>Ga0081478_131599_pt1 | contig 12678 bp, 10 predicted proteins | sample OctSprmetagenome_FD_70983 | JGI IMG/M metagenome (GOLD analysis project Ga0081478, IMG submission 70983) | Hot spring and microbial mat streamer communities from Octopus Spring Streamers, Yellowstone National Park, USA - T=80-84 v2 (version 2) | ecosystem: Environmental > Aquatic > Thermal... | reverse complement strand
TGAAAGCCCCCTGCCCCGCCGTCCACTCCTGAAACCCCATCGGCCTTCCCCTCCCAGGCAGGTTGTCCAGAGACCAAGTATACTACAATCGGACACCCGGGTTTTGAGATGAGTTCACAGAAATGGGAGACCGCCCATCAGGAGGATAAACAAAGCCAAGCAGAGAATCGACATTAGAAACGCGGAGACGATCCCTTTCAGGGTCTGCTCGGGTGGAATGCCCATCGATTGGGCGCTGAGAACAAGCAGGAGGATCGGGAGGCCGATCCCGATCAGTAAGCCGATCCATGCCCGGCTTCGGTGGTGGCGTGCGGGTGCGAGGGCATGGACAGCGGAGCGAGTGGCGAACCACAGGCGTGCAATCGCCTGACGGCTCCGAACCTGATAGAACAGCAATGCCAACATCAGGGTGGTATATAGCTCAGGCAACATAAGTCGTGATGCATCAATCAGACTTTCCGCTGTGTAGGGTGTATGAATGACTTGGATCCCAAAAAATCCGCGCACCTCGATGTCCTGAATGCGCCACGACCTGTCGGAAGATAAGATAAGGATCCCCTCCGTTCCCAGCGCCACCAGCCATTGGTTCCCCTCTGGGTCGAAGGCCAGATCGTAGGGTCCTTCGTCAATGACTTGCTTCGCGCAACCGATTGGAAAATAATTAAGCAGTCGCTTGCGGAAGCCCTCCCGTCCCCACGGCGGCGCCCAGGCGGTCTGCCACGTTTGTCCCCTGTCCGCACTGGCCTCCACCCGGCCCGGCCCGGGGATCCGGTAGCATACGGAGGGCTGATCCGCGCGGCAACGCACGATTGGCCAATCGAGCGTAACCGGCTCCTGCTGGAGCCATCGTGGCGGGCTCTCCACGTGTTGCCATGTCTCGCCCCTATCCGCACTGACGACCCAGGTCGGGGAACCTCCGTTTAGGCCGGCATAGATCTGACCCTCCCGCAGAAGAATGCGGTGCACAGAAAGCTGCCGCGGGCATGGAGGGGTAGCGAGGGAAGCAATCATAGTCAGGGTCCAGGCGGCCCAGGCCCAGCGGGGCGGAGCATCTTGACCTGCCTGCACCTTCCGGGCAGTGCGCTTCCAGAGCCAGCGGGAAGGGATCAACGCGATCAGCGCGATCCCATCGGAGGGATCCGGCGCGAAGACCGCCGGACGGCCCAGGAGGGCGGAGACGATGGTAGCGATGGCGGCGTTCAACGGTGGGGAGAACTTCAGGGCGGCGAAGGAGAGCGCGGTCAGCCCGAACCCCAGGTCGGCAAGGCGAGAGGGTGAGAGACGAAGGGGGCCCAGCGCGAGCGCCAGGGCGGGGATCACCAGAAACGGGAAGAAGAACAGCCCGGCGAAATCACTCAGCTTGCCGGTCCAGAACGAGGGGAAGCGGGCTTTCAGGACATGGTCGTTCAGGAGCAAGAGGACCACGCCCAGCAGGACGGCTGGGTGCATGAGGGCGTGCCCACTGATCCGGCAGACGAGATCCGAGCGCTCCCGGGCGTGGCCATCCCCGCGCACCGTTCTCTCCCAACGGAAGGGGTCGCCTCTATTTTAGCCTGGGCGCGCGCGGTCTCCCCGTCGGACGCCCGAGGGCAGCTGGGCAGCGCTTCCCTTGACAGGGTCCTTCCGGTGGATCATAATTTGTGAAGATTTTCATTTTTGGAAAAAGGGGGGGACGATGCTGCGACGGATTCTCCTCGGCATCGCCATCGGCGTGGGGCTCGTCGCCTGTCAGCCCTCCGCGGGCGCCCGCCCGCTCTCCGTGCGGTTCGGCGCGCTGCCCATCCTGGACGTGTTGCCCGTATATGTGGCCCAGACAGAAGGGTATTTCGCCCAGGCGGGCCTGGAGGTGGAGGTGATCCCGGCCGCCTCGGCGGCCGAGCGGGATCAGCTGATGCAGGCCGGCCGCATCGACGCCATGGTCAACGACACCGTCTCCACCCTCTTCTACAACAAGGAGAAAGCTCAGATCTACGTGGTCCGCATCGCCCGTCAGGCATATCCCGAAGCCCCTCAGTATTTCATCCTGGCCAACCCCAACGCCGGGATCCAGAGCCCTCAGGATCTCAAGGGCGTGGAGATCGCCATCTCCCAGGGCACGGTCATCGAATACATGACCGATCGCATCCTGGAGCGGGCAGGCCTGAAGCCCGGGGATTATCGGACCGTTCACATCCCGCGGATCCCGGACCGGCTGCAGGCGCTGATGGAGGGTCGAGTGAAGGCCGCCACCCTCCCGGATCCTTTCGCCACGCTGGCCATCCAGCAAGGCGCGAAGGTGGTGGCGGATGACCGGGAGGTGCGGTCCATCTCCCTGAGCGTGCTCAGCTTCCGGGCGGAGGTGGTGGAGCGGAACCCGGAGGCGGTGCGACGCTTCCTCCAGGCCTGGGATCGGGCGGTGGCGGCCATCCGGGCGAACCCCGAGAAATACGCGGGCCTCCTGGCGGAGAACCGGCTGGTGCCCCAGCCTTTGATGGGGACCTACCGGCTGCCTCCGTATCCCGATCGAGCGCTGCCGACCCGGGAGCAGTTCGCGGACGTGATCGCCTGGGCCCGGGCGAAAGGCCTGCTGCAGGCGGACATCCCCTACGAGCGTCTGGTGCGGGAGGTCCGCTGAAGGAAGATCCGACGGCGAGGACCTTTCGAGGCCGTGGGGACATGGGCTGGGAACATCTCCTCCCAGCCCATGTCCATATCTCCATAGGAGGGGCTTTAGCCCCGAACCCTCGTTTTCGATAACGCAAGGGTCACAGTGAGAGCCGCTTCGATGACTCCGAACCTCTGGTTCTCGATGACGCAATGGTCGCGGCGAAAGCCGCTCCTACGAAAAGATGGTGGCTCATGTCTCTGAATGATTGGAGAAGGGTGGAGGCTACCTCCTCTCTCGTCGCACGATCGGTTCAAGCGGGCAACGGCCCGTGTTTTGTAAGAGGGGCTTCAGTTTCAAACCTCCATCCTCGATGACACAAAGGTCGCGGCTGAAGCCGCTCCTACAAAAAAAAAGATGGTTTCTGTAGGAGGGGCTTTCGCCCCGAACCTCCGTCTTCGATGAGGCAAGGATCGCGACGAAAGACGCTCCCATACCACCATGCCTCCCGCATCGATCTTGCTCTGCCCTCGTTGAGCCATCGGTTCACGCAGAGCCACTGCAGGCTGCCGAACGGCATCCCAATCCCCGATCATTGGAAGGGAAGAGCCAAGATGGTTTTCTGTAGGAGGGGCTTTCGCCCCGAACATCCGTCTTCGATGACGGAGTCGTTGGGGTGAAGACGGTTCCGACAACCCCTGAGCCCCTGGTTCGCGATGACGCAATGGTCGCGGTTGAAGTCGCGGCTAAATCCGCTCCTACAAAAAGACAAAAAGAAAGAAAGATGGTTTTGTAGGAGAGGCTTTCGCCACGGACCTCGCTTCCATCCGCGCGTCGGGGGATGCCCGCGCGGGCCGGCTGGGTATAATAGAAGCCATCGGGGAGCGTCACAGGGGGAATTTTTCGGGGAGGGGAAACGATGGTTTCTCTGGAGCTGGTTTACTATTTCGCCGGGGGCGCACTGATCGTTGGCCTCCTCTTCGGGATCGTCCTGGGGTTCGCCCTAAGCGGCGGGCGGGGAGGGGAGCCCGCGGGTGCGCCGCCTCCGCCCAGAACCGAAACCGGTGTGGCCATGATCCGGGAGCCTGACGGCACGTGGCGGATCGAGGTGGGTAAGCAACGTTACCGCCACCTGCGGGAGATCCACGATCACCGCGCGGCCCTGCTCGTCCTCGAGGCGATGCAAGCCCTGCAGGCCATGCTCCGGGAATCCACCCCCACGCTGCCGGCGGAGTCCCGTCTACAGGGTCCTGCGCCTGCAGAGCAGCTGGACCGTATCCTCCAGGAACTCCTCCGGGAACACCCCGAGCTGCCCTATCGGGCTGTCCGCCTGGAAACCCTCCCGGACGGCACCATGGGGATCCTCATCGGAACGCAGCGTTACCAGCGCGTGGAGGATGTCCCGGACCCGGAGCTCCGCGCTCTCCTCCAGGAGGCGATTCAGCGATGGTTGCAGGGAAGTCCCCGCCCGTGAGCAGACCCGTGCGAGCCGGTCATGCGGGGGCCCACCACCGGTAATCCAAATCCGGGAACACCTTGTCCAGCTCCCAGTAAGCCTCCGCCAGGTCCCCGTCCGGTCGTCCGGCCTCCACCGAGCGGCAGAGGGCCTCGAAGCGCTCCAGGTGGGTTGTGAAACGCTCAATGGCGTAGGCGCGGGCCTGGCCGGTGGTGACGAGGAAGGGCCAGTCGCTGGCCTGAAGGAGCAACAGCTCCCGGGCGGCCTGGTTGAGCACTCGGGCGGTCTCCGCGTCCGCCTCCGGATATCGTGCGGCCAGCCGCTCCATCCGCGCCTCGGCCGCGTGGATCGGCTCCCACATCCAGTGGGTCTCCGGGTTGTCCCACGTCCAGTGCCCCCCTCCCAGGCCCCAGCTGGACTCCGGGAGCACCAGCACCTCCGTCGGAGGATAGGCCTCCAGGAACTCCCGGGCCGTGGTCAGCCAGACCTCCTGGCTCTGCGCCAGGCGCCGCAACACCGCCCGGATCCAGTCCACGCCCTCGAACCACCAGTGGCCGAACAGCTCGGCATCGTAATTCGAGGCGATCAAGCCGACCTGCCCGGTGGACCGATGGAACTCCCGTAGCAGATCGTGCACCAGATCCACGAAGTGCCCCGCATGTTGCTCCACCTTGGCCGCCGCCCATTCCGGATGGTAGTAGTCCTTCTCCCCCAGATCCACTTTTCCGGTCACCCGCCAGTATTGCAGGCCGGAGCGCCCGTCCTTCTTGTGGAACTCCCGGTAATCAAAGTCGCCCGGGTAACCCCAGTCAGCGGACCACACCTGCATCCCCGTGCGGTTGTTGCGGGCCACCACCGCCACGCCGGAGTGTTCCCCGCCGGGGATGTCTGTGCGGGCCACATAATACGGACGGTAGGTGGTGCCCCGGACGCCCTCGATGGCCTCGAAGGGGATCACGTAGTGGCGCACGATTTGGCCGTAGGGGCCGATGGCGTCGCCCGCCGCTTTCCCCACCGGACGTCCTCCTTCCACCGCGTGGGTCTCGGCGAAGAACAGCCGGAGCCCCTCCCGGGCCAGGAAATATTCCAGGCCGGGCCGGATGGTTCCGTCCGGCAGGCGATAGGCGGGCCGGTAAGCGCATTCCGGGAGCCAGATGGAGAAGGGATCCCTCCCGAAGAACCGCCGGTAGGTCTGGATGCCGGCGCGCAGCTGGCCCCGGATGGAGGAATCCCGGGAGAGCAAGGGAAGATAGCCATGGGTCGCCGCGCTGGTGATCAGCTCGATCACCCCGGCTTCCTGCAGACGCCGGAACGCTCCGATGAGATCCCGACCGTAACGATGGATGAAACTTCGCAGCCGTCGATCGTAGTAGTCCACGTAGAAGCGCGCCAGCTCCCGCAGGTGGGGATTCCCTTCGGCCTCGAAGCGGGCCACATCCTGCTCCGCCCGACTCCGCCGGTCCTGCGCATACTCGATGAAATGCTCCTGGATGAGCGGATCCGCCAGCTGCTCCGCCAGCACCGGCGTGAGGCTCAGGGTCAGACGGGCCGGAACCCCCTCCTCGTGCAGGTCATAGAGGGCGTCCAGCAAGGGGAGGTAGGTCTCGGCGATCGCCTCGTGGAGCCACTCCTCCCCGTGGGGCCAGCGCCCGGCGCGCCGGCAATAGGGGATGTGGGCGTGGAGAACGAAGGTGAACGCTCCGATCGGTGCCATCGACGGTTCCCTCCTGCGGATCTTCTCCTATGATAGCCGAAACCCGACCCGCTGGCGGCCTGAGGCCACGGATGGCGGTTTGCGCCCGTGAACCGCTGTTAGGGTGGATCCGTATCAAGAAGCAGAAAGGCATCGCAACGAGGAGGGAACGTGCCCGCCCGCAGGGGCCGCCGTTGGATCCCATGGGTTCTCACGGCCGGGGTGATCGGATGCCAGGCTGCGGCCCGGCCGGAGGGAGCGACGCCGTCGATTCCGGCGATCTCCCGCTTTCCGACCGTCGCGCCTGCTCCCTCCCCCTCTCCGACCGCTACCCGATCGGAGACCGGGGCGGGGCTTTTCGCGGCCTTCTGTGAGTCCTGCCATCCCCAGGGAGGCCATGCGCCGGGCGCGGGCCCCTCCCTGCGCGGCGTCGTTCATCGGCACTCCGCGGGTTTCATCCGTCAGCAGATCCGCAACGGGCGGGGGGACATGCCGGGCTTTGGCGACCGGCTGAGCGAGGAGGAGATCGAGCGCCTGCTCGGCTACCTGAGGACGCTGGAAGGGGAGCCGACCCTCGCCCGGACCCCCGTTCCTCCGGACCCGGGGGCGGTGGCTCGGGGACGGGCCCTTTTCCGGCAGCGTTGCGCGTCGTGCCATCTCGAAGGCGGGCGTTTGCCGGGGACCGGCCTGGGCTTCGAGCCGCCGGCTCCCGTGCTGGTGGACGAAATCCGGCGCCACACCCCGGCCTTCATCGCCCGGCAGATCCGGGAGGGCGGAGTTCAGATGCCGGCCGTCGGGGCGGACCTCACAGAAGAAGAGGTGGCGGACCTCATCGCCTATCTGAGCGCGCTGGCCATCGGAAGCGAAGGCCCTTGAGCGGGGATCCCCCGCCGGGCCTTTCTTCAAACTCCGATTTCGGGAGGGGACCATGAACCGCATGCGCTGGCTCATCGGCGTCCTGCTCGCGCCCCTGGTCATCGGGGCGGCGCCGGCCCAGGAGACGGTGACCATTCCCAGACGCTTAAAGCCATAGGGGATCAGACGGAGGTCACCCTGGACATCCGGCCGGGCCCGGCGGGCGTGGATCAGCCTGCCCACATCCATGAGGGCACCTGCGCCAACCTGAACCCCAAGCCGGCCTTCCCCCTGACGCCGGTGCGGGACGGGAAGTCCACCACCGTGGTGAACGTCAAGCTGGCGGATCTGCTGGCCAAGCCCTTCGCCATCAACGTCCACAAGTCCGCTCAGGAGATCTCGGTCTATGTCTCGTGCGGGGAGATCCGGACGGCGCTCCCGCGCACCGGCGGGGAGACCCGTGCGGTTCCCGCGTGGGTCGGATGGCTGCTGGCCGGAGCGGGGGTGTTGCTGGCGGGGATCGGCTACGGGCTGCGCCGGCGCAGGGCGACCACCCTATAGCCCGGGTGAGGAGGATCGGCGGGTCCACGAAAAAAGGGGGAAGGCGGGAGCTCCGCCTTCCCCCTTTCTGAGCGGGCCCGACGGGATTTGAACCCGCGATCTCCGCCTTGACAGGGCGGCGTGTTCGGCCAGGCTACACCACGGGCCCACCCACCTCGGAATATACCACATCCCGGGAACCTCCGTCAAGATCGGGGATCCGAGAAGGTCCTGGCTTCCCATCCTGCGCCTCTTCCGGCTTTTCGTGTCATGTCGGACGGTTTTGCAGAACTCCTCCCCGCAGATTACAATATGTAATCTGGGAAACGATCCCGCATCCAATCCCCGATGGGAGGGAAGCGCGGTGAGCCTGTCGAAAGAGGAAAAGCAGCAGCTGATCGAGATGTTCCGACGCCACGAGTCGGACACCGGTTCGCCGGAGGTGCAGATCGCCATCCTGACCGAGCGGATCAATCGCCTGACCGAGCATCTCAAACAGCATAAGCACGACGAGCATTCCCGGGTCGGCCTTCTGAAGCTGGTCAGCAAGCGCCGGCGTCAGCTTCGCTACCTCGCCCGGGTGGATCCCCAACGCTATCGCGCGATCCTGGAGCGGCTGGGCCTGCGCAAATGATCCGGCGGACGGGCGTGGGAGGACGCCCCGCGTTTCACAGAGGATCCTGGCGCCTGCGGAGGCAGGGGCGGGCGTCCGGGTCATCGACCGGGCCGGGGCTCTTATCCGGGATACAGGGCCATGATGGCATCCGAGCCGGAGGGGTGTGATCGGACATGAGGCGAGAGAAGCATGTTTTCAAAACGATGGTCGGCGACAAGGAGATCGTCATCGAGACCGGCTACTTCGCCTGGCAGGCCAACGGCGCGGTGATCGTCCGCGTCGGCGACACGATGATCCTGGCCACCGCCACCATGGCGAAGGAGCCGCGGGAGGGCATCGATTTCTTCCCCCTGAGCGTGGATTTCGAGGAACGGCTCTACGCGGCGGGTCGCATCCCCGGCAGCTTCCAGCGTCGGGAGGGCAAGCCCTCGGAGAACGCCATCCTCACCGCCCGCCTGGTGGATCGCCCCCTCCGACCCCTGTTCCCCAAAGACCTGCGCAATGACGTCCAGATCATCCTGACCAGCCTCTCCGCGGATCCGGAATATCACCTGGATATTCCTTCGATCATCGCGGCCTCGGCGGCCCTGACCATCTCGGACATCCCCTGGTTCGGGCCGGTGGGGGCGGTGCGCGTGGGCTACATCGACGGGCAGTTCGTGATCAACCCCACGGTCAGCCAGATGGAGCACAGCCGGCTGGACCTGCGGCTGGCGGGCACAGCGGACGCGGTGATCATGGTCGAGGCGGGGGCCAACGAGATCCCCGAGGACCTGATGGTGGAGGCGATCCGCCTGGGCCACGAGGCCATGCAGCCGCTGATCGCCCTCCAGGAGGAGATACGGGCCGCCATCGGCAAGCCCAAGGCCACCTACAGGGCCTTCTCCATCTCCGAGGAGGTGCGCCAGGCTGTCCGCGCCCGCCTGGATCACCAGATCGCGGAGATCCTGGACACGTATTTCGACAAGGACAAGCGGAACGAGGCGCTGGACGAGCTGGAGGAGGAGATCCTCCAGGCCCTCTCCGAGTATGAGCAGGCCCAGGTGAAGGAGAGCTTCCACGAGGCGCTGCGGGAGGAGGTGCGCCGCCGCATCCTGGAGGAGGGCCGCCGGCCGGACGGGCGCGGGCCGAAGGACATCCGGCCCATCTGGTGCGAGGTAGACGTGGCGCCCCGGGCCCACGGCTCGGCCATCTTCACCCGGGGCGACACCCAGGTCCTCTCGGTGGCCACCCTGGCCACCCTGGCCGAGCAGCAGGAGCTGGACACGCTGGCCCCTGAGGAGACCAAGCGCTATATCCACCATTACAACTTCCCGCCCTTCTCCACCGGTGAGGTGCGAGTGCTGCGCGGGGCCTCCCGGCGGGAGATCGGGCACGGGGCCCTGGCGGAGCGGGCGCTGCTGCCGGTGATCCCGCCGGAGGACGAGTTCCCTTACACCATTCGGGTGGTGAGCGAGGTGCTCTCCTCCAACGGCTCCACCTCCATGGCCAGCGTCTGCGGCTCCACCCTCGCCCTGATGGACGCCGGGGTCCCGATCCGCAAGCCGGTCTCCGGTGTGGCCATGGGCCTGGTGACCGCCGATGAAACCTGGCGGAAATACGTGATCCTCACCGACATCCAGGGGATGGAGGATCACCTGGGGGACATGGACTTCAAGGTGGCCGGCACGGCGGATGGGATCACCGCCCTGCAGATGGATGTCAAGATCAGGGGGCTGCCCTATCACGTGCTGGCCGAGGCCCTTCATCAGGCCCGCGAGGCTCGCCTTTACATCCTGGAGAAGATGCTGGAGGTCCTGCCCGCCCCGCGGCCGGAGATCAAGCCCCACGCCCCGCGCATCTTCACCGTCCATATTCCGGTGGAGAAGATCGGCGCCCTCATCGGGCCGGGCGGGAAGACCATCCGCAAGATCCAGGAGGAGACCCACACCCAGATCGACATCGAGGAGGACGGGACGGTCCACATCGCCGCCACCAGCCTGGCCGACGCCGAGAGCGCCCGCCTCAAGATCGAGGCCTACGCCGAGGAACCCCAGGTGGGCAAGATCTACCTGGGGAAGGTCATCCGCATCACCGACTTCGGGGCCTTCGTGGAGATCCTCCCCGGCGAGGTGGGGATGGTCCACATCTCCCAGATCGCCGACCAGAAGGTCAACCGCATCGAGGACGTGGTGCGCGTGGGCGACCAGATCCTGGTGATGGTCACCCACATCGACGAGGACGGCAAGATCCGCCTCTCCCGCCAGGCGGTGCTGGAGGGGCTCTCGGTGGAGGAGGCCCAGCAACGGGATCGGCTGCTGGCCGCGAGGGCCGCGCCCAAAGGGAAGGGGAAGCCCGGCGAGGAGCGTCCCCTGGCCGGCCGTGTGAAGATCGTCAAGCGGGCTTCCGGCGAGCGCTGACGTCATCCCATCCGGGCGCTCCGCCGATCTCAGGGCCGGGCATCGAGAGGTGTCCGGCCCTTCTTGTTGCCGCGAGTCGGATAGTAGGGGCGACCCGGCGGGTCACCCCTACCTGGAAGGCCCTGCGCGGGCGTGTCCCAAAATCGTAGGACAACTGCTCGCAGTTGTCCTACAAAGCGGCCAGGCCCGACAAAATCGGGACACACCCCCCTGCGCCTCCGGAAGATCTTCGCCTCGCTTTAGGGTAAAATCCGTAAAGATCCGGAGCACAGGGCGGATCGCGCTTTCTCAACCTCCATCGCGATCGGAGGCTCTGCATGCGCAGCGTGGAATGGCACGACGGCGTCCTGCGGCTGATCGATCAACGGCGGTTGCCCCATGAGCTGGTCATCCTGGAGTGCGAGACCCCCGAGGCCGTCGCCGAGGCCATCCGCACGATGGCCGTCCGGGGGGCCCCGGCCATCGGCGCCGCGGCCGCCTTCGGGATGGCCCTGGCGGCCCTCCGCAGCCCTGCCTCAGACCGCGCGGCGTTGCTGCGGGACCTGGAAGCGGCGGCCCGGTTGCTGAAGGCCTCCCGCCCCACCGCGGTGAACCTGTTCTGGGCGGTGGATCGGATGCTCCGCCGGGCCGCGGACGAGGGGCTGGAGGATCCCCAGGCCGTGCGCGAGGCGCTGGTGGCCGAGGCCATCCGGATCGCCGAGGAGGACGTGGAGACCAACCGTCGGATGGGGCAGTATGGAGCGACCCTCATCCGGGACGGCGACACCATCCTGCATCACTGCAACACGGGGGCCCTGGCCACGGTGGATTACGGCACGGCTCTGGGGGTGATCCGCACCGCCCACGAACAGGGCAAGCGCATCCACGTGCTGGTGGATGAAACCCGCCCGCGCCTGCAGGGCGCCCGGCTGACCGCCTGGGAGCTGCTCCAGCTGGGCATCCCCTTCACCGTGATCGCCGACGGCGCCGCCGGCTACTTCATGCGCAAAGGGAAGGTCAACATCGTGCTGGTGGGGGCGGACCGCATCGCCGCCAACGGGGACGTGGCCAACAAGGTCGGCACCTACACCCTGGCGGTCCTGGCCCGGGAGCATGGGATCCCCTTCTACGTGGTGGCCCCCACCTCCACCATCGATCCGAACACCCCCAACGGCGACGCCATCCCCATCGAGGAGCGGGACGAGCGGGAGGTGCTGGAGATCGAGGGGGTGCCCATCGCGCCCCGAGGGGCCCGGGCGGCCAACCCCGCCTTCGATGTCACCCCCGCCCGCTACATCACCGGCATCATCACCGAAAAGGGGATCCTCTATCCGCCCTTCGACCTGCACATCCGACGAGCCCTCGGCCTCGAGCGGGAGGATCTTCGGGATGTGGCTGCGCTGCGCGGCCTGTAGTCATCAGTGGCCTTACCTTCGCTTTGAGGTCCGCTGTCCGCGTTGCGGAGGCGACTGGCTGGACGTGGTCTACGATCTGGAGGCCGTCCGCCAGCGGTGGGATCGGCTGCTCCGGCAGCGTCCCTTTACCATGTGGCGCTACCGGGAGCTCCTCCCCCTGCGCCAGGATCTTCACATCGTGACGATGGAGGAGGGGGGCACGCCGCTGCTGCGGGCGGAGAACCTGGGGCTGATGCTGGGCCGACCCCGTCTCTACATCAAAGATGAGCGCCAGAACCCTACGGGCTCCTTTAAGGACCGACAGGCCTCCCTGGCCATCTCCGTGGCTCGGGAGGCGGGCCTGCAGGAGATGGTGGTCGCCTCCACCGGGAACGTGGCGATCTCGTATGCCGCCTACTGCGCCCGGGCCGGCATCCAGCTGTGGGCCTTCCTGGTGAGCTCGGCCCCCGCCGACAAGATGCGGGAGGTGGCCCTTTATGGGGCCGAGGTCATCAAGGTGACAGGGACCTACGATCAGACCAAGCAGGTGGCGGCCCAGTTCGCCGAGCGACGCGGGCTGTTCCTGGATCGGGGGATCCGGAGCCTGGCCGCCCGCGAGAGCATGAAGACCATCGCCTTTGAGATCGCCGAGCAGCTGGGCTGGCGGGCGCCGGACTGGTATATCCAGGCCGTCAGCGGGGGGATGGGGCCCATCGGCGTGTGGAAAGGGTTCCAGGAGCTGAAGGCCATGGGCCTGGTGGATCGGATCCCCCGCATCGGGGTGATCCAGGCGGAGGGCTGCGCGCCCATTGTGGAATCGTTCCGCCTGGGCCTGGAGCAGGCCCGGGTGGTCCGCACCCCGCGCACCCGCATCGCCACTCTGGCCACCGGTGACCCCGGCCCGGCTTATCCGGTGCTGCGCCGCATCGTTCAGGAGACCGGGGGGGCCATGGAGACGGTGAGCGATGAGGAGACCTATCGGGCGATGCATCTGCTGGCCAAGATGGAAGGCCTCTCCATGGAGCCGGCGGCGGCCGCCGCCTTCGCCGGGGCCTTCAAGCTGATCGCCTCCGGTCACATCCGGCCGGAGGAGACGGTGGTCATCAACGCCTCCGGGCACACCTTCCCCGTGGAGAAGCTCGCCTTAGGGGAGGGCTGGATT
>Ga0081478_150193_pt1 | contig 12685 bp, 10 predicted proteins | sample OctSprmetagenome_FD_70983 | JGI IMG/M metagenome (GOLD analysis project Ga0081478, IMG submission 70983) | Hot spring and microbial mat streamer communities from Octopus Spring Streamers, Yellowstone National Park, USA - T=80-84 v2 (version 2) | ecosystem: Environmental > Aquatic > Thermal... | reverse complement strand
TCCCAGGGGTCCAGAAGCACGTGGCCGTTCTCCCCGATGCCCACGAGGGATACGGCTTCCCGATCGGAGGGGTGGCCGCGATGGACGCCACAGAGGGCGTCATCTCGCCTGGGGGAGTGGGATACGACATCAACTGCGGCGTCAGGCTCATGGTCACCAACCTGACAGAGAAGGAGGTCAGGCCGAAGATAGTCGAGCTGATCAACGTGATCTTCAGGAACGTCCCCGCAGGGCTCGGAGCGAGGAGGAGGGACTTCGTCGTCAGCATGTCGGACCTCGACAGGGTAGCGCTGGAGGGAGCGAGGTACATCATAGAGAAGTACGGGCTCGGATGGCCTGAGGACTTCAAGCACATCGAGGAGGAGGGGAGATATCCCAAGTACAAGACGGGCGATATACCTGACCCGGATCCGAGCGTGGTATCGAGGGAGGCGAAGAGCAGGGGGCTCGACCAGATAGGGACGCTCGGCAGCGGCAACCACTTCCTCGAGGTCCAGAAGGTCGACAAGATCTTCGACAGGGAGGCGGCGAAGAGGATGGGGATCTACGAGGAGGGTCAGATAACGATACTCATCCACTGCGGAAGCAGGGGTTACGGGCACCAGATCTGCAGCGACTACCTGAAGGTCATGGAGAGGGCCGTCCACAAGTACAACCTGAGGCTCCCCGACAGGGAGCTGGCCTGCACGCCAGCCAGCAGCCCAGAGGCCACGATGTACCTGAAGGCTTTCGGTTGCGCCGTGAACTTCGCCTTCGCCAACAGGCAGGCGATCAGCCACTGGGTGAGGCAGAGCTTCGAGGAGGTCTTCAAGCGGCCTGCGGAGGAGATGGGGATGAAGATAGTCTACGACGTCTGCCACAACATCGTCAAGCTCGAGAGGCACAAGATCGACGGCTCGACGAGGGACGTCTTCGTCCACAGGAAGGGAGCGACGCGGAGCTTCCCGGGGAACACTCCCTACTACAGCGACATGATACCTGAGGACTACAGGGACCTCGGGCAACCGGTCTTCGTTCCGGGGAGCATGGGAACCGCCAGCTGGGTGCTGCTGGGGCAGCCCGGCTCGCTGGAGCTGACCTTCGGGAGCAGCGTCCACGGCGCAGGTAGGCAGATGAGCAGGGCCGGCGCCAAGAGGCAGTACAGGGGAGAGCTCGTGATCAGGGCCCTCGAGAGCAGGGGAATCTACGTGAAGGGCGACACGATGGACACGATCGTCGAGGAGGTACCGGAGGCTTACAAGAACCCAGACGACGTGGTTGAGGTTGCCCACGCGGTTGGCATCAGCACTAAGGTGGCCAGGCTGGTGCCGATAGGTGTTGTCAAGGGATGAGCGCGTCAACGTCACTCGGCGCAACCTCCTAAGAGACGGCCTCCTGACGCTGGCAGGGTCCGTGGCAGGTTTCCTCGCTGGAAGTTTCCTCGGACCCCAGAGGATAGAAGTGACCGAGATCGACCTCGGCCTCGGACACGTTCTGGCCTTCGTCCCAGACCTGCACGTGCACTACGAAGGAGAGCCCCATGTGGATGCTGCGATCAGGGCTATCGGGTCGGTTGAGCCGGACGTCCTGGTGATAGGAGGCGATCTGGTCGACGAGATGACGGTGGACCTCGGCTCGGTCGAGCGGGTGTTGAGGGATCTGGACTCGCGGAGAGCGCTGGCAGTCCTCGGGAACCACGAGTACTGGAGCGGTCTCGCAACTGACGTGGTGAGGATGCTGAGGCGGAACGGGTTCGAGGTCCTCATCGATCGGTCAACGCGCATCGGGGAGAAGCATCTGCTCGGCCTCGACTGGAGGGAGACGAGGAGATACGGAGCTGTTCGTTTCGACGGGCTTGTGGTCGTTCACGACCCTGACGCCGCGGACTCCGTCTCAGGAAGGGCCTTCGTCCTCGCAGGTCACACCCACGGCGGCCTGACGCTCGGAGGACTCGTCCTATACACTAACTCGAGGTACAACAGAGGACGTTACAGGGCTGCAGGAGGAGCGGAGCTGTACGTCTCTCGCGGACTCGGTCAGATGCCCCATCAGGTGAGGATCGGCTCTCCGCCAGAGCTGGTTGTGGTGCGGTGAGCAGGCGCGGCCCTTCGACGCACATCAATACGTTAATCCTTCAGTGCATTCGTAGCTAAGATGCCGTTTGCTTGTGAAAACTTATATAGGACATTATGGTGTACATACGTGGATTGAGCGAGAAAGGTGTAACGCCGCTCGGACAGAAAGTGCAACAAAAGCTAACGGTCGACGAGGGCGAGTTGCTGGACACGCAGCTAGATGCCCTCAGAAATTACATCGGGCTGACGAAGGACGGAAAGGTGGTCTTCAAGGTCGATAGGAGCAAACTCTCACAGAGACACAGGATTCTGTTGTATGCTATCGGGAAGTATTTGGCCCATGAGGCGGGATATGCTAGCGAGCCTCACGTAACCATCGAGGAGCTTGCTAATGAGCTGGGTCTGGGCTACACGGTCACTACTGCACGATGTTCCGAGCTGAGGCGTGAGGGTCTCCTGCTCTCAATTGAGAGAGGAGCGTACAGGGTTCTGCTACGTCAGGCTATCGAAAAGGTCCTCGCCGAGCTGTCGCAGGAGCAGGTATGAGATGAGGCTAGCCCAGAAATCCGCCAAGAAGCTTTCATCCCGCACGGCCCGACCTCTCATCAAGTTGGTCGCCAATAGGGCGGACCTCCTCAAGAGACACGTAGATCGCATCCAGAAACTGATAATGCTCAGCGAGGACGGCGCAATATTAACAGGCATCGATTTCGGAAGAAGGATGGACGAATCGGAAACTCAGAAAACAGCACAACTGCTGACCCTCGCTTATCTACTCGGAAAGGCCTGCGCGAAAGAACTCGGTCTCGCAAAGCATGAGGGCTCCACTCTCACGGAGCTGAAGGGAGTGGTGGCAGGAGTGCTGGAGTCCATCGAGGACGACGAGTTGATGCGCTACACGGGACAGCTGATTAGGGACGGCTTGGTAGGATGCTCAGAACGTGGCATCTACGTCATCAATTATCTGAGGCTGAGCGAAATTCTGAACCTCCTAGAAGGGATAGCTGAAGAGAGGTAGGGAGGTCCTCAGGGAGCCGCAAGGCTGAAGTCGATCCTACACGAGCTCAAACTCGTGGAGAAGGTCTACCTGGCCCTGCCTCCGAGGATCAAGGTGCCGGAGGCGCTGGGAGCCGTAGCTGGTGGGAGGGTCGAGGTCCTATCCGAACGCGAGGCGAGGGTGAGGTCCTCCGAGGGCAACAGGGTCTACCAGGTCTCCGTCGACGCGGAGAGCGGAGAGGTAAGGTCCGACGACAACGGAACGGTCTACAGGAACTACGTCGGCTATCCGATCATCGCTTTCCTGATGGCGAAGGGAAGGCTGACGTACGACGAGGAGGTCGGAGGGGCTCTGGCACCGGTCAAGTGGCGGACGTTGAACGAGGCCTACCGGAGCTACAGGCTGGTGGAGAGGGAGGTGGCGAAGACCCTGAGGTCTTCAGGGATAGAGTGGTCTAAGGTCGAGGCGCTGATGGAAGGGGTCCTGAGGCAGCTGGAGGGAATGCGCCTCTGGAAGCGCGGCACGGCGTGAGGCTAACCAGCGCTCTGGACCGGATCTAGGATCAGGCTCAGGAGGTAAAGGGCCCTCAGCTCTCTCCTCGCGAGGTCCTCGAGCTTCCGCCCAGCACTCTGAAGGACCCTCTCCCGCCAACCACGCCTCGAGGTCGAGATCCGGAGGGTCTGGACTAGGACGTCGATCGACGTGGCAACTCCCTCGCCCTCAACTGACAGGGCCGATGCGATGTCGCTCAGCGTCACGCTTTCGCCGAGGTGTGCAGCCGCAAGGATCGAGAGGTCCCTCACAAACCCCTCCTCGGTCAGGCCCGAGATCTTGGCCCTCAGCGACCTCATGCCGAGCCTCGAGAGCTGCTCCAGCAATGACTCGATATCGAAGGTGTAGAGCTTGAAGCCCTGGTCCACGAGCCTTGAGATGATGGCTGAAGATTGGAGGTACGCCTCGTCGGGATCCTCGCCCTCCATCTTGATGCCCACTGGCACCCGGAAGTTCTCCCCGTCGAATACGGCGACGCTGTAGAGCAGACCGCCGGAGCCCTGTGAGGTCGGAAGGCCCTCCTCACCGAGCTGGAAGGTGTAGAGCAGGAGCACGGCCCTCCGCAGCGCCCTGCTCGGGAGCGGCAGTTCCCTCTCCATCCCCATGAACCGTACCCTTATCCTCTTGGTGGCCAGAACGCGCTCTACTATGTGGACCGCGGCCCTCCTAGCCACCTCCCAGTCCATCCCCCTTGCGGCCAGCGTGGAGTAGGCGAACTCGTTCACCGCTTCGAGCAGGGCCTCGTCGAGGCCGTCAGGCGAGTAGACCTCCAGAAGCTCCTTCAGCCTCGTCCAGTCCATGTCCTCCAGAAGGCCGGCCGATTCGGTCTCGTAGATCGCGACGAACTTCCGCTCGCCGGCGATGACGACATCATATTTGATCGTCTCGAGGGGAACCAGCAGCGCCCTCCTCAGGACCAGCTCTATGAACGCCGCGCCGAGCCTCAGGTGGTCAGGGTCGTACCTAGGGTCGACCTCGACCAGCATGCCGTAGGTGTAATCGCTGTAGATCCCGTCGGTCAGTGCTGGAATGACGATCGTCTTAGTGTCCCTCTTCACTGTCGTCAGGTCCTCCCTCAGTTTAACGACCTTGGGCCTCCTGCTCCTGAGGACCCAGATCGTCCTGCTAGGGATCTTGAAGTACTTCCCGAAGTTCGCTTCAGGCGGCTTCACGACGCAGAGCACCTCGCTGTGGAGCAGCCCTGCTTTGTAGTCGCCCGCGACGCTCGGCTTTTGACCCCACTTCCTGACGATTGAAGTATACTCCTCGAGGACGTACTGGAGCGGTTCAAACCTCCTCATCGTGGACTCGGCGAGGTCCTCGACGATGACCGCCGTGACCGTCCTGCCACCCGACTGAGACCTGTTGAATCCCGTGACCAAGCCGTCTGATGTGTAGTCGATACAGCCGATCTGGAACTTCTCGACGAAGTCGACGTGCGATAATTCCTCGAGGTAGCGCTCCCCATCCCTGCCCCTTCTGATCCTTTTGATGCCGAAGGGAGGAGCGAACTCGTAGAAGTTTATCTTGAGGAAAGCCCTCTTTCCAGCGTCGTTCAGCTTTAGGCCGTCACGCAGCCTTAGCTCCGCGAGCAGGTCCAGCTCCTCCTTTGTAGCGGACTTAGCGGTCAAGGGCGACGAGAGCTTCAGCAGCCCCTTCACCAGCGTGACGTACTTGTTGTTGGGATTGACGAGGACCTTCTCCCTCGGCAGCTCGAGCCAGGCTATCAGCGCGTCGAGCCCCCTCCTCAGCAGGTTGTAGTCCCAAGAGCTCGAGGGGAAGATGACGGTCTCCGTCCTCTCAATCCCCTCCCTTCTCCCCTTTCTCCCCTCCTTCTGGAGGAACTCCCTCAGCGACTCGGGGAGGCCTATGTGGACCGTCCTGATCACCGTGCCTATGTCTATCCCCTGTGCGAGCGTCCTCGGCGAGACCAGGACCTTCACCTCGCCCCTCCTGGCCCTCTCCTCGACCTCCTCCCTCAGGCGCTTCTCGAGCAGGTGGTGATGCGAAGCCACCCTGTCACCAACCCTCTCCCTCAGGAGCCTCGCCACCTCCTCGGCCTTCGCGATGCTGCGCGTGAAGACTATCGTGAGGCCCTCGTCATCCGCATACCTCTCGAGGACGTCGACGTACGTGTGTCCGAGCTCCTCGACCTCGATGCCGATAGCCCTCGCTACCTCCAGGACCTTGTACAGGTTCCTCCTGAACTCCGCGTAGTCTTCTAAGGCCGAGATGACGTCGGGACCCGCACCGGACTCCTCGAACCTGGCCCTGTGGGATCTGAACCTCTCCCACAGACGCCGCAGGTCCCTGCCCAGGACGACGAAAGTGTAATTCGTTGGGCTGAAGGCCTCGCCGTCGATCACCTCGGTCTCGAGGCCTGTAACGTCGCTAAGGAAGCGCGCAAGGTCGTCAGCGTTCTTCAGCATGGCCGTCGTAACGACGAACCTAACCCTCGGCGCAATCAATTCCCTCAGCAGCGAGACCATCGCGAGGAGTATGGCGAGGGACCGCGGATCGTAGAAGTCGAGGTCGTCTATGACCATCAAATCCATCTTCTCGAGGAAGCTTCGTAGGAGCGATGCCCTTTTCGAGTGGATCCTTTTCAGCTCGTTCAGCAGGAAGGCGGGGTTGGTGACGACGAAGTCGGCCGATGCCACCTCCGACACGAGCTTCGCGTACTCCTGACGCCCCGAGATCTCCGATTTCCTCGGCGCGTCGACGACGACTGCCCTCTTACCCAGCACATCGCAGTAGGTCCTGAGCCGCCTGATCTGGTCGTTGGAGAGGGCCAGCGTCGGGTAGACGGCCAGCGTCCTCAACCCTGCCTTGGCAGCGTAAACGAACCAGGCCTCCGTCTTCCCGGAGCCCGTACCTGACCTCAGGATCACGTTCTTGCCGTGCGAGAGGGCCGCGACGGTCCTGAACTGGTGGAGGTAGAGCCTCTTCTCCGCTATCTCGAGTCCTGATGCAGACAGTCCAGGCAGCAGATCGGAGAACCTTACGTTGGTCCTCTTCGGAGCCGTCGGCTCGGTGACCCTCTTGTAGAACTCGAGCCCCAGCTCCCTGAGGACCCTCTCGGTGTCAATCAACGGCCTGCCACCCTTCACCGGCTCCCCATCATCCTCTCAGCGCGCCGGAGCTCCTCGTTGCTCGTAACGCGCAGGAGGAACGCCAGCCTCGGATCGAGCGACCTGAGGGCCCTGTAGTTGACGTAAACGACGTTCCTGATCCCCCTAACGACATCGTCCATTTCGTCCTTCCGGCCTGAGGCAAGGTAGGCGTTGACGAAGTCGCTCGACCTGTACGAGGAGAAGAGGTAGTTCCTTACGCCCTCGGAGTCCGTCAGGACTGCGGCGCCGAAGCGCCTGGTCAGATCCAACATCATGGATGTGAACTCGAGGGTGAGGAGCGGCGCATCGCATGGGAGGACGAGAACCCTCTCCACTTCGCCCTCTGAGACCAGCCGGTAGAGGTTGGCCGGCATGCTGGCACCCCCCGAGACCACGAGCCTACCGAAGTGCTCCTCGACTACCTCGCTGTAGGCCCTGGCCTCCTCCTCGTCCCTCACGGAGACCACTATGTCATCGGTCTCGTCGGGCACCGCCTCCATGACGTAGTGGAGCAGGGGCCTCCCTCTCAACTTCACGAGACCCCTCCTGACGCCGCCTATCTCGCTGAACTCCGTCAGGATCAGCGCGGAGACCCTCAAACCCCGAAGCCGAGTAGAGCGGGGATGGATTTTAGAGTGGCGACCGACCATGGCTTTAAGGAGAGGAGCTGTGTTTTCGGACGGGGCCGTGGTCTAGTGGTGATGACGCCGCCCTTACACGGCGGAGGTCGTGGGTTCGATTCCCACCGGCCCCATGCTAACGACGGGTCGATTTCGGTGACTCGCGCTAAATCGCGACTCTTAGTCTGAAAACAGACCATCTCACACGAAGACCGTCCTCAACAGAGTCCCGATCGCAGCGATCGAAGTAGGAAGGTTGAACGCGATGAAGGGCTTAACGGAGAGGTCCATCTGACCTTCAAGCCTCACAAGCCTAGCCGCAATCGCGTTGACCCTGTTCTCAAGTGTTGAGATCCTGTTCTCGAGCCTCTTGACCCCCTCTCTATCTCGCTCCTGAGCTTCTCCAGGTCACTCTTAGTAGCAACGTCAGCTAGAACGGCATCGATAATCGCAAGCCTCACATCGCTGTCGGTCACCGTCAGCTCAGCCAACCTCTTCCGCACTTTTGGGATCCTTCTCCGGTTCCTCTATCAGCTTCTCTCCTGTCGACACCGGAAAAAATTCCGAATTGTGAGCGTAAGTAACGTTTTGCTATGTCCAGCGAGAGCGGTTTCTCACCGCTTCACCTCCTGTGCTGTCCTCTCTATTACGTGTCCTGCCAGATCATACCCGGTCACCCTCACCGTGTTCCGGAACTCGATAACGGCGTTCACCTCGATCACGTAGAGCCCTCCCTCCGGAGACTCGACCAGGTCTACGCCCAGGACGCCTCCACCCACCGCATCGCCGGCCTTGATCGTGGCCTCAACAAGCTCCTCCGTCAGCTCAGCGGGCTCCGCACGACCTCCGAGGGCCGTGTTGGTCTTCCAGCGGCTGCTGTAACGGTAGATCGCCACCGGGACCTCACCCCATACGTAGAACGACCTGATGTCCCTTCCAGGCTTGTTCACGTACTCCTGGAGGTAGTGGACCTTGAAGTGGGAGACGGGCATCGACTCCCTGAAGTCTATCACGTCGAGCAGGTCGTCCTCGCTGAGGGCCCGAGCCATCAAACGGCCCCAGCTGCCGTAGATCGGCTTCACGACGACTGGGTATCCCAGCTCCCGCGCTGCCTCGACCGCTCCCTCCCTAGTGAATGCGATGACGGTCCTCGGTATAGGAACGCCGTGCCTCCTGAGGCGGATGCTGGTCAAGAGCTTGTCGCCGCAATCACGGATGACCTGGTGTGGGTTGACGACCCTGAGGCCCCAGCCCTCTAGGACGGCGGAGCTTGCGAGGGCCCTGTAGAAGCTGACGCACCTCTCCAAAACGAAGTCGAGGTTTCTGAGGTGATCGGGGGTGTCGCCGTCTATCCGCGCCAGCATCTTCGGGACGAAGATCGGCTTGACCTCGTGGCCTCGTCTCTTGGCGGCCTCCACCAGTAACCTCTCCTCTTCCCTCACCAGGTCGTACGCTATACCTATCCGCAACTCCCCTTCACTCGCCCCAGTCCTCGCTTACCTCCTCGGCCAGCTTCAGCCTCGGCTTACCGGCGTCCAAGTAGAACTCGAGGTGGGCACCGCAGGCGTTGCACTCGAAGAGCTCTCCCTCCAGCGCGTCGTCGGGTACCTCCACGCCCGCCTCACAGACCGGACAGCTCACAGTAGCCATCTCCCACCTACCTTGACCCGACCAGCCTCGCCCGTAACTTAAACGTAATTCAGGTGAGGATTGCGGAAATCGGAGAGGTCATTCGGGTTGATCTCCGGCAATAGGAGTCCGGAAAGGGACGGAGAGGTCCGATTTCCACCCCTCAGAAGCCGAGCAAGAAACCCTTCTTCTCGAGGGAGATGACCTCGTAAGGGATGCCGAGCTCTTCGGCGAAGCGGTAGGCCTCCTCGATCTCCTCCCTCGTCGGGTAACGCGCGATGTCAGAGAGCCTCGGGTCGAATTCTGGTGACCTGGGATCGGCGAAACAGTCGGGGTGGTACTGGTCCATCACGTTGACCAGCGTACCGGGCATGTTCTCGGCGATCCACCTGAGGACCGGTTTCGTGCAGCACTCGACGTGGTTGGGCATGACGAGGTGCCGGACGACGATGTCCTCTCCCCACTCGTAGATCCTCTTGTGGTTCTCCGTCACAGTCTCCCAGTACCAAGGCGTCCTGGCGAGCCTGATCGCGCACTTGTTGCTCCCGAACTTGAAGTCCGGCAGCCAGATGTCGACCAGCTCCCTCAAGATCTCCAGCGTCTCACCGCTCATGAACATGTTCGAGTTCCAGAGGATCGGGACGTTGAACTGACCATCGACCGTGTACCTCTCCTCCGGGAGCCTCCTCCACCTTAAGTAATCGGGCTTCATCAACCACATGTACTGGAGGTCCCTCGGGGTCGGTCTGACCTTCCCCAGCAGCGAAATCGCCTCCACGATCGTGTGGAGGTGAATCGTCGGCTCGCCTCCTACCAGGTTGACGTTGTGGCATCCCTCAGCCCTCAGCTCCCACATCATCTTCGCGAGGAGCTCCGGCGTGACGTCGAGGCCGTTGTCCTTGTCCTTGCTGATGTCCCCGTTTTGGCAATTGCTGATTGCAATGAAGCTTGCTACAAAGGCATGGCTGTCATGTTCCACTTCTATATTATACACAGGACCGTTATACCAAATCTTTGATATTGAATGTATGGGGACTGTGATGTAATCATCGGTAAACCTATACCTGACATGCTTGGCTTCTTTCCAGCTGTTTTCCCGCATTCTCGAAAGCCTGACCTTTACGTAATAGATCGTTGACTGTCTGATCCGCCTCGATCCAATGACCTTTTCATGAACTGAGGGTTTGTAGACGTTGTAGCTCGGAAGGTGACCCAGCATGAGATATAGCCCGTATATGCCGTGTGCGAGCGCCTTTGAGGCGGTGTCTATCGAGATGTAACCTCCAGTTACACAGCCGTCACCCGCTATGATAGCGTCTAGAAAGGCCCTCACAACCCTCTTAGACGCTCGGAAGAGCTGCGGCGGGACCTTCTTATCGTACGAATTGCTGCCGCACAACGCTTTGAAGAGAAGTGCCAGCGACGTTTTGCCCACCTCGACGCTTACGGTGGTTTTACGCCTCACCAATCGCGGCCTCACGCCGAATTTCTTCTCCAAGAGCGTCAAGGCCCTGACAGCCAGATCCTCCTCATGTTTCCCGAAGCTGATCACCAACCTGTAGCTGCTCGGCCTACGAGTCGATTTGACCACATGACCTTCTGCACAATAATACCCCAAGAGCTCCGCCAGCTCCTCGTCGAGCTTCAACCTTGAGGGAATCCCCGGCCTCTTCTCGGTCCTTAATCTCACTAAGCCATTTTCGGTCACCAGCGTCATCTCCCTCTCCCTGCCTCCTTGCCGGCCCCTCCTGAGCTTAGACAACAGGGTCCTGACGTATGCAGGGTGATATCCTGTGCTGCTGCCGATCTCGGTTGAGGTCAGGCCTGACCGTGACAGCTCGACGACCAGTTCGTGCATCTCCGGCTTAAGATCGACAGAGTACTTCAGCGATATCACCGCGTTCCTCAGGATTGACTCCACATCTATGTCGATCTCTTCGTCAACATCGGCCCTCAATCTGGGAATGAGCAACCTGTCCCTCATGCTGAGCTTATCTGCCCTCTTCTTCTTGATGCGCCCCTCGGCATCGCTGTACACCACCAGTTCGTGACTCGGAGTGACGGCTATCGGCGGTGCGTACAGAGGCTTGATGACGACCAGCTCACCGGAAAAGTGATGCCTGAAGACCTTGGAGACCCTCACCCTCTCTCCGTTATAGGTGTAGGTGTAGAGCTCGCGGGGGAACCTGATCTGTCCTTCTCCGTGTATCACCTCCTCACCGGCCTCCTCGAAGAGCTCCTCTATCCTCCTGGGGCCCATATCGGTCATCACGTAGACGTCGGGGTGGAGGCAGAAACCGCACCTCATGTTGCACGACGTGAAGAAGATCGTCCCGGAGCCCATCGTACCCCTGATCGGTAACTCCTCTCCGAGGTGGTGGAAGTAGGTGCTGACCTTTGAGGTACGGGCCAGCATGCAGGTCCCCAGCTTCCCTCCGGCCGTCCTGTCGACCCTGCACCTCCAACGGCAGAAGACGCAGCTCCTCAGCATCCTCCTGACGATCTCGACCTTCAGGTCCATGAGCGAGGGATGGGCCTCCTCGAGGTCCCTCAACCTCAGCGTCCCCTCCTTGATCTCGGCGAAGACCTTCTGGAACTCAGCAGAGGCCTTCCTGTGCGCCGACCAGAGCTCCTCGTAGGTCATCCCTTCGAAGGGCTCGACGGGTACCCTACGGCAGATCAGGTACTTCGCGGGGCGCTGGTTCGTCGCGACCATGTAGTACCACCGGAGCCTTTCGCTGACCTCGCCGACCTCCCAGACCCAGAGCCTCTCGAAGGACACCTCCGAGAAAGCCTTCACGGAGCGCCGAGAAAACGGTTTCGCAGGGCGGGAAGGGCGGGGGCCACGATCCGGCTAGAGGCTGAACGGCTCGACCGGCCGCATCCGATCGGCACCTGACGTTTTTCACTGGGTTGAGGAGGAGGATTACGGGAGAGGGGGATGATCGGCTTGGCTAGGGGTGAGCGGTGAAGCTCCCACGGAACCGCTGATCCCCGATGACCCCTGACCGCTTTCAGCTCTCCGTTAACGGAATGGGCCGGATGTAGGTTATGTGGTCAGGTTTCGGCGGATACGAAATCATAGTTGCCGCAAACTCAATAAGATCTCCAGCAGCGTTTAGCCCGAAATGGGAAGGGTACTCTACATCGTGAGGGTTATGCCGACCGATTCGGACGTCGACCTCGAGGAGCTGCTGAGGAGGATCGAGGAATCCCTCCCAGAGGGCGTTGAGCTGAGGAACCACGCCAGGGAGTCGATGGGCTTCGGGATCGAGTCGCTGCTACTGGCCCTCTCCCTTCCTGAGGAGGAGGGGATAACAGAGAGGGTCGAGGAGGGAATCAGAGCGGTCGATGGAGTCGGTGAGGTACAGGTTGAGGGCTTGACGAGGGAGAGGTGATCCGATTCGGGCAACAATAACGTTACTTACGCTCACGGATTGGAATCTTCCGGTGTCGACGGGAGAGAAGCTGATAGAGGAACCGGAGAAGGATCCCCGAAATGCGGAAGAGGTTAGCTGAGCTGACGTTGACCGACAGCGATGCGAGGCTTGCGATCATCGATGCCGTTCTAGCTGAATCGGCCTGAGGGGTCTGCCAGAACGTGCGGGATACAACGTGACGTATATGCGGAGCCTCTCCACTCGATGGAAGGGCATGAGCAAGAAGACCCTGCCGATGAAGAAAAGGCTGGCGGCGGCGCTGAAAAGGGCCCAGCCGGGT
>Ga0081478_169036_pt1 | contig 12687 bp, 10 predicted proteins | sample OctSprmetagenome_FD_70983 | JGI IMG/M metagenome (GOLD analysis project Ga0081478, IMG submission 70983) | Hot spring and microbial mat streamer communities from Octopus Spring Streamers, Yellowstone National Park, USA - T=80-84 v2 (version 2) | ecosystem: Environmental > Aquatic > Thermal... | reverse complement strand
GCATATAGGAGATCTGCTCAATGTAGGGAGAGGATGGGGGATATCGAGAAGAGGGTTAACACATATATAGAGGAGGTAAGCAGGCTTAGATTGGTTCCAGAGGATCTTAAGGGGCTTGCAGAAGGCCTTGGGATCTCTATAGATGAGGTATCTCGAGAAGCGCTTGTAAGAGTTAGAAGCATCTCCGAGGATCTTTCCAGAAGGCTTGGAGAGGTTAGAGGGTCTATAGCAACCTATGTAAAACTCTTGGAGCTGAGACCCGAGGGTGGTAGATGCCCCTTCTGTGGTAGAGAGCTCGATGCTGAGGATGTAAGGCATATACTTGAGAGGCACAGGGGCGAGGTTGATAAGCTTAGGAAGGAGGAGGCCCTCCTGGAAAAGATGGTTAGGGATGCCAGGAGGCTATATGCAGGGCTTGAGGATGCCCTATCTAGGATGAAATCCTATACATCCAAGGCTGAGGAGCTCTCAAGGGAGCTCGAGGGTCTCAGGAGGTGTGCTGAAGAGGGTGAGGAGATATGCTCTAGGATCTCTAACATCGCTGGCAAGATATTCCAGGACGAGCCGGGAGGATGCGGCGATATCCTCGCAAAAATCGCTGGAGAGCTGGGAATGCTTTTAGAGAGGGTTGAGAAGGCTGAGAAAAGGGTTAGGGAGCTCGAGGGTCTGGGGATCAGGGATAGGATCTCATCCCTTAAGAGGGAGCTAGAGGATCTCATCGCATCTAATAGCTGGTTAAAAGGGGTATCCGACTATAGTGCAGAGCTAGCAAAGGCCGAGGAGGAGGTTAGGGAGATTCAAAGGCTTATAGAGGATCTCAAGAAGAGGAAGGGATCTATAGAGGGCGAGCTCTCAAGGCTCGAGAAAATAGTTAGGGAGAGGGAGGAGAAGATCTCAGAGCTCGAGAGAAGGATCTCCATGAAGCCTTCTCTCGAGAGATCCCTAAAGATCCTGAGGATCTTAGAGAAGAGCATCTTTGGGAGAGAAGGGCTTCTATCACAGATCCTAACCCAGATCGTTGCCAGAAGGCTTGAGGAGGAGGTCAATAAAGCCCTCGAGACATTCTTAAGGCAGTTCAGAGTATCCATCGAGAGGGATTTCAGTATAGTGATTAGATCACCTGGAGAAGCCTTGCTAGGGATAAACAGCCTAAGCGGCGGTGAGAGGACAATGCTAGCCATAGCCTTTAGAGTGGCACTAGCAAAAACCCTCTTAGGAAGACTGCCAGGCCTAATGATCCTTGATGAGCCAACCCAGAACCTCGATGCAGAGAATAAGGCGAGACTGTTCGAGATGGTGAGGGAAATAGCTGGGTTGCTCGAGCAGGTAATAGTAGTGACACACGATGAGGAGATCATAGAGAAAGCCGATAACATCGTGAGAGTCCACAACGAAAGCGGGATTAGCGTTGTGGAGACTATTTCAATTCTATAGTAGATCATCTGAAGGGCAAGGCTTTCAGTTGTAATCCGTATATCTTTTCATTTCAATTCTATAGTAGATCATCTACTTTAACGCAGGTAACACTTCTGAGGAGGAAATGATAAATTTCAATTCTATAGTAGATCATCAACTAGCCTTATGGCTAGCACAGAAGGATAGAGAGGTTCAGGCTGGGATTTCAATTCTATAGTAGATCATCCCACAAGGTCTCTTTTTGATCTTGTTCAGTTCCATAGTAGATCAGCTTTGTCTACTATTATTTATGTTTTGGGGGTATTTAAGCGAAGATATAGTTTTTGATCCTTGTTTTTGATGACCGTAATGCTTATTAGCCTCAAAATTTTTTGATCTAGGTTGTCCTTGGATCTTTTGAGATGATCTCTCGGGATCTTTTTTCTACTAGATCTGTTTTGATTCTTGATCATATGATCTTTTCGATCTCCTTGGATCTTTTTCCCTACTCTTTCCCGGTTGATTCTGGGATGATCTCTGCTTTTGTTTTTGATCTCCTTGATACCATGATCCATGGTTTTGTCGGGTAGATACTGTTTATTATTCTTTTCCCCGTAGCTATATACGGTTTTTGTTTTTGTTATGTTGTTTTTTCTACTTCTACCAGTGCTCTAGCCATTTGTGGGCTACCTCCCTAGCTATTGCCTCTATGAAGCGGTCTTGGTAGCCTTGCTAGGCTTTGCATTGAAGATCGTTATCCTGTTTCCTGCTTTGCTTCCTTGCTGGCAGGCTTTTTAGTAAGAGGTGCTTGTGGATATTGGTGTGAATATATAGCTGTCCATGCTCCCTCATATGTTTGGGTGTTTGGGGCGGTTTTTCTAGGGATCTTCCGGGGGTCTCTTGATCTCCTGAGGATCTTCTCTACCATCTCCCAGAAAGATCTGGGAGATCTTCCTTGAATCTTTCAGGAAAATAATAGAAGGTAAAACCAAACAGCTAGGGGGCTGCATCCTTCTCCACGATATTGGAATGCTTTATATATGATTATTATTAATTAATGGTTAGAATGGAAGTTTAGGGGTGAACGAGGTCCAGGGATAATGATTAGGGGGATGAAAAAGAGGGATAAGGTGGATGTGGGTTGCAAAGCCAGGCGATAAGATAGTTGTTAGTAGAACCGCTGTTATACCCTCAAAGCAATTATCCAGGAGAGAATTCAGGGTATTGGAAGAGGTCGTGAATATATGGCAGGATGCTTGGAGATGTGCTTCCCCACGCATCTAGGAATATAATCGAGAGCTACTATAGGCTTAAGAATGGGGGGTATCGAGTGCTAAGGGATATCTATCCAGATATTCCATCCCACTACATACATGGCCTATGCCAGGATGCTGTTGAAAGGGTATCCCCTCTAAGGAGGAACAGGGCTAGGCAATACTCTAGAGAGATCTTTAATGAGTTGGTTAACTATCTAGACAGCTAATCTGATAGTGAGAGACGCACTGAGGATGAGAGGAGTGATAGTTATCGGGAGAATCTCAGGGGATGATATAAGGATCATGATCGCTAGATATAGGGATAAGCAGTTGAGGCACAGGATATATCGGAGTGCATTGAAAGGAGAGCTGAATGCGATAATAGATAAGGCTAGGGAATATGGTGTGCCAGTATTGATGGTAGATCCCAGGAATACCTCGAAGATCTGCCAAATACACAAGGCGACAATAGAATATGGGGAGGATAGAATAGGGATCTGCAGCAAAGGAGGTGAGAGATGGCATAGAGAGGTAGCAGCATTGATAAACATCTATTTAAAAGCCCTCAAAGCCCTTTATGAGGGCTCTGCCCAGAAGGGCTCCGGGGTTTCAAGCATAGATGGGAGCCCCTTTCCGCAGGCTTAAAAGCCACCGGTGAGCCCATAGAGATCCCAAGATCTCTTTGGGGGAGGTGGAAGCCCCCCGATGACCATAGGGATGCTATAACATCCCTGTGGATCAAGAAGCAAAGTAATCCAAAACAAATAAATATCAGTGATCATCAATGATCATCGGGGGACAAGCGGGATCGAAAGGGCCTTCGGAGAATAGATCGTTGGTTTTTATACCTTTTGATACTATTGAAATGCGGGTTGTAGATTGGATGGTCTATACATGCGTAGATAGAGGTGAACCTTCGAGGGGCGATAGACGGTTAAGTCTCTCAGATCGTGAGGTGATCGAGAGTAGGATAAGGGATGTGAACGATGCTTTACAGCTATTGAGTCACTTAATGTTAAGAAGTTTTGAGGAGCTCTCTGTTCATGAAAAGCTTTCCATGAGATACCTAGTAATTCAGTTGGTTGAGGCGTCTGCGAGTATTTGTGTAAGAGTGCTTATAAGTTTATACAATGAGAGTATCGAGAGTTATGCTCAGTGCTTCTATAGAGTGGCTGCTAAGGGTGTTATACCGGGTGACCTGGCCCATAGACTGGCCTCTGCTGCTCGGCTTAGAAATCTCCTAGTACACCGTTATTGGGCTATATCTGATCGGAGAGTCTATGAGAGTGTTAAAGAGGGCTTAAGAGATTTTGAGAATTATATTAGGTATGTGAAGATGCTCTTAGAGGGAAGTTGTCATGATAGCTAATCCCGAGCTTAGATATTTTAAGATTTATAGGGGCGAGAAGGAGGCGATTGAGAATAGGTTAAAGAAGCTGCTGGAGAAGGTGGAAGGGGTTTCCTTCGCATACATCCATGGTGGATACGTTAAAAGGGATATGTTTAGAGATATAGATATCGCCATATGGATAGAGGATCCGGGCAAAGCACATGAATACGAGATAGACCTTGCAGTAGAGCTGGGCACCGCCCTCGGGATACCGGTAGATATTCATGTGTTAAATGAAGCACCTCTACCATTTAGATACATTGTTTTTAGTGAGGGCAGGCTACTCTTCTCGAGGAATGAAAGGAGGAGAATAGAGGTTATCGATGAAACCATTAGAGAATACATAGACGTGCTCGCACTAAGAATATACTCGACAAGGTGATAAAGTAGTTTAGCAAACCTTGCCTCTTAAGGCGGGGTTGGGCTTTGGATCGTTTTGCACTTTAACCTCTGGTCATAATTTGTTGTGGGAGTCGGGATGCCCATCCGTGGGTAATGATCGGGGAGTCGTCCCCCCTTGGGTCATCCTTTTAAGCACTTTACCCACAGATGGACAACCCCCAACCCCTATATAGCACGATACAAAGGTTAAAAACCATATCACCCGAGATCAGTGTTCTCGGGGCAATCACTAGCATTGCAATGGCTGTTGGCGATGCGATCATGAAGGAGGAGATAGATAAGAATAAGAAGGTATTCATAGTCGCTGACGAGGTCAGGACAGATAGCCCAGATCATCTGAGCAGCTTCAAACAATGGCTTGAGGGTTTTGCTAACGAGCTTAGAAATATCAATGGAGAGATCATAGAGAAAAAGTGGAGGAGTAGCCCTGACCTCCTCTCCCGCCTTCAGGTCTTTATCTTGATCTTCATTCCTTTCAGGCGGATCATCAAAAAAATCAAAACCCTAGAAGGTTTGTAAATCCCCATCCCCACCCTGAAGGGCGAGGCTTTCAGTTGTAACTTTTTATTAGCTCATCTAATTATTGGGGCTTGTTTTGAGGGGTGATGCTTCTCTCTTTAGTGCGATTGTAATTGCCATGGTTTTTATAATAGCTATATCTACGATCTATTATTATCTAGCTGGGCTTAACGCCTATCAGAGTAGGCTTTTCTCGTCTCTATCCTCTATAGCGTCTGGGCTGGATGCCAATGTATGGTTTGTGCCTGGTGGCTCGACTATAAATGTTTATTCTGATAGATCTCTCGGGGTGCTCGGTGTCATCGTCTATACATCCTCAGGGGTTTCATACCTAAACACATCCACCGGAGGCGGTGCGATAACATATATATCACCCTCAAACCCTCTAGATATATCTACCATATTGCCTAGCAACGTTATCAGCTCAATTTTAGGTGGCGAGGCTTATTTAGGTGTATTAATGAGCAATGGTATTCTCTACACATATAGATATATAAACTCGGGCACGAATTCCACAAATAGCACACCAGACTACGCCTCATGGGATCCTCTGCAACTCAGGGCTTACCTTCTCAACTTACTCTCACAGGGGAGGCTTGAGGAGCTGGTTTCGATCCTAGGGTCTATTGACTACACAGCAGACCCGATCGGAACCAATTACCGTGTGCTCGGAGTGAGCTTCAGAACCTATATAACGGGCGACTATGGATCCTTAACCCAGATCCTTGTTGTGAGGAATATATCCTCAGCAACTATACATATGGCGGAAAGCTATAGATGCTTCACAGCACAGAATCCCGACGGATCCCACGTGCCCTGGAAAGGGTCTCAGGTATGCGGAGGATCCTCAATAATTGTGGTTTCAGCAACTGCGAGAGACGTCATAGTCTCTGCAGACGCCTGGGAACCCCCTCTAACTATTAATGGATACTGGGCGGTCTATGACACGAAGAGGATCCAACCCCTAGCATCTGGTGGATGGGATGGGTGGGGCAGGATGCCCTCAATAGGATCCATAGACCCCTCAAGATGGCTTGTAGGGGGCTCCGGAGGCAATGCCACCACACTTGTTTGCTCCGCTAGTTATGTTACGTGTTATAGCGGTGGAGGTGAAGTGGGTGGCTGGGCTGGAGGGGTAACCTCGATAGTTGCCAGCTTCACCGATCACATGGATCTGCTGAGAAAGGTTCTCAGGTACGCCATAGATCTCTGGATCCTGAGGGCTGTAGGAGGCTATGAGGACTTCCCCTTCGCCCCCTGGAGACCTGAGTGGTTCTCCACAGCCACAGTTTTCAGGCTAACCCCCAGCGTCTCTGGGACATGGGGATTCGCAATAGATTCAGACGACGCCTCTGATGTCGTCATAGTCCCTGCAAGCAGTGTTAGTGATCCCAACGACATATATGGAACAGAGGGTGGGAGGGTTGTTGTGACTAGCTGGTACGGATATCACCCCACATCTAGATCCAGCTCGTTCCAGGGGTTCATCAATCTTAGTGCGGGCACAGACTACTATGTAGTCGTTAGACAGGTTCAGGGAGGTGGGGGCAGGGCTGTGGGGCTCTACATAAGACCTCCAGGAACTTCTCAATGGATCCCTATGGATCGCTTCGGCATCTACAGCCTCTCCAGCTATGCAAGCACATCACAGATCTATATGAGGGCGTGGGTCTCCAGCACAGTTCCTAGAAACACAGCGGAGATGGACGGCCTCTTCAACAGCTACAGAACCCAAGCACCTTTCTGGTCTGGGAATCTCAGATCTATATGGCTAGCCGGTGGAGGGGTCGGGCTCCAGCTAAGGTTCAACCCAGCCCCACCCCCGTTCCCGGAGCCCATAGGAGGACCGTCAGGAGGACTGGGAGGGCTATCTAGGGGAGGGGTAATTAGTCCACCTATGTTAGCAGCCATAGGAGGCTCAGGAGGCGGGGGAGGGGGTCTAGCCCTGATCTTCACCAGCTATGTCTCGGGCTTCCTAACCGCCACAGCACGAGGAGGCTTAGGAGGCGCAGGGTCTACTAGCGTAGAAGCTCCAGGTGTAATTGGCGCTCTAACATATGTGAAAGTTGCATGGACTCCAGGTTCGGAGGGAGCGGGGGGCATCGCAATAGTGATCTATGAAAACTCTCTGGGAGCTAGAATTACTGCTGATGCTAGTGGATCCCCCGACGGAGTATCGATCATATACAAACTCCCAACCTCTCAACTTTCAATTCCATAGTAGATCATCAGATCCACGTGGTCTCTTTTTGATCTTGTTTAGTTCTATAGTAGATCAGATTTTTGCTCTAAACATTAATTTGTTTGGGGGTATTCAAGCGAAGATCTAGCTTTTGATCCTTGTTTTTGATGGCTGCAACGCTTATTAGCACCAAAATCTTTTTGATCTAGATTGTTCTTGGATCTTAATGGATGATCCCTTGGGATCTTTCTCTCCTCAGATCTGTTTTGATCTTTGATCATATGATCTTTTCGATTTCGTCGATACAACTGCGATGAGGGCTCTATCTACCCAAACACCTTGGAAAATGTGCTCTCCCCACAGCCTTTGGAGTCGTAGAGACTGTGGCCATGCATTCATAAGCTGTTTCAGATTTCATGATGATTTAAAGGTTTACCAGCGGTTTTCGTGGATCCTAAGATGCGGGTGGGGATAGAACTCAAGCTGGATTTATACAGATATCCAGATCCCAGGTGCTGTGTTCCCGCTTATCCCCCGATGGTTGTTGATTATCGCCGATATTAATTTGTTTGGAGTTGCTTTGCTTCTGACCCACAGGTTTTGATCCTGTGGCATCGGGGGCTTCCACCTCCCCTACAGGGTTTTGGATATCCCTGTAGTTTCATTGGTGGCTGTCGAGCTCAGCGGCACGGGGCTCCCATCTAGACTTAGAACCTCGAAGCCCTTCTGGGCATAGCCCTCATAAAGGGCTTCGGCCTCGGGTGCTCTGGGCATCATAGCATCTCGAGGTCTCCCAAGATCTAGTAGAGATATCACTTCATCATCAAAGCAATTATGGATTGCCTTTTATTTGTAAAGATCTTCAGAGAATCAATTGCGAGATCTATGTTCATGTGAACACAATTGGGTGCGCATAGCTTTTATAGCCTATCCAGTAATCTGAAAAATGAAGGTGAGAGTTGGTGAGACCAGAGATCCTTGTCAGGAAAATCCTTGGAGCCTCGTTCCTAGGCCTCCTAGTGATCTCAGCCCTGGGAGGCCTGGGAATAGCCCCATTCCTCTGGATAGCCAGGCCATTGATAGTGAGCGCAGTGTCAACACAATGGGGAGCTGAGAACATATCAGCAATAAACACCTCAAGAGACGGCCCTCCATTCAACGGAGCAGTGTTCTTGAACACAACCTTCCAGGTCAACGTGACATTCAAAGACGCTGTACCAGTGGTTTCCGGGCTAAACATAACGATGAGAATATGGGACTCCCCAGCCAAGAATGTGCTCAGGTTTGAGTTCAATAACATAACTATATGGCCTTTCGATCCATCAGCCACAGGGGTTAGGATCTACAACACAACAGTATTCATCAACGCTAGCGGAATATTCATTGGCAATCTCACGGGCACTAAAACTGATCTATCAGATTTCTTACGGGTATCAAATATTCCGCCGAGCGTTGGGAACCTGCTGGAGCTCGGAAACAAATCCCTAACTACAGATGCTTTTGTGCCATTCGTATCACTAGTATTTAATCGCACACAAGTTACAAGGGATACAGTTACAGGGATACCCAGTACTGTGCCACCCGCACCGCTTAGCTCTGTGAGTCTCACAGGAACATTTGGATTCACAGCGCCTGATCTCAACAAGTTCTGGAACGTTGTGGATAACACAACGATCTTACTGAACATACAGAACACAACATTCAGGCTCAGACGTAACGATAATGCGACTCTGAATCTTAACGAGACTGGGAGGAACACGGGCATCTTCCAGAACACCTCAGTAAGAACGCTAGGAGACCTGTTCCCCATGAACGCAAGCTATGTGCTATCCCCAGGTAGTTATAACCTAACGCTCTACATCCCCAGATATAACGTTACCGATCCTATTACTCCTATTACCATATGGCATACAACCCCAGGGTTTGACGTCAGAAACATAACGTTTACTGTAGGGGCTCCGCCCCCAGTGAGACTAATAGTTGATAGGGACTTCCTACCTGCGACCGTTGACTACAACCTCTCGATCAATGTGACGATAGTGGATACCTCAGTTCCTTCGCCATCAAGCATAGTCTTTGGCAGCAACCTTAGAGCTACGTTCCACAACTACCTAGGCCAGCCGGTGAAGACCCAGCTGAACATCACTGTACTGTTCAACGTCACATCGGTTACTCAGATAGGTGTTGGAACTTTCTACCTCTACATAACGATAAACGGCCCCCTTGCCTTCCAGAACCCGTTCGAGGTGCAAAATGGCTTCTTGAGGATAGCCTATAACAGCCCTGCCGCGGGCTTAGTAACAGTGGATATTCCTATAAGGCAGGTAGATGTGACCATGAATGTGAACGGAACACAGTCGCTGCAGGGGGTTTACGGCCAGGCTATTAACATAACTGTTCTTAACCCAGCCGCCAACACCAACACAAGCGCTATAGATACCCTGGTTGTGAGGGTCTTGGGCGCCAACGTGCCCACGGTTACTCTCAGGGAGACCGCTCCCAACAGCGGTGTGTTCTCAGCCATCCTAAGGATAGGTGATGATGCTAACATATCGGCAAGCCCTGAGAGCACTATCCAGTTCGTGTATGTGCACAACGCATCGATAGACACACCCTTCGGATCCACTGTTTGGCTTAGCAAGACCGTGACCGCGACTGTGAAGATAACATCGACCCCAGGCGTTATAGTGAGCCCGCCCGATGGGTTCAGGACAGGGCCTGTTGGCGTGCTCAACATAACTGTATTCGATCCCGACAGGAACAGGAACATATTCTCTGCAGACAATATCACCTTCATCATCAGGAGGTGGGATGGCAGCACCCTCACCTTTACAGCTACAGAGACAGGGAACAACACAGGCTACTTCACGGCCTTGGTTGATAAGTCCCAGATAGGCTCTCCAGCAGATCTTCTGAGGGGTGGTGTGATACAGATAGTCTATTCAGACCCGTTCGCACCTATGGGGCCGATGAGCGTTGTGGCGACTGTGAGGTTCTTTAGCGTTGATGCCCAGGTGAGGCTTGACAAGAGCTCCTACATGCCAGGAGAGTTTATAACCATAACTGTTATTGATAACGATTCTGTGACCAACCCAAGCATAATAGAGACCATAACCGTGACGGTGACCTCAACATCAGATCCACTAGGGATCCAGGTGATCCTGAGCGAGACGGCTCCAGGCTCAGGCGTATTCGTAGGAACTGTGCTGGTGTCCAACGCGAGCGTTGACAGGGGCAAGCCTAGGACGATCTATGCAAACTTAGGCGACACAATAACCGTGAGCTATGAAGACCCGTTCCCAGCAGACTACGCAGTTACAGGGAGATCCAAGATATTCACGGCAACAGCCTTAGTAGGGCAGCAGTTAGAGAAGCCTATATCGATATCGCCAACGCTAACCATATCATTCCTCAATGGAACCTCAGCTACCACAATAGTGGCTGGACAGCAATATCTAATCAGCGTTAATCTGACCAACAACAACCCGACACCTGTGAGCTTCACGGTGCTATTCCTGGTGCTAGATCCAAGGGGCACTCCAGTCCAGATTCAGTTCCAGAGCACAACGTTAGCGCCCGGCCAGTCCATCTCAATAGGCTTCTCGGTGACATTCCCATCGGCGGGAGACTATACAGTGAGGATTATCGTTGTAAAGAGCCTGGCAGATCAGACAGCCCTATCAGATAGGTTCGAGCAGGTTGTGAGAGTGGTGAGCTAAAATGGTGTACGGCATCTCTAGAGCTGTGCTAGCTGTATTGCTAGCATTGGTCGCTATATCATCGATAGCCCATGTAGCATATGCCGCACCCCTCAGCGTGTCTACCGATAAGGCTAGCTACGTGGGAGGGGAGCTCGTAACAATTACGGTAAGCAATGCTGTTCCCGGCAGAGACGTTGTGGTGACGGTATACAACCCTAGGGGGGACATTGTGTATGTTGATCAGGGGCCTGCCAATGCAGCAGGGATCTTCATAACGAGATTCAGGCTGCCACAAACGGCAACACAGACATTCCCCATAGGAACCTATACTGTGAGGGCACAACAGGGAAGCGATGTAGCGACAACAACATTCCAGTTCGCAACAGCAGCGGCATTCACAACAGTAGTAGGGAGGGTTGTTGATGCAGACACGGGAGAACCTATAGAGGGCGCTATAGTGAGGATCATAGGGAGCGGGGGACTAATAGTTGCTAGGGGAACCACAGATGCTAGCGGTGCCTTCAGCATAAACGTAGATCCTGGGAGCTACACGCTACAGGTTATAGCTGCGAATTACCTTAGAAGCACCACAAGCATCACAGTAGTCCTCGGAACAAATAATGTTGGAGTAATAAGGCTTGTATCCATAGAGAGACTAGTAGAAGCGATACCCCAGCTACAGCAGCAGATAGCCAACCTAACCTCTCAGCAGGCCTCTCTAGCAGCACAGATATCGGCACTACAAGCCCAAATAGAAGAAATAGCAGAAGCTCTAATACTATTAATAGCTCTATCAGTCCAGCTAGATGCCCAAATAACAGCTCTATCAGCCCAGCTAAATGCCACAGCTACAGCTCTACAGCAGCAGATCTCGAACCTATCAGCCCAGCAGGCCTCTCTAGCAGCACAGGTGGCAAATCTAGGCAGATCCCTGGATTCCCTAGCAGCAGAATTTAGAGCCGCCCAAGCAGCCTTAACAGCTGCCCTAGGCGATATATCGTCAAAGCTTGACACGCTATCAAGTGATCTCAGAAGCGGCATATCAACCCTTAACACCTCTATAGCAGGTATAGCAACGGCTGTTAGCGATATAAGGGCTAGGATAGCAGTGCTAGACGATCTGAGAGCTACGGTAGCAGGTTTGAGGACAGATATAACAGGGATGAGGACAGATATAAGCAATCTAGTATCTGGGCAGAGAGATCTGTCAAGCAGGCTCGACGCAATATCATCGAGGCTTGACACTGTATCCTCAGACCTGAGAGGATCAATATCATCTGCAAGAGACGCCCTATCATCTGCGATAGCTGGTGTTAGCTCTAAACTAGATAGTGTGAATAACGCCCTTAGCAGTAAGATAGACGGCGTTAACGCCAGCGTGGGCGGTCTATTGGCATCCATAGTAGTTGCGATAATACTAGCACTTCTGGCATTCGTATTTGCACTACTAACATTCCTTCAAGTAAGAAGGGCTGTAACAACTAAGTAAAGTCTCTCAAAACAAAAACTTTTTTATATAAATAATAATATTTTTATCTATGGTTTCCCTTGTAATACATGATGTTGTTTATAGTGGTTATTATTACATTAAGCTGTAGGCGAAAGCACCTGAAGGGATTCTTTTTAGCTGTTGGGAAGATAGGAGAAAATCGCTAGAAATGGCAATTAGCTATAATTTGGATTGTAGATTATATGATATTAAAGCTTAGCAAACCTCGCCTTTTAAGGCGGGGTTGGGTTTTGGATCGTTATGGTTTTTAACCTTTGTATCGTGTTATATAGGGGTTGGGGTTGTCCATCTGTGGGTAAAGTGCTTAAAAGGATGACCCAAGGGGGGACGAC
>Ga0081478_147704_pt1 | contig 12687 bp, 10 predicted proteins | sample OctSprmetagenome_FD_70983 | JGI IMG/M metagenome (GOLD analysis project Ga0081478, IMG submission 70983) | Hot spring and microbial mat streamer communities from Octopus Spring Streamers, Yellowstone National Park, USA - T=80-84 v2 (version 2) | ecosystem: Environmental > Aquatic > Thermal... | reverse complement strand
AAAGGAAAAGCCATAATAGCGAAACCCTAAACCACCAAAAACACATAAAACACCACCGGAAGCACCAAACACATTAACAACAATACAGACCAGAAGCGGAAAACACTAGAGTTAGATAACAAGTACACCAAAGGAAGCTTAAAAACCACATGAACCAAAGCTTATATACGTTACCCTTGGACACTCCATCCATAAACATGTGTCCTAGCAGTATACAATGGAAACCATCATTCAAAACAGGGAAATATAATGAGATGTGAAGGCTAAAAGCCTAAATACCTGGCTCTGAAATAGAATCCATATAATGGAACTATGCGAGCCAGCGGGATTTTGAGGTCGGTGGGTTCATGCGCGAACCATACGATGGAATTGAAAGCCAGGGGGCCCGTAGGGCCATGACGGCTACTGAGGGGTGTGCGAATCTATTCAATGGAATTGAAAGTCTTGTGTGGTTGGTGGGCTTACTTACCTGGTTATCCTTACACGTCCATAGCCTATGCTTGTCTTAGCTCCAATGCCTATTTGTAGGGCTTTCTGTATGTGCTCTAGTATCTTGCTCACTACGTCTCCCTCTGTTAGCTTGGCTGCCTCGCTCTTACCCTTTAGCCTCTTAACTAGGTTTACGTTTATGGCTACTGGGAAATAGATTGTTGTTCCTGGTGCTATTGTTGGGAATACTATCGGTCTCGGTTTAGCGGATGTCTCGTCGACCCTCCACTCGACCTCGCTATAGTGAGGTGTTATGACGTCAGGCTCTACTAGTGTTTTCTCGCAACCAACAGGGTACGCGTCGAAGAACACTATGTAGCCTACGTGCGCTAACTTCCCAGCCTCCCCCAGTAGGTCGTCCACACTTAGACCTTCAACGGTGACACTGCTCATTGTGAGGTAGGCTCTCACAACACCCTTAACGGTGGATGCCGGGATATAGGGTAGGTTGAGCACTGGATCCCAGGCTAGGCTTATGTCGAGGGGTAGCGTTGGGGATCTTGTGTGGACAAGCAACCTAGACTCAAGCCTCCCAACGATGAGATATGATGAGCCGAAGATGGACCTAGCCCTCTCGTAGACCTCAACCACATGCCTCCTAGACTCCTCAAGTAAACCTTTAACTCTATCACACTTATAAGCCCATCTAAGCCTTTCAGAGGCCACTCTATTGAAGTGGGATACGAAGACCTCAATATCTTCAGGCCTCCCTCTCTCAACAACCTCATTAAAACACTCTGTGAAGGCTATCGATAGAGCTGATATGACGTTAGAGGCTAGAACCTCATCCCTTAGATACTCGTTTAAAGCTCTACACCTAGGCTCCCTAGAGGACATCAAGGCCACACCCTCTCAGGGCTGTAACCAGCTTTAACAACGTAATCCCTAAACTCTTTGAAAGCAGTACTCATAGCGTTCACAACCTCTATCTCATTCAACCTTATAGACTCTGTAACCCCACCACCAGTCCACTCCATCTCTCTAGGCCAGTCAGCTGATAGAATGAATGTTACGAAAACCCCACCACCAAACCTATTACTCCCTCTATGACAGCTAACGATTATAGGTGAAGCCCTCCTATCAACATCTCTAACTGTAACCTCATAACCCGTACCTCTCTGAGATCTAGGTAAGCCTAGGATCCAAGCTTCAAGGTTATCTCTTAGCGGGTCATTGCACCTAGGGTTACCGTAGAGCCTTCTACACCTCTCACTTCTCACAAAGAACTTGTTTACATCGACGAACATATCCTGTAAACCTCTACCAGGACCCTGGACCAGGTATACACTTGTAATGTTGAAGTCCACGTTTGCCCCCACACCAACAGCCTTACTGGTTAGCTTTGATACAACTGGCATTGGCGGTAAGGAGCGCTTATCACAAGATCTCACCATAGTCTTAGAGCATTCTCTCGCATACCTCCTCACAACCTCCACTGCTTCACCGTGAACCTCGTCTAGGAGATCTCTAAGATTACCTGGCAGCCTAATACGTGGGATGAGTACGTTGGTTAGATCTAGGGAGCCTAAACCCCTCCTGGAGCCCTTCCCAACACCCATGAGCTGTAAGGCTAGCACTAGTATTTTAGCAGCTAGGTCCTCAGCATCACCATACCTCGTTCTAACCCTATCAACTGTAACCCTGAAGGTAGCACCCTCAGGTATGTAGTTGATGGTGCGCCCACCGAGGCTAAGTAGCTTCATCCTCTGGTAGCCCTCTGCCCCCGATATGCTCCTCGCCCTCCTCTCAAGACCCTGGGTTAAGGTTTCAATCTTCAATGTGAACCTTGAAGCCTCAGCACCCTCACGTGTAGCATAGCCTAAGCCTAGGATCCTCCCGACGATACAGCTGATCAATCTAATCTCATCACGGATAGGCCTCCTAAGGATCCCACCTCTACTCTCACCAACAAGCATACACTCCTCGTAGAGGGCCCCACCAATAATAGCTCTAGCCCACCACCTCCACACACCCTTAACCTCTGTAGCCCTCAAGCCCTGGGGATCTACAAACTCGGGGGAGTACCAGCCCGTGAGCATTGGAGTGCTATTGGTAACCTCTAGTACCAAGTCTATCATATCGTTTCACTCTCTCTCAAGATACGCCTCAGCCAACCTCTTAACCCAATCCATTATGGCGTAGGCTACCTGATTCAATGTAGGATCGTTAAGAGAGCTCTTAACAATGTCAGCGAAGTCCCCCCCGCTTATAACACCGGACTTCCTTAGGCTGATCAGTAGCATAGCACCATACAAAGCGTACCCAGCATCATCCCCCTTAAGATCCTCCTCCTTCACACGTTTAACGAGATCCTGGCAACTAGCGGAGGTTAACCCAAGCCTTACAACCCCAAGGTCTCCTCTCGCAGCTGTAAGTACCATAACGTAGCTAAACCCCTTTGAAACAAGCTCCGTCGGCATATCCCTGGCTCTCGCTCTAAGAGCTTTAGCCTGACCTTCATCAAGCTCCCTGCTAAAGTGTTCAAAGCAATCCACAAGGGTGCTTACAACCTCTGGTTTAACCGAAAGCATGTCATGTCACCTGAGGTAAAGCTCTACAAGCCCCTTACCGATAGTCTCCTTACCTCCAACGTATATGGTGCTCCTTGTGTTGGCAAAGTAGTTTATCAAGTCACTACACACGTCCGTAGCGCTAGCACACGCCTCCCCCCCAGACCTCCTACGCCTGGGCTCTTTACACACCACCAGCGAGGCCATCACAGTATTCGATGGCATGTACTCCTCACTCCACAGAGCTCCCTGTTCTACGGTCTTAGTGTTGGGGTTAAGTCTAACCCTGTACTGGATCACCATACTCCTATTAACAATATCCCTTGCAACTGTATCGGATACAACTATGAAACCCCTATCTTTGACCATGTTAGCGATCTTATCCGGAAGAACCTTAGATAGAGATTCAATGACACCCCTATCCTCTCTAGCTTCCAACCTAGCCTCATTAACAACAATGTACCTCTTCCCATCTGAACCTGTTAGTATGAGCTCAGGCTTGCTAACTAAAGCCTCGTCATCACTAACGCTAGGCACACTAAGCACATTAGCTTTTTCACCCCTAACCTCTAGAAGTGTTTTAAACTGTTCTAACATGTGGGGTGACGTGATGTAAGCCCAGACACCCTTAAGCAGTCTACCCGGTATCAGTATGAGCCTAGCGTCCGTGAAGGAGACAGCTGAAGAGTACTCTGAGACCTCCTGGCTCGCAGGCTCAGGCCCGAATATAGTGTTCTTATCGCACTTCGAACCCTTATCGAAGTTAGCCCTAAGAGCACCCTTAAGACTACTAGCCCATATCGTTGGGAAGCCGAATTCATCCCTTTGAACCGGGAGCTCAACGTGAATACTAGCACCCCTACCAGCACCAACGTGCAAAGGGGTAAGAGCCTTAAGGAGCAGTATCTTATACTCCATAGAACTCAGTAAACCCACCGTAAGTCACCGTAGCTTGAGAGAACGATAAGAGGTTATAAATGTTTTTGTTTTATGGATAGAGGAAGGACAGCGCATCGTGAAGTCTACAGAATTTGTAGGTTGTATTATGGTTATGGTCGAGAGCCGCTAAAATATTTATAAGGTTAGAAAGCATCTCACCGACGGAGGGATTAAATCCTATAGCTAGAGGTGCATAGCATGTTTAGACTTGAGGTTAGCAACTTTAGAGCGCTAAGATCAGCTAATATTGGGGTTAGAAGGGGGATCAACATACTATATGGGCCTAATGGCGCCGGTAAGTCTAGTATAATCTACGCTTTGCTTTCACAAACAGGCATCCGGGATGGTAAGGAGCTAGACCTTGAGAGTAAGTTGAAGCTACCCTCTCGGACCACCATTAAGGTCGTTCAGGAAAACCTAGAGCTAGAATATAGTGATGGCGAGTATAAATGTAGCTATGTTGAAGAGGGTAACGTTAAGTCAATAAGCTCCAAGAGTATCTTCGGCATCGTAGAACAATGCTATAGGAGGTTCTGGAGTGGTCTTGAGGTTAGTAGGATAACGTGGATTGCAGGCGATATCATGAGGATGTTCGATGTGTTTGGTTCGCTCTCATCAATACCGTTGAAGTACTACTATGAGGATGTTATTAACATGAACGTGAACTTATGGGATAGGGATGGGTGGTTTAACTTAACACAAGTGCCATTAATGGACGTTGAAGGCAGGCTTCCTAGAGATCTATTAAATGATATAGCTTCGTTGACAGGCGTGAGCTATATGCATAGAGGCCACGCACTAAAACTTTTGGATGGTAAGGAGGTGTGGGTACCAACATCTACACTAAGTTATGGTGTGAGGAAGGCTATACTTTTACTACTGGTAGCGTACTACTCAGACATTGTTGCGGTTGAGGGTTTTGAAGGCGGTCTTCACTTCAACCTAGCTGTTGACCTGCTGGACGTACTGGAGGATTATAATAAGTACATCATAGTGGAGACCCACATGGGGATCCTCATCCCGGTAGGGTTGCAGAGAGGGTGGAACATCTATTATGTAAGTAACGGTGAGGCCGTGAAGGTTACAAAGGAGAACATCTTTGAAATAGAGCTTTTTAGAACAGAGCTTGAAACATACAAGACTATTAGGGGACTCTAATGTCTTCTCTAATTGAAAACCCAGTTTGCTGCCGAGAAGGACTAGTTGATCTAGGAACCCTAGGGTCACTCCGTGCAAAGCAACAGAGAGAGGGAAAGTGCTCCACATTGACTAATGTGCTCCTTAAAGTATCACTCTACATCGAAACCCAAGCTAGATTAAGCAAACAAATGTCCATTTATCTCTGCATAGCCGATCCTAATGAGGTGCACGATTGTGTACTTTGTAATTACCTGTGTTGTGACATCAATGGCGAAGGCTTACGTCCAGACGCGCTCATGACAGCAATGCAAGTGGATAGAAAAGGTAGAGTTAGGGAAATCGTAGGATGCTATATAGCTGAACTTAAGGTTGATGTTACAAACGTGGAAAAGTTATGCTCTCATCTAAAGAAGGCCGTGAACCAACTAAAAGGATCTTATGCTTACCAGTTAGCTCAAAAGTATTGTTGTAAGGAGAACTATAGAATGATTATAGTAATCCATGAGTCCATAGCCGGGCGTATTGAGTCGTTTTTAGAAAATAACTGTAGAGCAATTCGTGATGTAGACCGAGCGAAGTGCAAGGAGGTTTGCGATTTACTTGAAAATGGCACACTCATCTTAATAAAGGTCAACGGGGAGGCAGGGGTGTTAAAGTGATGGTCTTATTATTCAAAGGCCCTTGCAGTAATGTGTGGGGCTCGGAATACCGCATCGAACCCCTTGATGACGAGCTATGTGCTGTAACTTTAACTAGGTGCTGGAGGAGGGAGGAACGTGCTAGGGAGATCTCTGATGCCTATGATATCATGTGTGCCTGTAGGGAGTTCGAGGACATAGATGCTATCAGCTTATTGAAAGATATTGTGCCGAAAGTGAATCCCAGCTTCGCTATAGCTACTCCGATTCCCTTCTACTTACCCTACGGTCTACTATGGTTTACAGATATACCGTTCCGAGCTATATGGCTGAGCTTGGAGGGTAGGGCTGTTAGCGAGTTTACGTTATCCTACGGAGTCTATTTTATGAGTGTGATTGCAGAGGCTATGTGTAGAGATAACCCTAAGATTCGAGATAGATGTGCTGAGTACATTATGTTTGTTCGAGAACTACCTCATCTAATTTCAAGTGAAGACCACTATGCCATGTTAAACTCGCTAGGAGAGAGGTTTGCAAACGGCATCTTGATAATCAATCCTAGGTATGATCCTAGGCATTGCGAGAGGTTACTTAGGAGGTTGAAGTTCGAGGAGTGAGGGTAAGCCTAAGTCCCAGAGGATACCTACCATCTCTACCACCTTACCTACTTCTTCTATGTTCCTAGATCTGATTAGGGTTCCAATGGGCATCGCTAATACTTGGGGTCTTCTTGCATTTAGAATCTCAGAGTAGCCTAGGTTGAATCTTTCAATCTTCCGCTTCAACTTCCATTTCAGCATGCTCCTACCCGTAGACCTACCTTCCTCCTCTACTATTATGACGCCTATGATATCGCTAACAAACTCCAAACCATGTATTTTCTTGAAGTTAAGAAGCTGCTGATCTTCAGCTCGTGGAACCAATGGCACCTGTGTTAATGTTAGGTACGTTCTCTCGCCTACCACCTCCTGGGGGCTTCTCAGCTTATTTAGGCCTTCAGCTACCCGCGCTGGTAAGCTTTCTCTCATAACAGTATTTACGATAGCAACTCTACCCTCACCTCCGACTCTGTAGACTCCGGGGATTTCGAGATTGTCGCAATTTAACAGATACACATAGATCGGGCTCACGTCTCTAGTAATGCTCCTATTATCAGCTATAACCTTGTATTTCACAAGAGAGTAACTGTACATATAACCTTTAGATGTCACCTTCTCTACAGCATCATTATATCCTCTCTTAAGCCTAGTACCAACCCTCCTTTCAATCGAGGATTTGATGCACTCTTTACACTCAACCTCACCTTCCTTTCTATCAGCTTTAATTTCTGCAACTATCTCATCGATAGCCTTCAGCTGTATAAATATGTCACCAAGGCATACATATGGTTCTTCGCTTAACCCTCTGAACCATACGAAAGGTCCCTTGACTATAGGTCTCTTACAACCGAACTTATCCTCCAGCTCCGCTAAGAGAGCCTTGATTACCCCAGTGTGGGTATTAGCTCTACCTCCTAGTGTTAAGCCTAGAGCTGAGCCTAGCATGCCTGCGATAGTCGTCGGAGATGGTATTGGTTGTGCTCTATGAACCCCAACTATGAACTCATGGCTTGTGATAGGGGTTCTGGAGAATACCGGGGCCTCCAATGGTTTTACCAGGAGAACCCTCATAGCCACCCCCTCGATACCCTTATGAATTCTACAAGCTCCTCCATCACAATCCTCTTAGCATCTCCTATGTTCCTTGCTATTGGCTTCACATGGTCTTCTATTCCGCGTAGGATCTCCTCTAACACGAAGTCGATGGCATTTGTGCAACGCCTGGCTACGCTTACGTTTCTATGGAGCACTCTATCTATGATCTTGAGCTTAGCGTTGACATCGAGGTCAACTCTCCTACCTGTTATGGGGTCGCTGAGCATCCTGTCTAGATCCTCGGGGGTGTTGGCTGATAGGACTCCCATGTTCTCTGCTATGAACATGTAGCTTAGTGTTCTGAGAGCCCTACTTGCTATGAGCGTGAAGCCTGTGGACATCGGTAGTGCTGCTTGAGCCATACTCCTGCTATCGCTTACCACGAGAGTGTCCTTCTCGTACTCACGGTCGCAGAGTCTCCATCTTGTCCTCTTAGCTATATCCTCTAGGAGCCCTGTAGCCTCCTGGATCTCACGTGACATTACGTCCATGATGTCTGCAACTCTAACGCTGAAGCTCCTCCCCACGGGTAGAGCTTGGGCTATGGCGACATCCCCGCTATCAAACTTAGCTATGTGGAATAGGCTTTCACGGTCACCCCAGAAGTGGGATCTAAGGTTTCCAACAGCGGTATACCACCTCTCGATGGGTAGTAGAGCTAGGACGTCGTCACCACCAGAGTATACTGGGAATCCATCGCTTCCAATTACAACAGCTACATCCCTTAGAGCTGTAACCTGGAGGGCGAGCGATATGACTGCTGTCAGCGTAGGGGATACTATGAGTCCCTCCTTCACCCTGCTGAGCTCTTTTGAGATCATTTTAGCTGTGTCATAGGCTCTCCACAGTCTCTCCCTCTCCTCTGGTGTTAGGTTCTGGGATATAGCTTCAAATAGCACCCTCACATACTCATCCAAGGTCATGCCAGGTGGGAGTGCTCCTTGATGGGTTCTCCCAATACCATCAGCATCACCTTTAACTATGGAGTAGTTAGTCCTAAGTTTCGCAAAGTTAACTACATCCCTAGGCCTAGCTGTAATCTCACCAAGGTACTCTATCTCGTTGCTGAAGCCTTGGAACATGCTTCCAACGATCTCAACACACAACCTTACATTCCTTCGACCTTCCCTGCCCTTTAAGCAGAGATCCTCCACCACACCCGCTAAAACATTAGATGCTACTGTTTTGAAAGACTCATAGTCTAAGTTACAGAAGTAAGCCGCCTCCTCTATATCATGGCCTATGATGGGGTACGTCTGCTCTCCCTCTAAGCTCATTACAGCTATTGGTAGGATGTAACGTTTGAAACTGTTGATGCAATAGTTTATTTGTTCTTTTGTAAACCCACGTTTTCTTAGCTCATCTCCTAGTTTAGCCTCTAAACTATCCATAATGCTCTTATCCCTGGACAATGCCTTATCTAAGGCTATGAGGGCAACATCGTCCGTGGAGGCTACACGGTAGTATTGCCTTAGCTTACTAGAGTAGACTTCGCCAACAGCTCTCTTAAGCAGACAGTATGGGCCTAGAGCTTCCCCGGGCCTCAGAACCCTCCTTATGGCGTCCCCGAGCTCCTTGTCACTTAGATTCTGTGCGTTCAGGAACCTTCTAACCTTATCCAGCCACTCTTTCTTGAAGACCTCCCTCCTCTCCCTCTCATCCCACTCTTTAGGCGGGTGTACTACTGCTGGCTCATCTCCACATAGTGAGCACACCTTCCAGTCCTCCTTCTTAACATTTGTTAGGATCGTGTAGTCACCTACAGGTCTAAGCTCCTCCCCCTCTAGCACCCAGAAGGGTCTTGGTAGTGGTATTGGGCTTTGCCGAGCCTCCATCTCCATAGCCCTGGTCATGATTGTATGCCATAGCAGGTTTCTCGCCAGGCCCCTAGGGTCTATCCTAGCACCTAGGCTCTCCAGCCTCCCTCTAATCCCTGCGATGGACCCGGGATCTATATCCAGCTCGCTACAATTCCCATGATCCCCCTCTAGGCATCCTAGTAGCTTGTAGTAGACCTCGCTTACCACTAGGACGTCGACCCTAGGCCCCATGTGGGGTAGCTTCACCACATTCCATACCTTCTCATGGGTTAAGAGCCTTGCTAGGAGTCTGAGCCCGAGGTTTCTCCCAGCATCCTGGCCTCCAGCACGCTCACTCGCAGCTCCTAGCTCCCGGGTTACCTCCTCTAGGAGCTTCTGCCACGACCTCTTGTAGGCTTCCAGCACCCTCTCTCTTACGAGATCCCTAGAGCTCCTGGCATCCGGGGCTTGACCTTCTGGTATCACCATGGGTGGTAGGACTAGGTATGTTGTTGCCGGTATTAGGGGTATTAGTGTTAGCATTTGGAGGAGATCCTCCCTCTTCTTATCATCATTGCACGCGTCAACGGAGCTCTTAACCCTAAGCCTATCCCTTACGAGATCCTCCCATCCTAGCTTCGAGATAACGCTGACATAGTACCTACACACATCGGCTATCACATCACCGCTAACACCAGCTCCCCTAAGCTTCCTCACAATGTAGTTGAAGAAGTAGGGGTTGAGGCGGAGCGTGGGCGATAGAACCACGTCTGGACCGTAATCATCTAAAAACTCCTCTATCAATCCCCATATTAGCTTTGATAGGATCCAGCTCCCAGCCCAGAAGTCAGCAGTCTTCCTAGAGGCTGAGATGAACTGCTGAACCCCCGGCACGTCAACCCTCACTATGAACCCCCTAGGCTCATCGTAGAAGCTCAGGTTGACCATGGAGGCTGTAGCGTACAGGTGGTCGAAGACAGTGTGCGTTGGAGCACGTGTATCAGCTAGACTAGGGTGAAAACCCCTAGAGTACCAGGCAACCTCAAGCAGGAAGTACAAAAGGGAGTAGAGGAGGCGGACCCTCTCTAGCTCACTCGCATTAGATGCCATCTCGTCGACCTTACGTAGTATGCTACCGATCTCCCCTGCAACCTCTAAAGCTTTATCCTCTGAGACAGCATGTAGCTCGAAGTGCTTATCAGGTCTAAGTATGCTGTGAAGCCTCTCATACCATACCGGGGTCTTACTACTATCCATAACATACAACATGTTTATAAGCCATCTATCAAGAGTTGAAGCTATCACATCAGCTCTCTTTACTATCTCCTCATACTCCTTACCGAGTCCTAAGTATAGAGATGTCCTCTCAACGCTATTAACGACTCTAAGTCTAAACTCCCTAGCCACCCTTTCATGCTCCCTTAAAACCCACATTTTATTAGGAGGATCGTGCAGTAGGGCTCTACTCTTGGCTAGCACGATCTGCTTGACAAGCTCTTCGGTGGATGAATTCATAAAGAGTACACCCCAACAGCTACTACTATGAGGGGGTATTTAAAATTCTCTTGGAGGATCTGTTAAGTGGCTCTAACTAGACCTCTACATGCAACTTCGTAGACGTCTCTACGTAGCTCCTTGCAGAGTTCGAAGTCGTATTTCAACCATATATCTCCATCTTGGACTTTAACCATTACAAGGCATCTATGAAGGCCTGCGTGTTGTAGGAAGTTCCTCTGCTCGTTAGCCATATCTAGTATATTGCACTCGCACTTTGAGCATTCCGGCTCCCCGCCTTCGGGCTCGCATGAGCCTCTAGGCTCGCGGGCGCACATGATATCAGCGTACCTAGTCCACTCACCCGTCTTAAGCCTTTCTCGATTTCTCATATAGTTAGTCTCGATATTTCTCAGCTCGTTCGATGTTGTTATCTGGAGCCTTTCGCTCCAGGAGAACGCTACATTAACTAAGCTGTTTAGATCCCTTAGGCTTACGCCATCATCGCTGTACCCGATGTTAGTGAGCTTAGGCCTGGACTTGATGATCTCGCTGGCTAGCAGTAGCTTTGCTACCGCTATTGTATCCCTGGGTAGCCTTGCTAACTTGAAAATCCTCACCTCCACGCTACTCTCCTTCACGCTGAAATTTACCATAACATTCCTCCTATACTCGCATAATACTTGTTCTACGTAATCGTGTAACCTGGTTGTAGGCATTGTCTCTAGCAATAGGAGGGGTAGTCCGTTGGCGAGGGATCCAGCGAATGCTGATAGCCCGCTACCATCTAGGTTTAAACGTTTAACGAGCTCTCCTGATAGATCTCCCACCTTGCGGCCGAGTTTCCCGGCCTCGTTAGGCTTAGCTTTCTCAGCACAGTACTTGTTTAGTTTTAGTAGACGCGGTGTACTCTGTGATGGTATTTCATAGCTGGGTGTGAGTCCGAAGTTACCTCCCTCTCTTACCTTGAGCTCCTCCACCCTATGTATCACGCTGATATCTCCGTCTTTGAGTACGGGCTCAGAGTTGTATGTTGAGAGTTTGACTACTACAACTCTTTCTTTTCCTTCCTCTTCTTTTCTTTCTTCTCCCTCTTCGATATAAGCTGCAATTACTGGTAGTAGGTCGGTTACAGCCTTATAGGTTAAAGCTGGCATGTAGTTTATACCGTGTGATAGGTCTAGGTGGACTTTCAGCTGGCTTAGCGGGCCTTCACGCTCTATGATAGCTAGCATGTGGGATGCTAGTGAGAGTAGCAGGTAGGAGTAGTAATCCTCAAGGCTCCCGCACACCTCTAAGTCGACTGTAACCTCCTCAGCTCCAACAGACATGGAGTTCTTGAACTTACCGGAGCCAGGGGCTACGATTACGCTAAGCTTGGACTCAACCTCCTCGTAAATGTTACCCTTCCTAACCTCACCACCCCTCCCGACCTCCATATCAGCTCTTCTTAGAAACTCCTCTACGATGCTCTTAACATCCCTGATAACATCATCATAGCCGTAGTCCCCTCTAAACTCCTTCGGGTTCTTCACGATTATGGTGTCCTGGGCAACCACTATAACATGCTGTGGTTTCAAGCACTCGTGGAGAGCAGCTAGTGTAGTTACGGATTTAACGTAGTCGAGCTTACCACCGCTACACTCAACATCATCGCTAAACCTGTACTCAGCCCTATACCATCTCATCTTATCAGGGTACGCCCGCCAAGGGGATCCGATGACGGATACTAGTACGTCAATAGTCTTACCCATTGACCTCCCCCGGCCTAACGGTGACCCTCTAGGAGGGTGTGGGGAGGGGTTATTTAAACTTTAGCTTAGAGCTTAGATTTGGTGTCTCATGTTGTACTGTGCTCATATCGTGCCTGTTGGCACGTCTCTTTTGGGTAACTTTGCTAGGAGCTCTGAGGGTTCAAGTGTTGTTAGGGGTTTTGGTGTTGATGGTTGGGATAGGTTTTCTCCTGATGATCCTCGTCAGGAGG
>Ga0081478_139985_pt1 | contig 12714 bp, 10 predicted proteins | sample OctSprmetagenome_FD_70983 | JGI IMG/M metagenome (GOLD analysis project Ga0081478, IMG submission 70983) | Hot spring and microbial mat streamer communities from Octopus Spring Streamers, Yellowstone National Park, USA - T=80-84 v2 (version 2) | ecosystem: Environmental > Aquatic > Thermal... | reverse complement strand
CACAAATTAACTTTTAACAACAAAAACTTAATTTTCCTAATTCTGCTTTATTCTTTTTCTTTTATAACCCTGAATATATAGAACTCTCCAATTTTTGTTTCTTCTCTGAGGTACCACTCTTCTTGATATGGTTTCTTCCTCACAACATAATCAACTCTATATTTCCTCAACAAATCCTCAAAATATCTCTCATCTTGATAGTATCTTAAAGCTACTTCCACAAAATCATCTATTACTTCTTGCTCATATTTATCTCTCGGAAATTTGAAATCCTTAGGTCCTCCAAAGAAGATCAAAGGAAATGCTGCACAAAAATCAACAAGACCAGAATAAACTACAAGGCATCCATGATAATGATGTTCAATGATATCATAAACATATTTTTTCAGATCATCTTCGGAAAAACCAAGCAGTTTTGCCCTAAGAATAAATCTATCAAAAATATCCTCATGCCTCAAATCCGAAAAGTAATTTATTTGGTTATATAAAATAAATCTATTTGTTGCAAGAGATAATACTAGTTCCGATATACCGCCTACCGCAACAAGAGGGGAATAAACTAAGGAATCCTCACAAGTTATTACAGAATCATCAGAGGTATTCTCCTTTATCCAATTTACTACCCCCCTAAAATTCTCTACCTTATCATAGCTTGCAGAAAAATAAAAAGTGGAATAATAAAAAACAATCAAACTGCTACTTACAAACGCAAAAAACATTAAAACTAAAACTATATCAATAAAAAATCTTAATATCTTAATCTTAAATTCCCTCACAACTTCCTCTATCCTTTCAAACAGCAATCCTATTCCCACCTTCGCCATAATCTTGAACGGTACTATTACATGACCACTAATCTGCATATACACCCCTAAAATATACTCAACAAAAAACAATAAATACCCCCCAAAAAAACACGAAAAAATAAATATATTCCTCGCAGTAAATTTCCACCTCAAAACAAAAGATAAAAAAGCAAGTAAGAAAAGAAATAAATACTCCGGCTTGAATGCATCTCTGAGCAACTCTATATTCCTTTCAACTTTCAAAATCAATGTCCTCTCCACAGTCTCACCTATCAACTCCCTCTGATAAAAATTAAAAAGAATCCCAGGGACACCTATTGTAACACCCAAAAGTAAAATCCACATAATCTCCCTTCTTAACTTGCTCCACTTGTTTCCTAAAAAACGCAAAATCAATACAAAAAACATAAATATCGAAAAAGTGTATATCGCCCAATATATGTGAGAATAAAAAGACAGTCCCCAAAATATTCCACTTAATAGCTTCTCCTTCCTCCATTTCTCGGGATCATTTTCCCACCTTTCCACCCCATCTAAAAACCTCAAAAAATAATACAAAAAAAGAAGAAAAAATATCATAAAAAACACCGGATTGAAAATCCTCATAGGTCCCCCATGTATAGCATTCTGTACTATCCCCATACCCTCCACCCCCAAAATAAACTTCAAAAGAGAAAAAATAGGAGAATAAATAAAAAAGAAAATTATCAGCGCAACTCTCCTTGAAAAAATAACCCCTAACACTTTCAAAAGTAAATACATATCAAAAAAAATAAAGACCGGTCTCAAAAGACCAAAGTAATATAAAGGAATTACGAACTTCAAAGGGTAAACCAAACACAAAAGTGGTACTATTATACCCCATCTCTGCTCATAAAATGCAAACTCTCCTCCGCAAAATGAAAGTAACTTTAACCATCTGAGTTCATCTGCGTGAAAATATATTGGTTCATGATACTTCACGAAAAAGTAGAAGGTTATGATGTTTATAAGTAAAGCAGAAAATAAGGCCACAAAAAAATCAAAGTATCTAAGAAAAACCTTTTCCAGAAATTTGATCTCAATTTTCATATTTCTCTTCAATAAAATGTTTCAAAGATTATAAATAAAAATCTTTTTTCATAAAATCTTCAAAATTTCAACTCTACCTCATTAGCCTCAATTCTTTTTCTGAACTTCTACCCTGAATATATAGAACTCTCCAATCTTTGCTTTTTCTTTGAGATGCCACTCCCCTTGATATGGTTTCTTCCTTACAACGTAATCAACTTTGTATTTCTTCAGTAAGTCCTCAAAATATCTCTCATCTTGATAGTATCTTAAAGCTACCTTTACAAAATCATCTACTGCTCCATAGATATTCTTATATTTTGAAAATTTGAAATCTTTGGGTTCACCGAAATAAGCTTTTGAAACAAAAGTACTATATGGAGAGCTACCCCAGAAAACATGGTCTCTTTTTGAAATATTATAAATGTAATCTTTAAATTCATCTTCGGAGAGACCAAGCAACTTTGATCTTATCATAAACCTATCAAAAACTTCATTATCAGTCAAATATGAAAAATAGTTTATGTTATTATGAAGAATAAATTTTTCACTCAAAATATACAGCATAAGTTCAGAAGACGCAGGAAACATATCAAATAGAACAAAAAATCCGTAAAAATCATCCACCGTTACAACTGATTTTTCCGGTGTATTATATTTTATCCACAAAGCAACTTCTTTGAATTGTTTTATCTTTATTGTGTTCTCCTCAAACTTTTTAACCTTAAAAAAGAAAAGCGCCCAGTTTAATACGAACAAAACGAACATAAAAACACACAAGATATTTATAGCAAAGCTAAAAAGATAATAGACAAATCTTCTTGATCTCAATTCTTCAAATTTCTGTAATGCCAAACCTATGGCTACCTTTGTGAATAGTTTGAAAGGTACAGTAAAATGCATGGCTCCCTGCATGAAAATTTTCAGAATATACTCTGAAAAGAAGAGAAGAAATCCAGAAAAAAAACCGGAAAATATAAATAAATACTTCTTTGAAAAATTTGAATAAAAAGCAAAAGAGAAAATAGATAAGATGAAAAGGAAAGTGTATTCCTTTGGTATTTCTTTCAGCAGAAAATCTACAAGCGAAATATCTTGATGAATTTTTATAAAGAAGGCAGACCTCAAAATAGATTCTCCAACTAAGCTTTTCTGATATAAATTGAAAATCAGAGCTGGTAACCCCAAAACGACTCCTAAAACGAGAACTTTGAAGACATCTTTAAGTGAAGCCTTCCTAAACAAAAGAAGTACAAAGAAAAGAAAAATAGTAGATGAAACGAGATATATCCACCAAAAAGTTAAAGAATAAAAAGATAATCCTAAAAAAATTCCGGCAAATATAATATCTTTCCTCCCTATTTTTTCCTGCTTTTCCTCTAAATCAAGGAACCTCATAAAATAAATGAGAAACAAAAGAAAAAATATAAGAAAAAAAGAAGGATTAAAAACTCTTAATGTATTTCCATACACATTGGAAATAAAGGTTTCATCTCCTATTTTTCCGGAAAGAAGTCTTAAAAGAGAGAATATGTTTGAGAAATGAAAGAAGAAAATTATAAGAGATATTCGCTTTGAAAAAAATAAGTTCAAAAGTTTCAAAAGCAAATACATATCTAAAAAAACAAGAAAAATGCGAATAGCAGAGAAATAGTAGGGTTCAATAATATACTTCAGAGGATAAATCAAACACAGTAGGGGAATAACAAGTCCCCAATTTTGCCCATCAAACGGGAAATTACCCCCACAAAACAAAGATTGCGATACCCAAATTACTTCATCGTAATGGAAATAAACAGGTTCCTTATGAACTATCAGAAAATATAATATAGAGGAATTCACAAATATCGCAGATAATAAAGATAATATGAAATCAGAACTTCTGATAAAAAATTTCTTCCTGAACAAAAAATTGTTCATAAGAATTTATTAATCAAGTTATTTCTGTACTTCCTCTAATTCTAAAATCTCTTGAATAAAATACGGCTTTCTTCTCTGATCTGATGAAAAATAAACTCTTATTAATATTTCAGCTATAATTCCGGTCATAATAAAATGCAGTCCTGATATCACAAAGAATATAGATATTATGAAAAGAGGATTCCTATGAACCCATACACCTAGAAAATATTTTTGATACAGCACAAAAAGAGAAATTATCACACCAACCGAGATAACAGAAATTCCTATATATCCAAAAAACCTCATAGGTCTTGTCTGGAATGATAAAAAGAACTTCAAAAACACCATGTCTATAATTGTCTTGAAAACGCGTGAGATAATTCCATATTTTGATTTACCTTTCAATCTTGGTCTATGATTTACTACTAACTCCCCTATCCTCGCACCATAAAAAGATGCAACAGCTGGAATAAACCTATGCATATCACCAAAAAGTTCAAGATTTTTAACAATCTCTCTCCTATATGCTTTAAGAGTACACCCATAGTCATGAAGTTTTACACCCGAAATAATAGATATTATTTTATTAGCAATATTTGAGAAAAAAACCCTTACAAATTTATCTTTTCTTTCTTTTCTCCAACCAGAAACTATATCAAGATTTTCATTAATGAGCTTCTCTATAAGACGGGGTATATCTTTCGGATCATTTTGCCTATCTGAATCCATAGTTATTATTATTTCTCCTTTCGCGTAGTCAAATCCCGCCCTTATTGCTATTGTTTGCCCAAAATTCTTTTTGAACCTTATAACTTTAACTCTGCTGTCTGAAAGGGCTACTTTTTTTAGAACCTCATAGCTACCATCATTGGAGCCATCATCAACATATATTATTTCAAAATCAAAATTTTCCATTTTATCTATAACATCCGATATTTCTTTGTGGAGCTCTTCAATATTATCTTTCTCATTATATACAGGAATTACAATTGAAATTAGAATTTTTTCTCTTTTTTCCTCCCTATCTTCTTCCCATTCTACCTCTTTGTCTTTTGTAGGAATTCTTTTCACCACATTAATCAACCTCAATTGTTTGTAGGTAATCATAAAATTTAGTAAAATCTGAAAAATTTTCCTCATATATAAAATTTCTTTCAGCTTTTCACTATGGCTCGTGAAGTTGATGGTAAGAAGATAGCGGAAGAAATCTTCAGTAGCGTAAGGGATGAGGTATCAAGGATTAAAAGTATGGGATACAAAATAAAACTATCAATAGTTGCAATAGGCAAAGATAATGAGATGGAGCTTTTCATAAGAAACAAAAAAAAATATGCCCAATTTTGCGGAATAGAGATTGAGGAAATTTATCTACCACAAGACATAACAGAACAAGACCTTCTCTTGAAAATTAATGAGCTGAATAAATCTGACTGCACAGGATTTATAATTCAACTCCCATTACCACCTCACATAAGGAAGGAAATAATTGACCTGATATCTCCCTTAAAAGATGTTGACTGTCTCACCTCTGAAAATTTAGGAAAAGTTATGAAAGATCATACCACAGCAAGATTTATTCCCTGCGCATGCAAATCTATGATTGATATCCTTGAAATATACGGTGTAGAGGTTTCTGGAAAGAGAGCAGTTGTTGTCGGTTCATCTGACCTCGTTGGAAAACCCTGTGCAGCAGTGCTACTGAATATGGGAGCAACAGTATCAGTTTGTCATAAAGCAACAGATATGAAAAATTTAGGGGAATTAGTAAGGTCTGCAGATATAGTTGTATCCGCCGCTGGCGTCCCGGGAATAATAAAAGGGAGCTGGATAAAACCTGGAGCAGTAGTTATAGATATAGGAACAAGAGTTGTAAATGGAAAAGTTTTTGGAGATGTAGAATATGATTTAGCCAAGGAAAGAGCATCAATCATTACACCAGTTCCCGGTGGAGTTGGAATAATAACTGTCGCAGAACTTATGAGAAATACTTTGAAAGCTTTCTTCCTGTCAAAATCCGTTTAACTTTATTTATGAAATCTTTTTTATTTTCACTTTTATTCATTCTAATTCAGCTATTGGTTCCCCCTCTACAACTGATCCCCCTTCTTGCACATAAAGCTTTTTTATTCGCCCAGAGTAAGGAGATTCAACTGGAATTTCCATCTTCATGGATTCAAGAATTACAATAGTATCACCAGCTGAAACTTCTGAGCCCTCACTTACGAGTACTTTCCATACATTCGCTGTTATTGGAGCAGGAATAATTTTGCTGCTCATTTTTTATCCACCTCCATCTCAGAATTTATCAAATAACAAATTGTATAAAATTAATTTCCGCTTAAATTTGAACAAAAATTCAAAAATTTTTTCTGCAAATGATAAATCTACCACAAGACAATCTGTCATAAGATAATTTACCAGCAAAAAGAAGGCAAAAGATAAATCAAAATCAATTTTCTTACTATAAAAATTATGCAAAAATAAATTGGCAAATATTCGTACGCCTTTCCATGTTTTTTGGTTTTCTTTCATTCATTATAGGTTCCCTTTCAGGTATCGCAAGAGGAGGAGGATTAGAATTGGGATTTATAAATAAGCTTTCCTTTTTTCATCAGTATTTTATGATAGGAGGATTTTTGGGACACTTATAACGGCAGAGAGAATAGTTAGCCTGAGAAATGAAAAATTGAACTTTCTAATCCTCGTAAATGCTTTGGGAGTTCCGTTTATAATTCTCAATCCAAAAATCTCCCTGATATTTTTTATTCAGGTGGTTTAATACTCTTTGCAGTATATTTGTATTTCCTTTTGAGGTTCAAGAAAGAAGAGTTTTTAATTTTGGGTTTATCGGCTATTTTTTATATACTCGGTTTTGAGCTGTACGAAAAAAACAGATTGCTTGCTATTGATTTTTGGAGTCTGTTTTTCATCTTCACTATTTTAGGAGAAAGATATGAGTTAATAAAAAACTTCAAAAAGATAAGTAAAATATCAAAATATCTGATTTTTTCTTCAATACTTTTACTACCTTTTCTCCAAAAATTTTACTCATTAAAAGGCATAATATTAGTTGGACTTTCAGGTATTTTCATCATCACCGATATAGCCCTAATAAATCTGAGGAAAACCGAACCTTTCAGATTTACAGCATATTGTATATTGGCAGGTTACATCTGGCTCATAATTTATGGTTTATCTTTCACAATACCAAACATAAATTACGATTTGAGAATTCATTCTTTGCTTTTGGGTTTCGTATTCAGCATGGTTTTTGCTCACGCAAGAATGATACTCCCTTCTATCTTAAAGACAACTACAAAATTCCTCAAAATCCCTAATTACATCGCATTTATTTTATTTGAAGCAAGCCTTATCGCAAGATTTATTTCCTATGGTAAAACAATATTTCCTACATTTTTAGTGGCAAATTTTCTTTCAATCTTGCTTTTTTTTCTCGTAAATTTCTTATCTTTAGAGAGAAATTAGAACTGACAGAAAAAAGCAAAAATCAAATAAAAAAGTAATAAATTAAAAGAATATGGAAAATGAAATTAAAAAAAATAATGGGACTGACAACAAAGAGAAAGAAAACTATGAAAAAGTAAACGGTAAAACACAGGACCAAAGTCAAATTCAGGAATACAAACCCTTGCTTGAAAAAGAAAGAGTAGAATATGCAAGAGAAATTTTCAGGTCAAAAGGATATGCAGAAAAGTGGAAAAAACTTTCACCACTTTTTATAAAGGTGAAACAAGAAAAAGATTTAAACATAAAAGAGATTCAAGAAGAAATAATAAAGCTCAAAAAAGGAAAAGAAGCTTTAATTTTGGCTCACAACTACATGCTCCCTGAAATTCAAGAAATAGCAGATTTTGTCGGAGATTCCCTTGAACTTGCAATAAAAGCAGCAGAAAGTCCCCATAAACTTATAGTATTTTGTGGAGTGCATTTTATGGCAGAAGGTGTAAAAGTTGTATCCCCAGAAAAAACCGTCCTTTTACCTCGCCTTGAAGCAGGATGCTTTATGGCAGACATGATAAATATATCTGCTCTTAGAAAATTCAAAGAAAAGTACCCAGGAAGACCCGTTGTATGCTACATCAACACAGATGCAGAAGTAAAAGCAGAAAGCGATATATGCTGCACATCAGCAAATGCGGTCTCAATAGTAAAATCTTTAAATGCTCCAGAGGTTCTTTTTATACCAGACAGAAACCTCGGATTATATATACAAAGATTTACAAAACAAAAAATAATACCTTGGGATGGTTGGTGTAATGTTCATCACAGGTTCAAACCCGAAGACATAATAAGATTGAGGGAAAAACATCCTGATGCAGTTGTGGTTGTTCATCCGGAATGCTCGCCAGAAGTTATAGACCTTGCAGATGAAGTTTTCTCAACAGGTGGTATGGTAAAATTTGCAAAAGAATCACCTCACAAAAAAATAGCTTTCGCAACAGAAGAGGGACTCGTAGAAAGAATAAGAAGAGAGAACCCAGATAAACAAATTCTTTCGGTAGGTAGTCCAAAAACTTGCGTAAATATGAAATCAATAAGGATCCGAGATGTTTTAGAGTCCCTAAAAGAATTAAAATACAAAATAGAAGTCCCAGAAGAAATAATAGAAAAAGCGAGGATACCATTAATAAGAATGCTGGAAATATCAAGAGGAAAAGAATTCACAAGAAAAATTTTTGGCTACCAACAAATATAAAAACTTGAAAAAATCAAAATAAAAAAAATAGAATTTAAAAATAAAGTTTCTATCACAAAATAAAATTTCTATAAGAAGGAGGTTTAAAGAGATGGTCAAAGTAAAAATACCAGGTCCGTTAAGAAAACTTGTAGGTGGAAAAGACGAAATAGAGGTTGAGGCAAAGACAATAAAGGAGGTTATTGAAAAACTTGGAGAAATAAACCCAGAAATAAAAGCCAGAATACTTGATGAAAATGGGGAAGTGAGAAGATTTATAAACATTTATTTGAACAACGAGGATATAAGATTTCTCAAAGGTATTAATACAGACATAAAAAATGGAGATGAAATATCCATTATTCCGGCAATTGCCGGCGGTATAAAATGAAACATCAAAAAATCCAGAATTAAAAAAATCCAGAATTAAAAAACCAGAAAGTAAAATAAAAAATATACAATCAATTCCAAAAAGTTTGCCTTCCGAAGGAAATTATATTAAAATTTTTATATATGGGAGATGAAGAAAAACTTGAAGGATGGGAAGAATCTTTAAAAGAATATATTTCTCAATACATAGCTGAAACTAATGATAGAATTCCTGAGATAGAAAGGAAGCTTTTTGCAATAGAAAAGAAAGAGGGAGATGAAACCGAATTAGTAAAGGAACTCTTTAGAGATTGGCACACAGTAAAAGGTGCGGCTGGTTTTTTAGGACTAAATAAAACCGTTGAACTATCACATAAAACAGAAAATTTAATAGCAAAGATAAGAGACGAAAAAATTCCATTCACAGAAGACATAATTAATGTATTATTTGATGCCCTTGAAAAACTCAAAGTTCTCACAGATAATATTGCTCTTACGGGAGAAGAGGGAGACATAGATATAGAGCCAGAAGTAATAAAAATTCAAAAAATAATAGAGAAAATTCAAGGAGAAATAATAACCGATTTTGAAGAAAAGAAAGAAAAGCCATCAGAACAAATCCAGAAAGAAGTTGAATTAGGAAAAGAAGAAGAAAAAAAATTAACAAGTGAGGAACCGCAAACGCAAAAAGCTCCTCAAACCAAAACAAAACACGAAGAAACAAAAGAAGGTATAATGAGAGAAGAACTCCTTCAAAGAAAAAAAGAAGAAAAAGAAGATTCAAGAAAAGAAGAAGAAAAGATTGAAGAGGAGAAGAAGAAAAGAAAATTTGCCTACGAAACCATAAGAATTTCAACAAAAAAAATAGACGAGGTTATGGCATTATCCGAAGAACTTATACTGGAAAGGAACTTCCTCCTGAACCTGTTCCCAAAAATAGAGGAAAAGTATCCAAAAGATGAAGATGTATCAAGGGCGTCAGAGGTCGTTGCAAACATAGATAAAATAATCTCTATGCTCAGGTTCTCCATAATGAAAATGCGAATGATCCCCCTAAAAACAATCTTCTCAAAATTTCCAGGTACCGTAAGGAACATAGCAAGACAGTTTGGTAAAAAAGTAGAACTCATAACAGAAGGTGAAGATACAGAAGTTGATAGAAACATAGTTGATGAAATAGAAGAACCCATTATTCACCTTATAAGAAACTCAATAGATCACGGAATAGAAAAACCCGAAGAAAGAATAGCTCTTGGGAAACCTCCCGAAGGTAAAATAGTCCTTAGAGCGTATTATGAGGGAGAAAATGTAGTCATAGAAGTAGAAGACGATGGAAAAGGTATAGATCCAGAAATCATTAGAAGGAAAGCGGTAGAAAAAGGTTTTATAACAGAAGAGCAGGCAAACTCAATGACAGAAAAAGACATCATAAATCTTATTTTCATTCCTGGTTTTTCCTCAAAAGATGTGGCAACAGAGGTATCAGGAAGAGGAGTTGGAATGGATGTTGTAAAATCAAAAATAGTTCAACTCAAAGGAACTCTTGATATTGAAACAGAAGTCGGAACAGGAACAAAAATAACTATGAAACTTCCATTAACAATAGGTATAATGAACACATTAAAAGTATCCTGCAACGGAACTCACTTCTTCATTCCGCTATCCTCCGTCATAGAGATAAGCAGAATTTCAAAAAGTGATCTAAGATTTGCAAGCGGACAACCAGTTATAAACTGGCGAGATGCCATGCTACCAGCTGTATATTTAGGAAAGGTCCTCGGAATAGGCTCAAATAACTCAGATATGTATCACATCATAATAGTTGGAGTAGCAGAGAAGAAAATAGGAATTCTTGTAGATTCTGTAATATCCTCTGAGGAAGTATCGGTAAAAACAATAAGCGGTATAAAAAAAGCAACGGGTATCGCAGGTGCAACAATATCAGCTGATGGAGAACCAATTCTTGTAGTAGATGTTTATTCAATATTAAAGTTCCTTGAAGAGGGGGGGATAGATTCAAGAAGACTTATATGAACCATTATTACGCTTTACCGGAAAGACTCTTCACATCTGAAAAAAATTCAGGATATGAAACAGAAACAACAGATTCTACCCCATCATCAACAAAAATTTTTCCATCAATAACACACCCTAAAACAAAAATAGACATAGCTATTCTGTGATCCCCGAATGATTTGAGGTAGTATTCGTTTTTTAATTTTTTTGCGGCATCTTTGCCAAGACCTTCAAATGAAAATCCATCCTCATATTCCTCAACCTCAATCCCTAAAGCTCTCAAATTATGACATATCGCACGAATTCTATCTGTTTCTTTAACTCTGAGCTCCTTTGCATCTCTTACACAAAAAACACCATCAGAAAAAATAGCAACAAAAGAAAGAATAGGGATTTCGTCTATCATAAGTGGGATTACTTCTCCCTTGAACTCTTGGGCTTTTAAAAAAGATGACTTTGCAACGACTTTACCAACTGGCTCCCCTCCCTCCTCTCTTTCAACCCAAAATTCAATATCAGCTCCCATAGATTTTAGAGCTTGAATAAATCCTATTCTTGTAGGATTTAGCAAAACATCATAGACTTCAACCTCAGAGTTTTTACCCAAAATTCCAAGAGCTAAAAGAAAAGAAGCAGAAGAAATATCTCCGGGGACATTAAAAACTCCGGGAGATATAGGTTTGCCCTCACAAAAAATGAAATCATCTTCATCTTTTTTTACACCAACTGAAAAGATCGGCAGAATTCTCTCTGTGTGATCCCGTGAAAGTGAAGGTTCTTTTACCTTTACAGGCTCATCACTCCAAAAGTTAGCAAGTAAAAGAGCAGTTTTAACCTGCGCACTTGGAACAGATAGAAGAAAATTTTTCCCTCCCCTAAATTTTCCAACACCATCAAAGATCAAAGGTAAGTTATCACCATTATTTTTACCCCATATTTTTGCTCCAAGTTCCCTGAGAGGTTCCACAACTCTTTTCATAGGTCTTTTTCTCAAACTTTCATCACCATCTAAAACAGAAGGAAATTTCTGTGCAGATAAAATAGCTGAAAAAATCCTCGCCGTAGTCCCAGAATTACCGGAATATAATACAGATTGAGGAGAATTGAGGTATAAACCTTTGCCTTTAACTTCAACACAATTTTGACTACTTTCCTCCCCTATCTCAACTCCAAGCTCTGAGAGAATTCTCGCAGTTCTTTTTACATCATCAGCAGAGCTCAAATTATATATTTTTGTATTACTTTCTGATAAACCAGAGAGAATAAGGACTCTGTGAGATATTGATTTATCTCCCTTGACCCTAATTTTCCCTCTGAAAATCTGACTAAATTTTGGTATTTCCATCAATAAAAAACAAAAATAAAACACCCTTACATCTTTTGTTTAAATTCAGGTAATATTTTTTGAAAGAAAGAAAGAATCTCAATTGATAAAATGTTGAAAAAATTACAGGAGAAAAAAAAGAAAGGGGGGACCGGATCCCAGATTTTTAAAGGTCCCCCTTCTTTGTTATTATTTTCTCAACCTTCTTGCTATGATAGCAAATCCAATCATAAACATACCAATAAGTGGGAGCAATCCGGCTGCTGATGCTGATGAACAACCGAGAACACCCACTTTTTCTGTTGCAAAGAACCTGTGTGAATATGTTGAAATATTTCCGACATCATCTTTTGCTCTTATGTGAAGAATATGCTCACCTTTTGCAAGAGAGTTAATTTCTATTGATGTGAGTTCAGACGCTGGAACCCACTCACTCCACTCACCATCATCTAATTTCCATGACACCAATGTTTCCGATTTTTTCGCTTGTGCGTCTTGAACATCTACGAATGCTTTGAATTTTGAACCTCTTACCATATCAGGTGCTGTAA
>Ga0081478_124064_pt1 | contig 12770 bp, 8 predicted proteins | sample OctSprmetagenome_FD_70983 | JGI IMG/M metagenome (GOLD analysis project Ga0081478, IMG submission 70983) | Hot spring and microbial mat streamer communities from Octopus Spring Streamers, Yellowstone National Park, USA - T=80-84 v2 (version 2) | ecosystem: Environmental > Aquatic > Thermal springs... | reverse complement strand
TTCAATGAAGCCTTGCCAGTTCAAAGCCTTGAAAATCAGCCCAGCCACGACACCGACGATAAAACCGGCGAAAATTTTCACAGCCACATCGTGCCTCATCGCTCGCTCACTCTCCGCCGTCAGTGGTTGATTTAGGCGCGACAAACATTTTGCCCTCACAGCGAAAGGATGCACAGTGCGTTAAAATCTGCCTTGCCTTTGCCGAACCGTAATGATGGGACGGCAATGAGCGCTAAGGAGGCGACGGAAATGGTAGCAGAACCCAAAGTCATAACGCTTGAAGATGTCAAAGCGAACGAGAAGGTTCAGACCTTCATCCGATTGTCCGACGAGCAAATGGAAGCGATAGGCTACACTGAGCACGGTTTCCGCCATGTCAGCCTCGTCGCCCACAACGCCCGCCGCATCCTTCAGGACTTAGGTTTTAACGACCGTCAACCCGAATTGGCAGCAATTGCGGGCTACCTTCACGATGTCGGCAACATGATTTCTCGGATAATGCACAGCAAGACTGGGGCAATGATCGCAATGCAAGTTTTGTTGGAAATGGGAATGCCACCTGATGAGGCGGGGATAGTCGCTGCTGCAATTGGCAACCACGACGAACAAGAAGGCGGTTCAATCATTTCTCCAGTGACAGCGGCAGTTGTTATCGCCGATAAAGCTGATGTCCATCGTTCACGGGTTCGCAACCCCAACATGGCTGCCTTTGACATCCACGACCGAATCAACTACGCAGCCCAGCACGCTAACCTTTTCGTTGACCCAAACGAACACGCCATCACTTTGGACTTGACCATTGACACCAGCATCGGGAGCGTGTTCGAATACTTCGAAATTTTCATGAGCCGAATGCTGTTCAGCCGAAAGGCTGCCGAGTTCCTCGGTTGCCGATACAAACTCGTCATCAACGGCGTCCGGATGCTGTAAGGAACCTGTTCCGCCCCAATTTACGCATTACGAAGGACGCATTACGCCCTATGCCTCAAACAACTCAGCCAATTCAACCCACTGCTTTCGCTTCGCACTTTCAATTGCGCCAAAGACCATAGCGAGGGTTTTCAAGTTGTCTTGGGCGCTGCACTCTGGTTCTCGCTTCTCCTTGACGGCGGAGACGAATTCAACGAGAACCGCTTTTGTGTCAACAAACGGCAGCGGGTCCAAAGGCAATTCTTGAACAGTCGCTTGTTCCGGCGGCAGAGAGCGCCCATAAACCAATTTCCCTTCCTCCCAAGTCAAACTTACCTTCTCACCGTCAATCCGACACTCGCCTTGCCAATGGTCAGCCTTTCCGACACTGCAACCGAGAGCGTGGTGAGTGACCATGATGCCGTCTTGAAACTCAAAGACGACTGTGTGACCGACATCGCCTTTGTGCCAGCCCCAAGGTGCGTTCCAAGTGTGCGCCCACACGCGAATGGCGTCTCTGTTGAGGACATAGCGAAGGGTGTCAAAGTGATGAACCGCCATTTCAATGAGCAGGGCATACGGGATTTCAACATAGTGAGCGCCCATCCCCCAAGGTCGGTGAAAGCCGACAACGACTGTGTTGATGACACCCAGAAAACCTTCGTCGAGGAGTCGGCGTGTTGTCCTCGGCAAAGCGCCGAATCGGTAATTTTGGGCGACCATGTAAGTCAAGCCAGAAGACTTAGCCATTGCAGCAATCCTTTTCGCCATCTCCCAACTTTCACCCATCGCTTTCTCCGCGAGGACAGGCAAGCCGTGACTCAGCGAAATCTCCGCGATTTTCTCCCGCGCCGACGGCGTCATGACATCGAGGACCGAAATCGACCTCAACTGCTTTCAAAGCCTCTTCCAAAGACGGAAACAACTGCTCGTCCCTCAAACCGAACTTCGCTTTGACCTCTTCCCGCCTTTGCTCCACTGGGTCAACACCAGCCACCAAAGTCACGATGTCCATTTCCTTGCAAACTTGAACCCAATGTTGCCCTCTTCCGCCCAAGCCGACCACAACGCATCTCATCGCTCAAACCTCCTTTCAAAGTCCCGCCTTCACCGCTGCAATATTAGCGCAATCGCGGCGAAAAGAACGATCAGTGGTGAAATGAGATAGCGCAACTTTTGTCAAGCCAAAAGCAGCAGCAAATGGCGATCGGCGGTTGGCGATGAGTAGTTGAAGGTTACCGACACCGCAAAAATTGCGCGCAAACTTTGAGTGAGTCTCGCAAAAACTGTCGGGAGCATCAAAATTTCTCTGGAAAGGCGCAAGGAGTTGAGAGAGATGGATGACCGGTTGAGGGTTCGATTGGACTTATGGCATTTGGAGATTTTCTGCGCTGTGGCGGAACTGAAAAGTTTCTCGCGGGCAGCGGAAGCGCTGTTCGTCAGCCAGCCGACAGTGACATCCCACATCTCGGCACTTGAGAAGCGGTTGGGCGTGAAGTTGTTTGACCGAACGACCAGAAAGGTCACCTTAACGCCAGCAGGCAAGTTGCTATATCGCCACGCAAAAGTTCTTCTGGCTGAGCACGAAGCAGCCATGCAGGAACTTTCTCGGTTTCAAGGAGGCTTGACGGGGAGGCTTGTTTTCGGTGCAAGCACCATCCCAGCCCATTATTTGCTCCCACCCTTGATGGCTAAGTTTTGCCGCGAATTTCCAGAAACTCATTTGCTGATGCGGGTTGGGAGCAGTGGAGAAGTTTTGGACGGCGTGCTCAACGGCGAACTTGAGATGGGAGTGATTGGCTTCAGACCCGATGAACCTCAAATTCATGTCGCCCCTTTGTGGAACGATGAAGTTGTGCTAATCGTCTCGCCAGAGCACGAATGGGCAAAAAGGAGTTTCGTGCCCATTGCTGAGTTGCCAAATCAACCTTTCGTTTTCCGTGAGGAAGGTTCAGGCACTCGCAAAACTTTTGAGCAATTTCTCCTCAAGCACAAACTTTCGCCTCGCCAGTTGAAAATCATTGCCGAAGTGGGAAGCACTGAAGCAGTCAAGCAATTCGTCGCCGCTGGAGGCGGAGTTGGGTTCGTTTCCGTCCGAGCGGTAGATTGCGAGACGGAGCAAGAGCGATTGAAAATTGTCCGCTTGCAAGAAGGTCGCATCACCCGCCAATTCTTCGCCATCATCCCAACAGACCGAACCACTTCACCCCTCTGCACCGCCTTCGTCAGGTTCTTGAAGGAGCAGGTTTGAGATAGGTATCGGGTTCGGCAGAATCCTTATCTATTTGCCTTCGCATCTTTCGTTCCTTCTTCCGCACTTTGCTCGCCCAATTTTTCCCAGCCGCTTTTGAGCCTTTCGTGCGTGAGCGGTGTCAAATCCGCACGACGCCGCTTCTCTCCAAGATTCCTTTGTCCGCTCAATTTCGCGATGCTAAGTCACCGCGCTGGCGTAGCAACCTTGCCGATTCAATGAACCTTTCCGCTTTATCCAGCAAACCCTGAATTTCGTCTTGAACACTCAAAGCGTGATCCCGTCCTTTCGCAAGTTAATCAGCAGTGGACTTCGCCGCTCTCGCCACCAATCCTCTGGGACTGGAAGGACTGAAATGGTGATGCCATACCGCAAATTAATTTCCGAAACGATTGGACCAACGCGGTTAATCTCTTTAGCAGCAAAGAAACCGCCGCGCAAAACGATGGCAACATCAACATCTGAGCCTTCCGTGTAATCGCCTCGCGCCACCGAGCCATAAAGGATAATCGCAACGAGCCTATTACCGTAAACGCTTTGTAAGCGTTCTTTGAGTTCGCTCAGAGCCTTTCGGACAGTCTCTGTCATCTCTTTAGTCGCCTCCCCTCATTTTCTGCCACCTGCCAAGACATCAGTCAACGCAGAATCACGAACCAGTTCGCTTCCTTCGCTTGACTTCCAAGAGCCGAGATGTTGTCTGGGTGACTTGACCTGAAGTCGGTTGCTTAGCGGGTTTGGTTGAGGGTTCTGAAGGTTCGGTTGGTCTTGTCGGATTGATGGGAGCGAAGATTTTCGTCCGCTGGCGGGCTTTTTGCTTGACAGAGAGCAAACGGCTTCCCGTCTCGGCTGCAGGGACGGGTTGGCGAACGGTAATTCGCTTCCAAACTTCAGCCAACCGTCGCACCAACGCAGCAACAACTTCTGGCACGCCTAACGCCAACCTTCTCACGGCTATGTCCGCCAAAAACAACATTAACGCCAAAGCGACGCACAAATGCCAAATGTCCGTCACCGATGAACTCGGTTGAGGTGGCAACCTGAAAACTTCCGACGGCTCTGGGTTAACTTTGCCGCCCGTAAGTTCAGCAATCCGCTCAAGCAGTGGCATGTTCGTCCTCGTGAACCGATATTCGGTCGGGTAAGGGACAGCGAAGCCGGTTGTGTTAACTCGTGGCTTGCCCTTTTCATCCTGCTCGTGAACCGTCACAAGGTAAACCCCTGTCTCGTTGACAGGAACTCGCCCACGATATCGCCCCAAACCTTCTTGCTGCAGGACAATGCTTTTGCTTTCCCCTGACGGCGTGGCGATGACCACTTTGGGCTGAAGCAAGTTGATGGGTTCGCCTTCGGGCGTGAAGGCTTCAAGTTCAATGATTGCCTCGCCTTGACGGACTTGGGTTGTTACGGAGTATCGGGTTTGAGTCGCTCGCCTCAAAGCGCTCCTGACGACATTTGCCCAAAAGGTAGCGAAATCCGACCACTGAACCCACTGCCGAGCCCACTTCGGTTTTGCGTCGGAAGTGAAAGCGATGGAAGTGCCCAAACCGAATTGCCATGTCGCAAGCAATGGGTCATCTTTGTCTGTCCGCATCAGTGTCCGAGCAAGTGGCTTGTCAGAAGTCAAACAGTAAGCCAACAACGGTGGCGTTTTGCGCCAATCAACGCCGCGAAGCATTTCATCATCTCCGACAATCTTCGGGATGAACGCACCTTCTTCAATCGCTGAGCGGGTCATGATGCTGACATCGGCGGTGAAGAGTTTCGGCAAATCCCTTGCCGACCTCGCGACATAATAGTTGCCGCCGCCGATACGAGCTAACTGTTGACAGAAGGGAGCATGAATCCCGTCAGGGCGACCGAAGCCGACAACTGTCAAAGTCACGCCCAAGCGTCGCAACTGAGCCGCAATTTCGAAGCATCCTTCCTGCTCATCGCAATCGTCGGTGTCAGCCAGCATGATGATGTGCCTAACCCTTGTCGCTTCGGCTACAATGGCTTTCGCTGCCAGTTCCAAACTGGGTCGGCAATAAATTCCGCCACCTCCAGCATAAATGCGGCTGATTTGCTCAATGATTTGTGGCGCGTTCTTCGCCGGTTGAATTGGAGCAAGCCAATCACTGCCCGTCCCGCTGACAATGACGCCAAACCTGTCAATGGGTCGTAGCATCTTGAGGGTCTCTATTGCCGCTTGTGCGGCGAGGTGAACTTTCTGGACGCCACCTTCCATCACCGCCATGCTGCCTGAAGTGTCCATGATGATGACGATGGTTGCTGCTGGGTAAACTTTCCGCTGCCGAACATCCAAATCAACGGGCAAAACTTCCGCTATGGGAGTTCCGTAGTAGCCGCCGGGCAGGAAGGATTGTTCGCCACCGAGCATCAGAAAGCCGATGCCTGTGTCTCGGACGATGCTTCGGACAACTCGCATCTGTTGGTCGGACATCGCCCATGCAGGGTAGTCGGAAAAGATGACGGCATCAAATTGCTGCCACTCTTCGGGGCGGGCAGGCAAACCGCCTTCGCTCACCCTGACAACTTCCAAATCGTTCGCTTTCAATGCTTTCAAGAGCGCACCCGTCGGGTCAGGTTGACCCTCAGCCAACAGAACTTTCGGCTTGCCCTTGACGGAGACCAATCCCATGCCGATGTTGTTTCGTGGGTCAGTGTCGGGAGCGATGTCAAGGACGAACCTAAATCGGCTGATGCCCGGTTTGTCAACCCTCAAACTTGTCGTGATGGAGTTTTTGCCCGGCGACAAGTTAACGGCGACTTCTTTGACTGGAATGCCGTCCTTGTCAACTCGGAGAATCCCCGATGCCACAGTTGTCGCTTCCGCAATCACTCGGACGGGAAAAGGCTGACCGACTTTCGCTTCCGACGGGAGCAAAACATCCGTGACGATGACCTCTTGCTTCTTTTCGGCAGTTTGAAGTGGGACGACATCAATGGCAATCCCTTCGGTTCTGGCTACGGAGGCGACGCTTATCGCATCCCCGTGAGTTTCGTTTCCGTCGGAAAGCAGAACTATTCGGCGGGAGTAGCCTTCTGGGAAAAGAGCCATAGCCAACCTGAGGGCAGCGGCGATGTCTGTCGCCGATTTGTCGGGCGCGGCTGTGAAGTTGGGCAAGTTTTGAAGTTTCGTTGGCTGGATTTCAACCATCGGGTCGCGACCGAACAAAATTACGCCAGCGATGTCATCGTGACGGGCGTTTTTGATGGCTTGGGCGATGAAATCCCTCGCTCTTTGGCGGGCAGGTTCGGAGATACTTTCCGATGCGTCCACCACGAAAATCGTGCAAACTCGGCGGTGAACTTTTACCGCTTGAATTCCTGCAAGGGCAAAAACGAGCAAAGTGATGACGACGCTGCGCATCAAAATGACGAACCTCTTCCGTGCAGGTGTCATGCCCAGCAAAGATTTGCCCGACCACCACAGCGCTCCCCACAAAATTGGCAACAAAAGCAGCCACAAGGGATTAGTGAATCTCATTTCAATCGCCACCGATAGTTTGCCACTTGTCTCCACTACCCGACTTCCGAAGTGCCGCCGACTTTTCGCATCCCTTTTTGGCTCACAAGAGTTTTTGCAACCGCTGGTGTCGCAGTTGTTCTGGCGTCAAGAAGTGTTCTGGCTTCAAACCGACAATTTGCGCCAACCGTTCAACCCAACGCAAATTGCCAACTCCGTGCAAACTGTGGGCATCGCTGCCCCAAACGAATTTGACTCCGGCGACGGCGAACTCTTCAACAATCCGCGCGTAATCGCGAAGCACTTCTTCAGGCGATTGGTTCGGAAACCACCACCAGAGGGTGTTGTTCAACTCAAACACCTTGTTCCCTTCTCGAAAAGCGGCAGCGATTTCCCTAACGGCTGAAGTGGCGATTTCCGATAGCCTTAGCGGGGACGGGAAGCGCCCCAAGTTGAAGGGGTGAGCGATAATGTCAACCCAAGGGTTCATCGCCAAGTTGCCGTATGCCGTGACGAGATTTCGTTGCAACGCAACTTTATTTTCAGGCGGATTTTGGGCTATGCCTGAAGTCCCCCACTCAATCCCGCAGAGCACCAAGTCAACGAGGTTGTAAACTTGTGGCGTGATCGTGGCTCGCCCTTTGAGGTCAAGCAAACTCGCTTCTATCCCGACGAGAAGCCGAATTTTTGCCTTGCCCCGAATTGCTTCAACTTCTCGTAGCAAACCGTCAAGCCAGTCCACAATCGGATTTCCCCATCGGTCGGCTTCAACATGGTCGGTAACTGCAAGGGTATCAAGTCCCGCTGCTTCAGCGGCGCGAACCATGTCTAAAACGCTGTCCCGTCCATCGGAAAAGAGCGAATGGGTGTGCAAGTCATACCTCATCGCTGCATCACCCTTTGACATTTTGCCTAACGGCGCAATTTTAGGCTACTGCTGTGAGCCGTTCCGTTTCCGATATCTTAAGTGGCACAATTTGACAGGTGAACGATGATGCGCCATTGGGTTTGGGTGGCGATGACGATGATGATGGTGAGTGGTTTGGCGGCGGCGAAAAGTGTTGTCGGAATTTGGCACGAACCGAGTATCACCAAGCAGTCTGGGCACGCTGACCCGAAGTTTTTAGCGCAACTGCTTCAGCGTCACGGCTTTCCCGTCCGTCTGCTTTCAACCGAGGATTTGGCGAACCCGCAAGCCCTGACGCCCCAAAAAGTTGCCCTTGTCGTTCTGCCTTACGGTGCTTTCTTTCCCGCCGAAGCGGTTGACAACTTCCGACGCTATCTCAAAGCAGGCGGAAAGTTCGTCAGTTTGGGTGGCTACGCTTTTGACGAAACACGGGACATGGGACACGGGACAAGGGACACAAAATGGGAGGGCGAGGCTCCAGCCGAGCCAAAATGGGAGAAGGTCGCTCATGAGAAGGTTCAAGTTATCATTGCGCGAAACCGAATTCGCATCGCCGTCCCGAAAGATGCTCCCGTTGATTGGCATCGTGCCAGAACTTTCATGAATCTGCGTTCGGGTTGGCGCTACTTGCTGACGGGCAAAGTCCAAACGGACGGCATTCAAGGCGGTCATGGTGCTTACCTTGCTGCCGACTACTACGATGCCAACGGCAATCGTATCGGTTTCCAGCAAACGCAAATTGTCCAACGCACCGATGGTTGGCGCGAACTGGGTGTCGTGCTGAAAATTCCCGACAACACCAAAAGAGTCGCTATCAACGCCATCGTTCACGGTCACGGCGTCGCTGAGTTTGCTGACATTTCCATCAAACCCGTCATCAACGCCCGTTGGGGCGATGCTCGTGATTGGATGCACATTGACCCTGACCAGTTCGCAATTTTTGACCCGTCGTTTCGCATAGACGGCGCAACAACTTTGGAATGGGGCGCGGGACGAGGGACGGGAGACGGGACGAAATGGGGCAAGGGACAAGGGACATGGGGCAAGGGAAACGGAGTTGTGGTGAAGACGAAAGAGCCAATGAAGGGTTATGCGGCGGTTGGGTTGATTGGGAGCAATGACCCAGTTAACCCAAAGGCGTGGGCAAGGTTTGTGCCAATTTTGATTGCGCGTGACCGATTCGGTCGCTTTCTCGGTCCAGCGTTCAGCATCCTTCACCATTTCGCCGGTCCATATGCAGGCAGCAGTTGGGCTTTTTGCGGGATTGAAAGCCACGACTTGACAAAGTTGCCAGAGTTTCAGAAGGTGTTGGTGGATGTCATCCGCCGGTTGCTTGACGGCGTTTACTTGCACAGTTTGCAGCCTTCTCTTTGGTGCTACCGTTTCGGCGAGAAGGCGCAAGTGAGCGTCAAAGTCCGCAACGATGGCTCTACTCCAAAAACGGTGACGGTTCGGATGGAAATTGCACCGATGCCTAAGCCACTGAAGATGGGCAAGTTCATCGTCTCGGGTGAACGCACTGTCACGCTTTCGCCGAAAGAGCAAACGACAGTGACAATGGAGTGGGAAATCCCGAGAGGCGCAGCACCACTTTTCGCCATCCGCGCCACCTTAATTCGCCCGTCCCTCGTCCCTTGCCCCTCGTCCCTTGACGAGGTTTGGTCAGGTTTTTGCGTCTGGGACGAAAAAGTGTTGAGGCAAGCACTTCCAATTGAGTGGCGAGGAAACGCTTTGCACGAGTGGGACGAAGAGGAAAACTGGTGGCGACCACGCTTCTGGCTTGGGACGAACCAAACGGGCGTCATGTTTGCGCCAGAAGCGACTTGGGAGAACCCATTGCAGTGGGAGTTTGAGTTCGCTTTGATGCGGCGGATGGGTTTGAGCATCTTGCGCGTCTTGCATATCAGCCACTTTGCAGGCGACTTGGAAAAGCCAACCGAAAGTTTCTGGCGACGCTACGACGCTTTGGTGCTGATGGCTCATCGGCACGGCTTGGTGCTGATGCCTTGCTTGCATGATTGGATGGGCGTGAGCGTGGACGATGAAACTTTGCGAAAGCAATGCACTTTCGTTCGGCTCATCGGCGCTCGCTACAAAAACGCAAGGCGCATCATTTGGGACATTGAGAACGAGGCTTGGGTGGAAATTCGCGACCATCCCGATTTGCGTCGGATGTTCAACGAGTGGTTGAAAGAGCGCTATGGCGACGAGGCGAAATTGCAGTCATCTTGGGGCGAACCTGTCAAGTTCGGCATTATCCCGTTTGCACCGCACCAACCGCGAGGTTGGAACGACTTGAAGTTACGCGACATCCAACATTTCCGCCGTTGGCTCGTTGAGCGTTGGGTGAAAGCGAATGTGCAAGCGCTGCGGGAAAGCGGCGCAAAGCAACCAGTCACCGACGAAATTGACTGGAAAGTCAGCGGTGACCACTATGAGGCATCTCGCTGGCTAACTTTCATCAACTTGCACTACTACGGCAATCGCTCGCCTGAAGCCATAGCGACGACTTTGAAGTTCCATGAGCGGTTGCATTGCGGGCAAGGTTTGGCTGTCGGCGAATTCGGCGCTCGTGACCATCCCAGTTTCCGTTTCGGTGGTTGGGGCTATGGGACAAGCGAAGAAGTGATTCGCCACTTCCTGAATTTGCCACTCTTGACTTATGCACTCGGTGGCACGATGGCACTCAACTGGGATTGGAAGGACATGGAAGCCTGCATCTTCCCTTGGGGATTGGTGCACCAACATGGAATTTGGGCAACGGCGCAAAGCGTGGGGCAAGGGACACGGGACAAGGGACAAACGAAAGTTTGGAAGGTGGAGGCAGCTTTGAAGACGGCGGGGAAAGCGATGGTGGCGACAGCAAAGTTGGTTGAGCAACTTGAACCGATTTTGCCAGCGAATGAAGAGTCATGGGTTGCCCTTGTCGTGCCTGACGAACATTTGCTCGGTGTCGAAGGCGAGTTCGGGTTCAGCGGGACTGGACCGAGAGGGCGGATAAGCGCTGCCGTCTATCGGGCAATTGAGGCGATGTTGAGGCTGAAAACCCATTTTCGCATCGTGCGTGAATGGGATTTGGTGGCGAACGGTGAAAAGTTCAACTACCCAATCGCTGTCTTCCCTGTGCCGTTTGTTTGGCGGGACGAGACTTTTGAGGCAGTTAAGCGGTTCGTTGAACAAGGCGGAATCGCCATCATCACAGGCGACTTCACCTTTGACCCTGACCGAAAACGGACTCGGACGCAGCGGCTAAAAACTTTGCTCGGATTTGACTTCGTGAGCGGAATCTCGTCTCCCTTTGACCTTGACACCATGTCAATTGTTCGGTGCGTCGCTACAGATGACCAATTTGAGTTGACCGAGTGGCAAGGCAAACCTTGTGTGGTGATGGGACAAGGGACAGGGGACATGGGGCAGGAAACGAAAATTTTGGCGATGACGGAGAAAGGAGTGCCGTTGGTTGTGGCGAGGAAGTTGGGCAAAGGTTTGGTTGTCTTTTGCGCTGATGCACCCGAGTTCCGAAGCGTTGACGAAACGGTGAGGCTTTACAAAGCACTGCTGAAGCGTGCAACCAAACTGAAAGGCATGAAGCCTGAAATGGCTGAGTGGGCTTTAGGGCGACAGCTTGAATTTGGCGTTGAACCTGACTTGCTCATGTTTTGCGCTACTGAGGGCATAGGCTGGGTCTTTGTGACCGCCAATCCGACCGATAAAGCGCAACTAGCTCACTTTCGTGCCGGTAGCGAGAGGATGAGGATTTCGGTGCTACCAAAATCTGTCGGGGTTCTGAGAGCAGGTTATCATGGAGAGGCAGAGGCTGCTTTGTTTGTCGGCGACTTTTGGGGTGTAGGCTCGTACACCCAACTTCTGGCGAAGGCAGAGGGGCTGACGGTGTTGATAGGACAACTGCCTTTCATCCCGCTTCAACCCGGTGAGATTCAAATCCGCTGCATGAGCCCGAAGGTGAAAGTGACAGTTTACGACCTTCTGACTGGCAAGGCACTTTTGAGTTACCAAGCAGAGGCAAAGGACGGTTGGCTCAGGTTCAAAGTCCCACCAGAACTTGTGCTGACCCAGTGGCGAATAGTGAAAGCGAGTAGCGAGTAGCCAGTAGCGAGTGGTAAAACGGCAGCGAGTAGCGAATAGTGAACGGCGAATAGCGACTGGCGACTGGTAAAACAGCAGCGAATGGCGAGTAGCGATTGGCGAATAGTTTTGGAGTGCAGTGCTCCTGCACTGCCGAAAAATTTTTCGGCGCATCGGAAGATGCGCCCTCCAGTTACGGAATCTTGGGCTCACCGGGAGGTTCGCCCTCCCAAAAGCCGAGTGAATTCGGCGCTCAGAAAAAACTTGTCATCAACCACTGGCTAAAGCCAGTGGCATGGATCGTTGATGGCTCAAACCATGCTACGGACTTCAGTCCGTAGTTGATGATGCAGAAATTGAGCGCCGACTTTTAACGGGACGAGGGTCGTGGGGCGAGGGACGGAATGAATTGGGAGGGCGAGGCTCCTGCCAAGCCAAAACGGTAGCGATTGGCGAATAGCGAATGGCGAACAGTGAACGGCAAGTGGCGAGTAGCAAATAGCAAGTTAGTTTTCCAGAGGACAAACTTCACTCTGAACCCAGCACTTCGCACTCCGCACCCGATTTAGGCTTGCTGCCATTTTTGCCAATCGCTGCTACAGGCGCCATAATCCTTTCGGAAGTTGGTCACTCAACCGAACGGAGGTGGTCTTTCGTCACCTACCATCGGCTAAAGCCGACGGCTTGCCCTTGCGCTGATGAGCACAGGGCTTCCGCCCTTATGAGCGCCTGCTTACCTTCGGCGGTTAGCCAACGCCCGCCGCCGAACTCGGCAGGGGGCTGGGTGACTGTGATGTCGGGTCGCCCCCGACCAGCCCACCGCCCAAGCGCAAGGCTTAGACGGCATAGATTGCCCACCTCCAGCGGGCAAACAGCCGTTTCTCTCCCGAAGGGAAGAGTGCCTTACAGCCCACTGGGCTAAAATATAACACGACCGAAAGGAGGTGAAAAGGGCGCATTCATGTCGGCTAAAGCCGACAGCCCTGCGCCCGATTGCTGTGGTGCCATGCCTTAATCCGGGAACGGTAGGTGGCGGATTGGCTTATGATGAGTTCGTCGCGTTGGCGAAGAAACACGGTTTCGCAGCGGTTGAGTTTGGAATTGAGTGGCTGGAGCAAAAGATTGCTTCTGAGGGCGAAGAGGCTGCG
>Ga0081478_142721_pt1 | contig 12844 bp, 14 predicted proteins | sample OctSprmetagenome_FD_70983 | JGI IMG/M metagenome (GOLD analysis project Ga0081478, IMG submission 70983) | Hot spring and microbial mat streamer communities from Octopus Spring Streamers, Yellowstone National Park, USA - T=80-84 v2 (version 2) | ecosystem: Environmental > Aquatic > Thermal... | reverse complement strand
TGCTAACCGCTATAAAGAACGGTTTTGCGTCCCTCTTCACCGACAGGGCTATCTCTTACAGGGAGAGCTTTGGCTTTGACCACTTTAAGGTCGGCATAGCTATGGGTGTTCAAAAGATGGTAAGGTCCGACTTGGGCGCCTCTGGAGTAATGTTTACATTGGACACAGAGTCAGGCTTTAAGGATGTGATAGTTATAAATGCAACTTACGGTTTGGGTGAGCTTTTGGTTCAGGGCATGATAACCCCAGATGAGTATATGGTCTTCAAGCCTACCCTTCAGGCAGGATACTCCGCCATAATAGAGAAAAAGCTCGGTAGAAAAGACAGAAAGATGGTGTATGGGGTGGGGCACGAGAGGACTAAAATAGTCAACGTCCCACTCTCAGAGCAAAAGCAGTTTGCCCTCACCGATGAGGAGATTTTAAAGCTGGCAAGATGGGGAGTTCTGATAGAGGAGTACTATTCCAAAAAGAACGGCAGATGGATGCCCATGGATATAGAGTGGGCAAAGGATGGGATCTTAAACGAGCTATTTGTGGTTCAGGCAAGACCAGAAACGGTGCATTCAAGGAGGGAAGAAAACGTACTAAAGGTCTACAAGATCAGCATGCCAGTGGAGGAGAGGGCTAAGAAAAGGATCTTGTATGGCATTGCGGTGGGCGATAAGGTAGTTCATGGTAGAGTTAGGGTCATCTATGACCTGAAGGACGCAGGACAGTTTCAAGAGGGAGAGATCCTGGTAACAGACATAACAGACCCGGACTGGGAACCAGTAATGAAGAAGGCAAGCGGTATAATCACCAACAGAGGAGGAAGAACTGCCCACGCAGCAATAGTGGCGAGGGAGCTGGGCATACCCGCAGTGGTGGGCACCCACAAAGCAACGGAAGTGCTAAAGACCGGTGATGAAATCACCCTCTCCTGCGCAGAGGGAGAGGTAGGATACATATACGAGGGCTACATACCTTACGAGGTAGAGGAGATCAACCTAAAGGAACTTCCCAAGACCAGAACCAAGGTTATGATGAACGTGGGCAACCCTGAATCCGCCTTCAAGTATTCCTTTATTCCCAACGACGGAGTAGGACTGGCGCGTGAGGAGTTCATCATAGCAAACTACATAAAGATCCATCCCTTAGCCCTCCTCTATTATGGGGAGCTTAAAGCTTTGGTGGAAAAGCTTGAAGAATGCGGAGCCATTGATGAGAGGGGAGTTTGCTCTATGGCTTCCATATACAAGCATGCGGAGGAACCCCTTAAAAGCAAGCTGGCAAAGGGTAAAGACAAAAAATTGATCAACCTCAAAAAAACAATAGAGGAGATAGAAAATCTGACCTTTGGTTATGAAGATAAGGCGCAATACTTTGTTAAAAAGCTCTCCTACGGCATAGCCAAAATAGCTGCTGCCTTCTATCCAAATCCTGTGATAGTGCGCTTTTCGGACTTTAAGTCTAACGAATACAAAGGGCTTATAGGTGGTGAGCTCTTTGAACCAGAAGAGGAAAACCCTATGCTCGGATGGAGGGGCGCGTCAAGATACTATTCAGAGGTTTATAAACCCGCCTTTGGGCTTGAATGTCAGGCAATACTGCGGGTGAGAAACAAGATGGGGCTTACCAACACCAAGGTGATGGTTCCCTTCTGCAGAACACCCGAGGAGGGCGAAAGGGTTTTCAAGGTTATGGAGGAGTATGGACTAAAAAGAGGGGAGAACGGTCTGGAAGTTTATGTGATGGCAGAGCTTCCATCCAACGTTGTCCTTGCAGACAGATTTGCAGAGATCTTTGATGGCTTCTCCATAGGCTCCAACGACCTAACTCAGCTAACCCTTGGTTTGGACAGAGACTCAGGGCTCGTGGCACATCTTTACGACGAAAGGAACGAGGCGGTCAAAAGGCTAATATCCCAGCTTATAAGCCTTGCCAAAGAAAAGGGTAAAAAGGTGGGTATATGCGGTCAGGGACCCTCCGACTTCCCAGACTTTGCCCAGTTTCTGGTAGAAGAAGGTATAGACAGTATTTCACTAAACCCCGATTCCGTGTTAAAAACTTTATTAGTTATAGCAGAAGCGGAAACTAAAAATAGGAAGGTAGAAGTATGAAACTTTTGGAGCGTATAAGGACTTTAAGCTTTCCTTCATTTAAAGTTAAAAGGGCTAAAAACTACTTGGCACTGCAATTCGGTAAAAGCTTCATAAGGCTTTTAGAGTTAGGAGAAGATGAAAAACCTATTTTTCAACCACAGGAGATCATCTTTGAGGATGGAGACGAAAATAAAAAACTTTCAGCCCTAAAAAAGATAGTGGCTGAATATGGATTACAGGGACATAGAGTTATTGCATCGCTCCCAGCTACGGATGGAATACTAAAGCTCTACAAATACCCTTCCAAAATAAGCAAAAAGGATTTGGACAGCGCCATAGAATGGAGAATAAAAAGCGAATTAACTCAGATAAAAGAGGAAGCCATTTACGATTACTTTATCTTGCACGGAGAAGATGCCTTAAACTTAGCTTTGGTGCTTGCCCGTGCGGAATCTGTCAATAGGCTAACTAATTTAATCAGTTCCGCAGGGCTAAAGCCCGAGATCATAGACTATGAAGTGCTGGCTATAGTAAATTACGGCATATATCATAAGCTTGCCTTACCCTTTTCCATTTTATACATAGACTACGATCATTCTATACTTTTAACCTACAGTCCTTCCGATATATCCTACTATGTAATAAACTGGGATTATTTGAGATACAGTAAAAAGGCAGGATCATCCTCTGAGGAACCTTTGGAAAGTTTTCTTGCAGAGGCGAGGAATTTGATTGTGATAAATGATATACCTGACGTTTATATTGCAGGTGTTGTCCTAAACGATCAAAGTTTCTTGGATTATATACTTGAAAACCTGCCCATATTGGGGCTTTTGGACGCTGGCGAACTACCGCCTAATTTTTTTGTTCCCTATATACTTAGTCTAAGGGAGAGGTCAAAATGATAAAGATAAATCTCCTTAAGGAGAAAAAGGCTAAGAGAACCTTACCGCAACCCACATTTGCATCTCCGAAGGAGGTAAAGGTTAGTGATCTTTTAAAGGTAGATAAAGCGCAGTATTATCTTTCTGCTCTACTTTGGATTGGTGTTTTGGGTATGGGTGGATGGTATTGGAAAATCTCAAAAGAAATAACACAAATAAAGCGGGAGATAGATCAATTGCAAGTGGAGAAGAACAGATTAGAAAGTATCGTTAAGCGTATTTCAGAAGAAAAGAGGCAAATAGAGTCTGAAATGTCTGCCTTAAGGGCAGAAATGGATATGATAGAGCGTAGTAAGGATATACTCATAGGTTTGAAAGCATTCTATCAGCCCTTCAACAATAGCTTTGTTAGTTTTTCCAATTCCCTTCCTTCTGTTAGTTGGACGCTTACTTATAGTCAAAGTTTAGACATAGAAAATAGAAAACTGAAGACAGAATTTGACCTTTATTCTTTTGATTATGCCAGCATAGGCTCTTATATCAACAGCCTTAGAAAGAATAATACGGAAGTTTTTATAAGTGGTATAGAAAAGAAAACAAACCCAAATGGTTATGAATATTATTCCACAAAGCTCATTGCAGAAAGAAGTATAGGTGGGAAGTGATGGAAAAGCTAAAAGCACAGTGGTCCGCCCTTCCTCAGTGGCAGAAATTAATTATACTTTTAGTATTACCAATAGCCATTATAGGATATACCTATGTAATGTTAATTAACCCTTTGATAGAAAATTTAGAAAAAAGCAAAAAGGAAAAGGAAGAACTTATCAGAAGTATAGAAGAGTTGAAGAGATTGGCAAACCCAAAAGCATTGGAACCTCTTAGAAAGCAAAGAGACGAGTTAAAAGCTCAACTGGAAGTAAAAAAGCAGGAGCTTGAGTTAGTTGTTGGAGAGATTCCATCCACCAAGGATGTGGGCACTATATACAAAAGGTTTGGTGCCATAGCAAGCGAATCTGGAGTAAGAATACTTTCCATAAACCTTGCACAGCCCAATGAGGTGGGCTACACCTTGGAAAAAACTCCAGAAGGAAGGGCGGTGGTCAAGATCGTAAGGGAGCAAACACAACAGCAAGGACAACAGGAACAAAAACCACAGCCACCCTCTGATGTGGTAAAACATCCCACCGCAGAGCTCAAAATATCCTTTGTGGGTAGCTACGCAAACGTAGTAAATTTCTTAAGATCTCTGGAAAGGGGAGGTTTTGTATCGTACCCTTCTTCCTTTAGTGTGGATAGGAGTGAAAATGATATGCTGAAGGTAGATTTGACTATATTAATTATTATGAAGGAGGAGAAAATATGAAGCTCCTTTTTCTTCTTTTAGTGGTCTTTTTATATTCCCACGCAAAGAACCCCTTTAGCGATTTGGAGGGTTTGGTAGGATATATGGTGGTTGAAAAAAAAGGAAAGGTAGAAAACTATGTGGTGGTTGAGGATAAGGGAGGTGGTGTTAAGACTGTAAAGGTTAATAGAAACCCCAGAGAGTTTTTAAAGAAGACGGAAGATGGCGCGCAAAGGAGATGAACTAAAGGTAGGAGTTATTAGCTTAGGTTGTTCCAAAAACTTGGTAGATACGGAGGTTCTTCTTGGAAAGCTAAAGTCAGCGGGCGCAAAACTGGTGGATGACCCAAAAAAGGCAAACACCATCATCATAAACACCTGTGGTTTTATAAACCCCGCCAAGGAGGAGGCAATAGACTACATACTTGAATACGCAGAAGACAAGAAGGTTATCGTTATGGGCTGTTTGGTGGAAAGATACAAAGAAGAACTACAAAAGGAGATACCCGAGGTTCAGGCATACTTTGGAACTGAGAGCTGGGACCAAATTCTTGAGTTTTTGGGACTAAAGAAAGTAGAAAAAGTTCAAAGGCTATTAACCACTCCTAAATCTTACGCCTACCTTAAGATATCTGAGGGATGCAACCGCCTTTGTTCTTATTGTGCCATACCCTCCATAAGGGGCAAATACAGGTCAAAGAGTGTCCAAGAACTCGTAGAAGAAGCCAAATGGATAGCAGAAAACGAAGTAAAGGAACTATGCTTGATTTCGCAGGATACTACCTATTACGGCAGAGATCTATACGGAAAGAATGCCCTGCTTAAACTCTTGGAAAAGCTTGAGGACATAGAAGGCATAGAGTGGGTCCGGCTATTGTATCTTTATCCCACGGACGTGAGCGATGAGCTTATTGATTACATTAAAAACTCTTCAAAGGTCCTGCCATACTTTGATATACCACTACAACACGTCTCTAACAGAGTTCTAAAGAGCATGAGAAGAGGCTATGGTAAAGATTTTGTGGAAGGTCTCGTGGAAAGGGTCTTTTCCAAAATACCCAACGCAGTCTTAAGAACAAGCTTCATAGTGGGCTATCCGGAGGAAGACACAAAGGACTTTGAAGAACTGCTTGAGTTTATTCAAAAGGGCTACTTCCATTGGGTGGGTGTGTTTAGCTATTCCCACGAGGATGGCACTTTTGCAGAGTCCTTAGGGGACATTATATCCGAGGAGGAAAAGGAGAGAAGGAGGGCGCTTATTTACGAGGTTCAAAGGGAGGTTATAAAGGAAAAATACAGAGGGCTTTTGGGTAAAAGCTTTAGGATGCTAATAGATGGCTACGACGAGGAAATGAATATTGTGCCGGTGGGCAGGCTTTGGTTTCAGGCGCCAGAGGTAGACGGGCTGTGCTATTTAGAGGCAGAGAGGTTAGTTAATGAGGGAGAGATGGTAAATGTGGTAGTAAAGGACTTTAAAGAGATAGACCTGTTGGTTGAAGAAAAAAGTGGGTGAAAAAAAGAGGATAGAGCTTGAGCTTTCCTCTTTACCAGTTCCTAAAAGCAACAGGTATATAAGAAAGAGAGGTGGTGTAGTCTTTAAACCCCCAAGAGTTAAAAACTGGGAGATGAGGGCAGTGTGGGAGATAAAACAGCAGTATCAGGGAGAACCTTTGGAGGGCAAGCTATCAATGGAAGTGATCCTGGTTTTACCCAACCACAGAAAGAGGGATATTGACAACATGCTAAAGAGCCTGTGGGATGTCTTAGAAAAGGCTAAGGTTATAAAAAACGACAATCAAATCTACGAAATAAGAACTTTAAAACGCATAGAAAAGGGTGCGCAAAAAACAATAATTTACATAAGCCCTATGGAGTAATTCACTGGGTATTTCTTATATACTCAGTTGGGTCTAAGGGCACGCCCTCTTTATTTCTAAGTTCAAAGTAAAGCATGCATTTCTCTTCTTCGCTCCTTCTTCCAACCAGAGCGATCTCTTGTTCCTTTGATACGCTATCTCCTCTCTTTACTAAATTTTTCTCGTTGTATGCATATATGGAGATAAAATCTCCATGATCCACTATGACCATATTTCCGTAGGCTTTGAGGTCTCCTCCACTGTATATGACCCTTCCACTATCAACTGCATATACTGGCTTTCCACAATCTGTAACTATGGTGATCCCTCTACCATTTTTGGAAACTTTACCATCCACAGGCATAGGCAGACTATTCTTTAATATTTTTACCTCCTCATCCTCTCGCTTTTTCTCTTGTAGCGTTTCAGCATCTGTTTTAGGTATGTCCTCTTGCCTCCCTTCTTCTAAGGGTTTCTCTACTAGACGGACCGCCTGTCTTTTTTCTTCCACGGGCACTTTAACCACCGTTCCCCTTGTTAGCCATTTACCTTTTAGCCCTGGATTAAGTTTTTCCAATTCCCTTTGGGAAACGCCCAGCTTTTTTGCCACATGCTCAAGCTTTGCACCTTTACGAACTATATAGATTTCATACTCTATAGGTTCCCTTCTTTGTTTTTTGGCGATGCCCTTGGCGGGTATTTTTAGTTCCTGTCCTGCTTTTACTTTTTCAGATTTTAGATTGTTAAAGCTTTTCAACTCCCGTACATCAACCCCAAATTTTTCAGCTATACTTTGTAGTGTGTCTCCCTTTTTGACCTTGTATATGGCGTAGTCTTGTGTCTTGGCAAACGTTTTTTTAGGAATGCATAAATTTCCACCCACCTTTAGCCTTTTTGGGTCTATGTTTCTATTAGCTTTTAGAAGGTCTTGCACGCTAACTCCGTAGTCCTTTGCGATCTTCTCTAAGCTTTCTCCGCTTTTTATCTTGTGGTATTTGCACTCTTGAGAAAAGGCTGTTCCAAAAATTAGGCTAATACTTAATATAAAAGCCTTTTTCTTCATGGGTTGGCACCTCCTTTAAAATTTCCATCCGGTCCACCCTTGCGGACCTTGGACCCTCCCACAGCCTCCATACAAACTGGGCTATAACCTCCTCATCACCCTCCACAAAAACCTCAACCCTTCCGTCCGGTAGGTTGCGCACCCAACCGCTAAGTCCATAGCTCTCCCCCAAATTTTTTGTCCAGCTCCTAAAACCTACTCCCTGCACCCTACCGGACAGAAAGACCCTGTAGGCAGACATCATATGTTTATTTTACACCACTTCCGAAAAATTCCAAACTTTCAAAAAACTCAAGAAAGGTCTTATTTACATAAACAGCGCCGTCAGAAAATAGCAGAAGATAGCCAAACTGTGGGTGTTTTTCAATAAAATCCCATCTTCTTTTATCATCCATAGAAAAAAGGGCTGTAGATAGCCCATCCGCCAAAGTGCAATCTTCATAAGCTACTGTTACTTGCAATATGTTACTACCTTTACCTATTATGTGCTCCTTTCTGTAATTTCCTGATGTAGAAAGGCAAAGGTCCCTCTTATTGTAGCCCTGGGCTAATATTTTGCCATTAATAGGGTTATGCACCGCCAAAAGTCTTTTGTGCCCCCATACCCGTAGGTCTCCTGCTATTGCGATAAAACCCTTGTCTGTTTTTATAAACTCATAAGCCTTCTGAATGGCAAAGCCCTTTCCTATGCCTCCCAAGTCTATAGCCATGCCTTTCTCTTCAAGGAATACGCTACTGCCTTCCACCCTGACCTTTTTGTAATTCACCAGATTCCTTGCCTGGTCTTCGGAAATTTCTCTTAGCCTTCTTGCCCTTATGGTTATGGCACCTACTGTTATGTCAAAGGCTCCCTCTGTGAGCTCCGAGAGCCAAAGGGATTTTTTTATAACCTCCAAGGTGTCTAAGGAAACCTCCACAGGTTCCACACCCGCCCTCTTGTTGATCTTTGAAACCTCAGAATCTTCTATGTAATCGGAGAGTTTTTCCTCAAGTTCCTTCATAAACCTGTAGGCTTGATATGCCTTTTCGGAGGGCAGGTCTATTATGGCATAGGTGCCCATAAGGTGAAAGACCTTTTCCTGAGAGAAGGCAAACAAGAAAAGAAAAAGAAACAGCATCAAGCCCATGGCTTACTCCTCATTAGCATAAGCAGGGCGGAGTATAGGATAATACCCTGCAAAGCTACAAAAGACAAAAGCTTTAGAAGGGCAAAGTCTGGATGTAAAAATCTAATCAAAAAACCCGAAAGGTTATCAAGGGATGAAAATAAAAATAGCCCGATTCCCAAAGGAATGCTAAGGCTTGAACCCGCAAAAATCAAAAAATGCCCAACGGCCACAGAAAAGACCGCCATTGAAATAAGGTGGGGATAAAAGACCTTAAACATTCCCTCAAAGGTTTTAGGCTTTAGGAACTTCTCCGGATTTCCAAGATAATACTCCTTTACAGAACCTAAGGAAAAGTCCATCTTTGAATAGAAAGCCAAAAGGTTTGTGAAAAAGAAGCCCATTAAAAGCAAGGAAAAAAAGAGCATTAACAGTTTAAGTAGGTTTATGTCTGTATATCTGTCCTCCCTTGAAGTTAATAAGGCTAAGAGGGTGTAAAGAAGGACAAACAGGTTTATAAGCTGAAAGCCTATAAAGGAAAAAAGTTTTAAATAAACAAAGGTAGGTGAAAGGTAGAGAATCAAGAAGTCTGAGTATAAATAAGATGCACAGGAAAGGAAACCCAGGAGTAGGGCAAAAGCCTTTACAGAGGAAGGAAGAGATGTCAAGATGAAGAGGGCAAAGATGGTAAGTAAATAGAAGGCGTTTAAGAAGGTCTGAATGTGCAGGTCTTCTGAGAGCTGGGCTAAAGATATTCTTTCTGGAAACTCTGGGTCTTGGAAAAAGTATTTGTATAGTGTTTCATAAGAAAAACCGTATTTGCTGTAGAAGTATAACCAAGAGCTAAGCCAAAAGATCAGGCTGAGAAAGAGAAAGAAGATAACCAGGTAATAAAGAGGTTTGTTGTCCTTCAGTCTGGCGGATATAAAGAATCTCATCTTTCACCCCCAAAGAGGACTTGCCAGATGGCTAAAACCTTGCGGGCGTTGTCGGTTATAGCCCTTGCGGTTATGGTGGAACCGGTTATGTTTGGAATATCCCTCCTGTGCCTTAGTGTGCCCGGAGCTAACTCTTTGCCTTTGAAAACTTTGAGCCACTCCTCCTCGGGCATGTATTCCAACGGCTCCTGAAAGGCAAGAACCTCCACCACATCCAACCTTCCCTCTGGAGTTATAGTGTATAGAACCACCTCGGGCTTTGTCCTTACCACATGGGTATCCACATAAGCGTAGGCTATGACCTCTTTCCCTCTCTTTACCAAATACCAAGATACAAGCCTTGTGTCAAGCTTGACACCCGAGAGCCTCTGAACTTCCTCCTGCTGTTCTTTTGAGAGGACAATATTTTTGACCTCTATCTGTGCGTTTGGGTATATTTCCGCCAAGGCTTTTTCTGGGGTTTTGAACTGCTTTGCCTGTGTAAAAAGGGGGAGGATGAGAAGCATGAGCAAGAGCCTGCCGAAGTCTTTAGCCATTTTCTCTATCCTCATAAAATTTAAAACATAAAGCCAAGGGTTAGTCTGTATTCGTTTTCATCCCTCCTATTTGGGCTGTAGTTTAGCCTTGCGTAATCGGTTTTTATAGCCACCAAGGGGTGGGGCTTGTAGGATAGACCCACATTAAACACCTTTAGCTTATGCCCTGCTGGCTTAACGGAACCTTGAGGTACCTTTGCGTGGGCGTCAAAGTCCTCATAAATGCCAAAAACATAAAGCTCCTGCTTGTCTATCTTGAATAGCCTGAATATGTCGTATGCTACTTGCACATAATAGCCCCTTTGTTCGGATGGGATGGGTTTATTGATTCTATCTGCACCCGATTGAAGGTCATCGGTTATTCTCCTTGCGTTATTTACATCCACAAGGGCACCCACAAACCTAACATCCCAACCGCCATACTGCCACCAAAGGTGAGGAGAGATCATGGTCATGCTTCCAAGCTTTGTGCCCCTTCTCAGTCCAAGCTGGCTATCGCCACCACCCTTAGACATCACATCTCCCGTCCAGAAAGAAAAGCCAACCATTAGGTTGTAGGGAAGTGTGTAATCAACCCTTCCAGTAAAGCCTATCCTATCCGCCACAGCCCTGGCACCCCTCTGTCTGACTGTTTTTAGTGGCTCCAATACATTGTAATCACCGCCACCCTTTACCATCAAACCGTTGGTAATGTAGAACCTGTAGTCAAGGTTTTTGATGGTGCCATAAACACCAACTCCCATCTCTTCCCAAGTGGAGAGCAGTATGCGACGCTCAAGAAAGGGTCTTTGTGCACTTGGGAAGGTGGGTGGCTCGTGCACCTCGTTTATGATGCCTACGGGCATGAGCAAAAGACCACCTCTTACCCCAAACTCTGGTCTGAAGTTGTAGTCCAAAAAGGCGAGCTCTGCCTTAAAGTAGCCTCCACCAGTGCCATGATCTTTAGAGGTAGAAGCATGCTCAAGCTCAAGTTCCGAGTTGAACTTTAACTTCTCATCAAAGGCATAGCCAAGGTAGAGGATGATCCTTTCCACGTTTGCTATGCTCTTTGCACCCCCTCTTGCATCTACACTGTTATACCTAAAAGTTAGCTCTCCGTATCCACCTATGGAAACACCCCGAGGGTTAAACATAGCCTTTGAGGCGGCGGGTCCCAAGCCGGAGTAGGTCTTTAGCTCAAGCTGTGGTATGGCAATCTCAAGCCTGAGCTTTCTTAGCTCTTCCTTTAGCACCTCCGTTTCCTGCCTTGTCTCCTCCACCTTCTTTTGCTCCTCCTTTAGTCTCTGAATTTCCTGCTGGAGGATTCTTATCTGCTCATCCATCTGTCTGATGCGCTCCTCGATGCTCTGGGCGAAGGCTAACGAAGAAAACACTGCGGAGAGAAGCAAAACCTTTCTCATTCTACACCTCCTACTGAGATTTAGTTTCATTATCTATTTTAGCAAAATTGAAATGCAGTGTCAATATGATTAATGTCGTTAAATTAGACCGACGCTTTTCAGTCCTTAGCTCACTCCCAAGCTAAAAACTTAGAGGGATCTACGGGTTTGTTGTCTTTTATCACCTCATAGTGTAGGTGTGGTCCCGTGCTTCTTCCAGTGGAACCCACCCTTCCCACCACATCGCCAGCTTTTACCTTTTGCCCTTCCTTTACATCAATCTGGGAAAGGTGTCCATAAAGCGTAAGGTATCCAGAGGGATGTCTTATGATCACCGTCTTTCCGTAGTCTCCATACCAACCAGCAAATTCTACCACTCCATCTGCCGTAGCGAGAACTTTACTACCTTGTGGTGCTTCTATATCTATGCCCGAGTGAAATTCGTAACCTCCTCCAAAGGGATTTTTCCGCCAACCAATGTGAGAAGTGACCTTGCCATATACCGGATAGCCTAAGGGTATGCCTCTGATGGAAGTGTGGAGGTAGTCTGCCCTCTCTTCCAAAAACTGAAGGTAAGAAAGGTCGTAGGACACCTTATTGGTGCTTCCACCACCCATTGGCAAGGAGCCCCTTATAACACCCCTCTTTGAAAGATAATCCTCCACCAAAAGGAGCTTACTCTCCAAACTTTTCAGCTTTGAGTTAAGTAAATGCTTTTCTTTCTCAATCTCTTGTTTTTCTGAAGCCACGGTTTTTATCTCTTGGGCAAGTTTGTGCTTTTCTGCTTTGATTTCTTTCCTTTCAGAGAGGAATTTGAGGCTTATAAGATAGGAAAATATAGAAAACACTACAAAAGCTAAAGTAAAAATACCAGAAGCCTTGAGGTAGCTCTTGCGAATTCTTATAGTCTTTGGTGGCCTCCCTTCATGATGGGCTATTATAATGGTTATATACTCCCTCATTCAGGGTATAATTATACACCATGTTTGGGAGGAAAAAGGAACCAGAAGTAAGTTCTCAGGAAGTGCGTACTATTTTGGGTCCCGGCTGCCTTTTTGAAGGAAACTTGACCATCTCCGAGGGGCTTACTAGAATAGATGGGGAAGTTATTGGGAACATTAAAGGCAGTGGTGGTTTAATAATTGGGGAGATGGGGTCTGTAAAGGGGGACCTGAGCGTTGAAAATGTTGTGGTTTATGGAAAGGTCAATGGGAACATAAGGGCAAGGAGCCTTGAGATCAGGGCTTCTGGCAGGGTGGATGGAGACGTTCAGGTGCAAGAGCTTATGGTAGAAAAGGGCGCCATATATAATGGGAAGTGTAGCATGGGGGTGGAAGGGTCCGAGGTGGGTGAGGCTGTTCTAAAAATCTACCATAGCCCTTAGCTTAGCTATATTGCAAGATGCCAGACAGAAATAACAAAAATAAGTAAGTTGCAAGCACCCAGAAGTTCCAAAGGATAGCACAAGCAATGGATGCTTTCCTTGCCAAGTCCTCCCTGAGCAATTTAAAGCTTGAACCAATCTTCTGCTTTATACTACCAAACAACTGTTCTACCCTATACCTCATCTTCCCGTATCTCTTCCAATTCTCGTTAGATAGCTTCCTCAAAGGATGTCTTATACTCATCCTCATAGTCTCCTTAATCCTTATGGCTG
>Ga0081478_140257_pt1 | contig 12863 bp, 10 predicted proteins | sample OctSprmetagenome_FD_70983 | JGI IMG/M metagenome (GOLD analysis project Ga0081478, IMG submission 70983) | Hot spring and microbial mat streamer communities from Octopus Spring Streamers, Yellowstone National Park, USA - T=80-84 v2 (version 2) | ecosystem: Environmental > Aquatic > Thermal... | reverse complement strand
GATGCGCAGGCTCAAAAATCAGAAACTTTGGTCTCTTGGAAATTAGATGATGGTGAGTGGAGTGAGTGGGTACCAGCATCTGAACTTACCTCAATAGAGATAAACTCTCTTGCAAAAGGTGAGCACATTCTTCACATAAGAGCAAAAGACGATGTCGGAAATATTTCAACATATTCACACAGGTTCTTTGTATCAGAAAAACCAGAAGTTCTTGGTTGTTCTTCTACCGGTGGGGCGTCTTTTGGATTTCTATTTATAGTTTTCATCTTCTCTATCATTAGGCTTTATTATGTTGTAAAAGAAAAATAGTTTTTGATTAATTCGTTCGAAACAACTTTGTTTTCGTTTTTCAGATTTTCAGAAGAATAAAGCCTCCACCTATCATCACAAAACCGAAAAATTAAATATTTGATAGTTATTCATAATATAAAATAAAGACAACTTTGCTAATTTTTAAAATTTTTAGCACCAAACTACTAAATTAATCTAAATGCAGAAAGTTCAGATTTTAGATAGTGATATAGAGAACCTTCAAAAAGATTTTGAGATTATAAAATCTACCATAAATTTCAATTCACTTTTAGATGAGCTCAATAGCATCAAAAAAATGATAGAACAGGAAAAAGATTTTTCATCAATCTCAAATCTTATGATGAGAAAAAGCGAACTTGAAAAAAAATTAGAAAAATTTGAAAATGTGAGAAGATTAATAGAGGATGCACAAGTACTTTATGAGCTATGGAAAGTAGAAAATCAGCAGGATGCACTTTTGGAACTAAACGATCTTTTACCCAAGGTAAAGAAAGAATTGCAAAAACTCAAAATAGATCTTATGCTCTCCGAAAAGTACGATAAAATGAACGCTATTTTAGAAATAACCCCAGGAGCAGGCGGAACTGAAAGCATGGATTGGGCTGGTATGCTCATGAGGATGTATATAAGATGGGCTACATCATCTGGGTTTGATGTACAAATAATAGATAAAATGCCAGGAGAACAAGCTGGTATAAAAAGTGCAACCTTACTTATTCAAGGAGAATATGCATATGGGTATTTGAAAGGAGAATCAGGAATTCACAGACTTGTGAGAATCTCTCCTTTTGACGCAAACAGAAGAAGGCACACATCTTTTGCCGCTGTCACAGTTTATCCTGAAATAGATGAAACTATTCAGGTAAATATAGATCCAAAAGATTTGATTATTGAAACTTTCAGAGCATCAGGTCCGGGAGGTCAGCATGTGAACAAAACAGATTCTGCCGTGAGAATAAAACATATTCCAACGGGGATAGTTGTTGTTTGCCAGAATGAAAGATCTCAACATAAAAACAAACAAATAGCCCTCAGAATTTTACAATCAAGATTATATGAGTTAGAAAGAAGAAAAAAAGAAAAGGAAAAAGAAAGCCTTGTTGAGAAAAAAGATATAGCCTGGGGAAATCAAATAAGAAGTTATATACTTCACCCTTATAAACTCGTAAAAGACCACAGAACTGGTTATGAAACAACCCAAGCCGATAGAGTCCTTGATGGAGAGATAGATGACTTTATTGAGGAGTATTTGAAATTTTTAATTCGCTCAAAACAGTCCTGAAAATAAAATCAATTTGATCGTAAATTTTTGCTGATAAGCAAATTTTGATAAATTGGTTTTAGTCTTTGGGATTATGTTCAACGGTGAAATTGAAAAAATTGTAAAGGAAAGACTTGATGATCTCACTAAACCTCCAGGAAGTTTAGGGTATCTTGAGGAAATAGTCATACGGTATGCAAAAATCACAGGCAAAACCTCATTCAAATTACCTCTCAAAAAATTTATTTTTGTTTTCTGTGGAGATCATGGAATTGCGGAAGAGGGAGTAAGTGCTTATCCGCAAGAGGTGACTTATCAGATGGTTCTTAATTTTTTGCGAGGCGGAGCAGCAATAAATGTAATAGGTCAACATGTCGGAGCAGATGTTTTCGTTGTAGATGTCGGAGTAAAGAAAGATTTTGATGTGAAATCTGAAAGGTTCTTCCCGCGCAAGATAAATTATGGAACTAAAAACTTTCTAAAAGAGCCTGCTATGACCGAGAACGAAGCAAAAAAATCAATTGAAATTGGTAAAGAGATGGCTGATTTTGCAAAACAAAATAATGCCGATCTTGTAATCCCAGGAGATATGGGGATAGGAAATACTACTCCCTCCTCCGCTATCATTTCATATATTACTGAACAACCGGCAGAAAAAGTTGTTGGCAGAGGTACCGGTATAGATGACGAAAAGCTAAAAAAGAAAATTCAAGTTGTTGAATCTGCTATTTCAAGGTGGAAACCAAAAAATGGATTTGATGCCTTATGTAAATTTGGTGGATATGAAATAGGAGCTATTGCAGGTCTCATTTTAGGTTGTGCAGAAAACAAAATTCCAGTGGTTTTAGATGGTCTCATATCTTTGGCTGGATTTTGTGTTGCTTGGTCAATAAATCCAAAAGTCAAAGATTTCGTCTTTGCAGGACACAAAACAGCTGAGCCCGGAGGAAATGTAGTTTTGTCTTTTTTTGGATTAAGACCAATTTTAGACCTTGATATGCGCCTTGGAGAAGGAACAGGAGGAGCTCTCGCTTCTTTTATAATAGAAACATCACTGAAAATATATATGCAGATGGCTACTTTCTCATCAGCCGGTGTTTCAAAATCTTTGAAATCTTAAATTTGGAAATTAGCAAAATCAGGAAAATCTTTCGTTAAAGGTCAAATACATTTCTTCAAACATAAGTTATATGTATAAGAAAGAAAGGAAGGAAAGAAAATAAAAAAATAAAATGACAATATGCCTTTCAATTGCGGGCTCTGATCCGACATCTGGTGCTGGGATACAACAAGATGTAAAAACAATGTCAAAACTTGGAGTCCTTTGCATATCGGTAGTATCTTGCATAACATACCAGAACGAAAAAGGAGTTTTTGGAGTATATCAAGTTCCTTTTGAAGTAATATCAAAACAAATACAAACTGCTCTTGAAAACATAAAAGTAAAATTTGGAAAGACAGGGGCGCTGGGGAGTGAGGATGGTGTTCGCGCAGCTATAAAAGCATCAGAAAAATATGGAATAAAACTTGTGGTTGATCCAGTTCTACAATCAAAAAATGGTTTTCCTCTCATATCAAAAAGCGGATTTGAACTGATGAAGAAAAAATTAATTCCTATTTCTTTTTTTCTCACTCCAAATCTAAAAGAGGCTGAAAAAATTTCTGATATAAAGATTGAAAAAAAAGATGATATACTCAAAGCAGGAGAGAAAATATCAAAAATTTCAAAATCATTTGTCATAATAAAAGGCGGACATCTTCACGAAATTAAAAAAATAAAAATGGTAGAAGATTTCCTTTTTTTCAATGGAGAATTTGTAATGTCTTTGAAGAAAAAAAAGTTAAGGTTCCATGTTCATGGAACAGGTTGTATTTTTTCAGCAGCACTTGCAGCATTTTTAGCAAAGGGATTTGACCCGAAAATCGCTTTCACAAAAGCTTCACAGTGGACACAAAATGCAATTGAAAAATCAATTCAAATCAAAAAAGGCGGTTTTAGAATATTCCCTTGAATCTCAATTAAACCTTGAATTTTTTTATCAGTCCCAAATTCTTCCCGAAAAATTGAACTTTTTCATAAAAAATTATAAAATTAAATTTGAGACCTAAATAAAAGATAAAGAAGGAGGTAAATAAAGAAATGGAAAAGGGGTGCGAGTTCCTTTCAAAAGTCGTCAGCAAAGATATTTTTACACCGGAGGACCTGAACGAAGAACAAAAGATGTTAAAAGACACAGTTGAGAAGTTCATGAAAGAAGAAGTTTTACCGAAAGTAGAAGAACTTGAAAAAGGAAAACACGATCTGATGGTAGAGCTTTTGAAGAAAGCAGGAGAACTTGGATTTTTTGCAATAGAATACCCAAAAGAATACGGAGGATTAGAGTTAGACAAAGTATCTGCTATGTGTGTTAATGAAGCTATGATGCAATATACATCATTTGCGGTTTCAGCAGAAGCTCATGTGACAATAGGATCGCACCCGATAATATTTTTCGGAACAGATGAACAAAAGAAAAAATACTTACCAGATTTGGCTTATGCAAAAAAAATAGCAGCCTATGCTCTAACCGAACCGGGAGCTGGCTCAGATGCTCTCAGCGCTAAAACCACCGCTACACCAGTAGATGATGGAAAATATTTTATCTTGAATGGAACAAAACAATTCATAACAAATGCTGGATTTGCAGATATATTCATAGTTTTTGCAAAAGTCAACGGAAAAGACTTCACAGCTTTCATAGTAGAAAGACAATGGGGAGTAAAAACGGGAAAGGAAGAAGAGAAAATGGGACAAAAAGGTTCCTCCACTCGTCAAGTTATTCTTGAAGATGTAAAAGTTCCAAAGGAAAATGTGCTGGGGGAAATAGGAAAAGGACACAAAGTCGCTCTAAATACACTTAACTTGGGAAGAATGAGACTTGGAGGAGCAAGTGGTGGAGCAGGTCTTTACCTTACAAAAAAAGCATTAGATTATGCGAGAGAAAGAAAACAATTCGGTAAAGCTATTTTTGATTTCCCTCTTATAAAATGGAAAATAGCAAATATGATAACAAAATCTTTTGCAGCTCAAAGCGCCGCATATAGACTTACCCACAACATAGATAGATTATGGCTCGGTGATGGTATGCAAGAGTGGCAAGCATTTGAAGAACTTGCAGTAGAGGCAACAATACTCAAAGTCGGAGGTAGCGAACTCCTTTGGCACATAGTAGATGATGCTGTTCAAATTCACGGTGGATACGGCTACATAAAAGAATACGAAGTTGAAAGACATTATAGAGACGAAAGAGTGAACAGAATATATGAAGGAACAAACGAGATAAATAGACTCAATATTCCAGAAATGATAATAAGAAGAGCAATGAGAGGTAAAATAAACTTCTTTGAGTGGGTAGAAAAAGCAAGGAAAGAAATAGATGATGTAAATGAAATCAAAAAACTCGTTCAAGATTTTTCTTTGAAGGAAGAACTATTTGCTTTGGAATGCGCTAAAAGACTTCTCATTATTTCTGCACAGGAAGCTTTTGCGAAATTCGGAGAAGAAATTCAAAATGAACAAGAATTGCTCGCTGCATTTTCAGATATAGCAATAGGAATATACTTTTCAGAGTCTGCAATAGCAAGAGCAGAAAAACACAAAGATAAACCTTTCGGGGATTACTACAAGAAAATGGCTCAATTTTTTGTGCAATTATACTGGAACAAAATAGTTCAATCGTTTGAGTTAATGTATATGAGATTAGGAAAGGGATTGGAAATACCAGAAAAACTTTATAAAATTTTGCCACGAGTTGATTTAGTCAAACTTTCAAGAGAGATAGCAGATGAGACGGCTCAAAGAATGTGATAATTAATTAATCAGGTTGTTGTACTTTCTGTATCTATATAAATATCTTTGTCTTTTAGCGTGAGGTTTTGAGCTTTTGGTTTTCCGATCATCTCAATTCTCACCATACAAGATGAATACCATATATTATCTGGAGAACTTTTCACAGGAGCTATCTTCCATGCCACTGTGTTCTGATGATATTCCCATATTTCGTATTTGTTGAAATTTCTTATTATATCTGTTATTACTGCTCCCGAATCAATTATTATTTTTTGGAGCTCTCTCCATTTTGCCAAAGATGAATCAATCAGAGTCATTCCTATGTATCCTGCCGAACCTTTGTCTTTGAGTGTCCAGATTCCTTTTTGCAAGAATATCTTAAATGCTTTTTTAGCTTCTGGCGGGTCTGTGACAAAAACATCAAATTTTGCTTTAAAATCTTTCGGTAAAGGTTTTCGCAAGTCAAAAACTTCTGCTCTTACATTCATACCATATTCCCTTGCTACACTGTTTGTAAATTCAATTAATCTTTCATCTATATCAAGGACTAAAACCTCTGCTGGAAGCCCTGTAAGTCCAAGGGCTATTCCTACAAGGTCATCATCTCCAAGAACTATTACTTTTTTATTTGATATATCTCCTCTTATAAGCATAAGAGCAATTCTTGCCACTGTGCTCTCAGGAGTTATGTTGCCTTGGTCATACTTTTGAATTGGTTTTGGTCTATTTTTCTGAATTTCAAAGAACTTCTCATATATTCCTGTATTCTTGAAATTTAGCCCCCGTCCATCACAAGTCCGGCACACAAGGTGACTTTGGAAAGGAAGTATATATTTGAATTTCTCCCCTATTTTTTCTGTTTCTATAATTTTCCCATCTTCAAAATTTACATAACCTTCATCTTTGAGAATATTTACTGCTTCTGCAACAACAGGTATTGGTTTTTGGGACAAGCCTACAATTTGCCAAAAATTGTTGGCAGTTTTTATTGCTGAGATTATTTCTTCTATGTGCTTTGGTGATGTTTGGATGTTCAGCTTTTTTGTTATATAATTTGCTATTTTTTGAAGGAAATCTTCACTACTAATTTCATCACTGTTTTTATTCCTCCCACTGCTTTTACTACTTCTTCCCTTTTTTTTATTTTTTTTCACCTGAAAATGAGGGCGCCCCCAGGGGGATTTGAACCCCCGTTCCCGGCTTGAAAGACCGGTGTCCTAGACCTGGCTAGACGATGGGGGCAAATCTTTCCTTATCTTGACATTGTTATTCTTATTATTTTTATTCATTCTCTCTTGAGTTTTCCTATTTTGCAAATTTATTTAGAAAAACTGATCACAAAATTTGTTGCGAGGAAAACTATTTCAGATATCTCGCAAATTGCTCCAAGAACATCACCCGTGAGCCCATTTATTCTCTTCAAAGAAAAAAATCCAATTACAACTGCTGAAAATACAGAAAAAATTGTCTCATATGGGGAAAAATATGTATTAGCTACAAAAAGAATCAGAGATGGTATTATAAAACTTTTCCTTCCTGCTGAAAGAAAGAAGTAACCAAGACCCTCTGATTTTGCAGGTTTTGGAAAAAGGAAAGAACTTACAAGTATCCCAAGTCTCCCCGATGAAAAAGAAAATATTATAATTTGTGGATTTTGAGGAAGAATAGATTTGTATAGTTCTATTTTCGCCAAAAGGTAAATAACACCAACTAAAACAGCAAAAGTTCCTATTTTTGTATCATCCATTATTTTCAGTATATCTTCCCTACTTTTTTTGTGAGATAAGAAAGCGTCCGAGAAATCCAAAAGTCCATCAAAATGAAAATAGTTGAACAGAATGTATTGAGCAAAAATTGTAAAAAATTCTGGCATGGGATGAGGTAAAAATTTTCCTGATGCGTAGTATAAAAGAAAAACTATTCCTCCTGATACAAAAGAAAATATTGGTATGTACTTTATAGACCTCCAGAAGAGTTCTGGTTTGTAATAAAAAAATCCAAAATTTATGCGTGAAAGAAAAGAGAATGTGAAAGCAACAGCTGAAATCTCCTCTTTTACTCTGTTGATTGCTTTCCTGATCAGATTATTTTACTTTTTTCTGATAGTTTATTTATTTAATAGTTTATTTAACTTACCTTCTGTTCTATCTCTTCTTTCAACCTTTTTTCTTCTTCATATTTTGCTCTTCCTGCTTTTATTGCTTCTGATATTTTCGTGCAGTAGTATTTTATTGCTCGTATTGCATCATCGTTTCCGGGGAAGTGGAAGAGAATAGGATCTGGATCGCAGTTTGTATCAACGGGAGCTATTATTGGTATTTTCATTTTTATAGCTTCTGCCACACACGATTTTTCTTCTTTTACACCTATAATAAATAGAGCATCTGGCAATCGCTTTAAATCTTTTAGTCCTTCATAGTACTTCCCTAACTTTTCTGTAACTCTTTTTATTCTGTTCGCTTCTTTTTTTGTGTAAAGTTTGAAAACCTCTCCTGTTTCAACTAACTCTCTTAATCTGTTGTATCTTTCAATTCCGTTTAAAATTGCGTAAAAGTTTGTTAAAGTTCCACCAAGCCATCTTGAAACAACATATGGCATACCACAGCTTATAGCCCCTGTCTTCACAATTTCCCTACCTATATTTTTTGTTCCTACAAAAAGAATTATTCCCCCTTGTGATGCTATATAATAAGCAAATTTGCAAGCTCGGGTCATAAGCTCCTGCGTTTTCTGTATGTTTATAATGTGTATTCCATTTCTTTCCCCAAATATGTATGGTGCCATTTTTGGATTCCACTTTGATGTATTGTGCCCAAAATGAACCCCCACTTCAAGGAGCTCCCTTATAGATATTTGAGGGTCATACTTTATATCATCAAGAAACTTATAATAATCATCTTGGAATCTGACCTGTATCATATTTTTGTTGATAATAATTTTGAAATCTTATTTCGTCAAAATCAGGAAATTAGGGTTTTTGGGTTGGAAAATTATTGCTTTAATGCCAGACCAGAAATGAATTCTTCGTTAAGTTCGCTTAGGCATTCGTTGAAAATTTTAATTATTTCAGGGTTGTGTATGAAAAACGAAATTGTTTTGTAAGTCTCCCATTTCAGAAAATTTTTTATTTCACTTTTTATCTCTTCCTTCTTTTCTTTTTTGAAAAAATCTACAACTTTTATTGGCAGGACCCTCTTTACTTTTTCGTTTTCGTCTTTTTCAAGTATAACTATGTATTTTGACCCTTTCAGAACTTCAATCTTCATCACAGAAATATTTATTTTTCGGAAAAAAGAAATTATTTTCCCGTGTTCTGTTCTTTTTGCTCACTATTTTTATCTTGAACTGCCCCGAATAAATATTTTTCTACTTCTGACATTTTTCCTTTGTCTTGCTGCTGAGTTATTTTCAATACCTCATAGAGCAAAAGATAGAAAGCCTTATCTTTTTGATCTTTTATTGAATCAAGTATTTTCATAGCCTCTTTTGCTCTTCCATCTTTCAAAAAAGCTGATGCAAGAATTAGCTTCGTTCGGTTGTCTTGTGCTACTTTTTCAAGTTCCTCTATCGCTGAATCATATTTCCCGATAAGGTAGTATGATATGCCAAGCAACCTTCTGTATTCTGGATTTTCCTGCACCCTTAAAGCAGATTGTAAAGCAGAGATAGCATGAAAAATATTCCCACTTCTTGCAAATTTTGGTCCTATTTCCGCAAGCCACAGATTCACAATTGCAAAGTTGTAAAGCATAAGGTGGTCAGATGGGTATTTATCAAGGTACTTTTTCGCTATATCTCTTGCCTCTTCTAATGTTTTGATCTTTTCGTCTTTCGGGAGAAAAAGGAGAGCTTTTGTTATGAGGATTTCTACAAGTAGTCTATAAGCTGTTGAGTTTCCCGGAAAAATTTTTATTATTTCTCTTAACTCGCTTTCTGCTCCTTTTATGTTCCCTGATTCAATATATTTTTTTACAAGTTCCATCCTTTTCGCTTCGGAAAATGGAGGAGGAACTGTTGCGAGCTGTTGGTATTCATAAGCCATTTTGAAAAAATCACGAGAATCTATATACATTCCGATGTCTCGGTATATCGTTCCGAGCATGAAAAATGAAATATATTTTTCAATACCCGCAGATTTTTCTGCCACATTTATGTAGTATTGAGTTGCTTCTTCAAAGTATCCGTAAGAATGTAAGAAAGCAGCTGAGTATATCTGAATATCTACTGAGTCAGAGAGAGAACTTGCTTTATACACGAGTTCTTTTGCTGAATTTAACTCGTTCTTTTTTCCTTTTATCTCAGCTAAAATAACGAGCGCATAAGGTGATTCATAAATTGAAAGGGCTTGTTTTATATCATCCTCTGCACGCTTTATATCACCTTTGATTAACCTTATTATGCCCCTTTTCAAAAAAAGTGAGAAAATAATTTGGCTATCTTTTTCCTTATCTTTTGAAAAGATAGAAATCCCCTCGTCTAATGTTTTTTCTGCGTAGTTTATATCGCCATATTTGACATACGCCGTTGCGAGTACATCATAGACCGCCGGCACATTTTTTATTGATTTTGCTTGATTAAGAAAGAAAACCGCAAGGTCAATCCTTCCTCTTTGCAAATATAGATTTCCCAAATTGAACTTTACATTAAAATCTGGTGGGAAATTATCATCTGCAAATTTCAAGACTTTCTCAGCCTCTTTCTCTTGTCCAGCGCAAAGCAAAATAAAAAAATTTTCTACCGCTTCACGAGAGTTCTTCGGTGCCTCCTTCATTATTTTTTTTGCCTGCTCTTTGCACAAATTAGGTTGAGTTATGACCTCCTGAAAATAAGATGTAGAACCTAAAATCACATATATGAGAAAAATACTAACACTTAACATAAAATAAAATTTAATAATTTCCTGTTTTTTAAAATGAATCTTGTGATAATAAAATTTGATGTTGATAAAACACCAAAGCCTTAAAAATTTCTTATTTTTTCTACCTTAACTTTAATGATCATATAAAAAAATGATTATATTAAAAAATATGAAGTGGAACTTGAATTTTAATTTTAGTTTCAGTTTTAGTTTAGGTTTTATTGCCGCAATATTCGTTTCAGCTTTTGTCTCGTTTCAGATTATAAATTGCTCAAAAAATAACTAGACCAAAAACGAAATAATAAACCCTGACCCAGAATATCAAATAGAACAAAAATATCCAGATTATGTTCAGGCAAAGCAATATATTGAGCAAGGCGAAAATCTGAAAGCGAGAATGATTTTCCGTGATTTGCTCCAAAAAGAACCAGATAATCCATATTTCCTTTATGGATATGCTCTCTCTGGTATGCTCTATAACCTCGCAAGAAGTGGAGAACTCTTACAAAAAATGTTCGAAATAATCCAACAGATCAATCTTTCTCCAAATCTAAATTTAAAATCTGATGGTACTCAAAGCAGGGTTTGGTTAGATGCTCTACTACATATTATCTTCAAAATCATCATACTTGATACAGCAGATGAATTTGCCGCCCAAATTTCTAACTTCTTCTCAAAAATAAAAGAGGAAGACAAAGAAAAATTTACCTTAGGAATAAAAAAGATGACAATAAACTTTTATGTTGGGGGAGAAAGCATACAAAAATTCACTCTCTACGGAAAACACGGAGTTGAAGAAGCCTACCTTTTAGAAGGAATAGCTCAAATCGTAAGAACAGTAATATACTCTTTGCTATCTTTATCTTATAATGTAGACCTTGAACATATTTTCAAAGTTTTAGATTTTACAAAAAAATATGGAGGTATTTTTTCAGTATTCGCTTATCCTTTAACAGTAGGTTTTTCAGCTGCGATGTATCTTATTGAAAGAGATGAAAGAGTATTCACAGCTCCTTTCACAAAAGAGATGAATTTAGCAAAAGAAGCTATGATCGCCGGCTCAAAAGCATTTTTGGACTATCACGAACTTCTGATAAAAGCAAATGAGAACAAAAATAAAAGAGAAGATTTTATGCTTTTCTTCGGAGATGATTGGAAAATATACATTAAAGCCTCCCTCGGCGATGAAGCTCCCAAAAATATACTTACTAATGAAGAAGGATTAGAGGGTCTAAAATCAGGTAAAAGAGGGGCGGAATCAGTTCTTGCTTCTTTGGAAGGAAAAGCTCTTGTTCTATGCAGCGATATAATTGGATCCTTCACAGTTTTCATAAGTGTTCTGACAAGATCAGGGTTTATCACAAGTCTTCTTCAAGTTGCGGAAAAATCTTCACCCGATGAGGCAAAGCAGTTTGCGGTAGATTTTTACAGAGGAATTATATATTACCTTGATTGGTTTTATGCGCTTTTGTCTGCTTGCCAACAAGATGCAATACTCTTTGATTTCTCCAAGTTTTTTGATTTGCTGAAAAATTTGAGAGGGAAATTGCCGGTGTGGTTCAATCTTGGGGAAAGCGATTATAAAATATCAACAAAAAGAAATATACTTTTTGAGTGGGAATGTGGAACATCAACTTATGATTTAGATTTCTCAAAACTTGAAAGGAATTTCAATTATCTTTTCTGTGCAAGAAAAAGCGTGTTCCAAGATTCAGAACACTTTTCCGCTCCCATAACCTTAGGGAAAGGAATAAATGAGATTTTAGGTATGAAGTTAGGAGAAGATAGAATAAACCCGCTTTCAAAAAATCCACTGAAAAAAGACGGAGTTGCAACACCAATGTCGTATATGCTTTTACCTGACCCATCATTTGAGGGTTTTATACGCATAAACACAAAGGTTCTGTGGAAAGATTGTAATGTTCCTTGCGGTGTTGTGGAGCTGAAAGGTCAAGATGGTCTTCGTCTCATAAACGCAGGTCTTGCCAAATTAGGAGCCTATGTTTATGGAGGAATTGAGTAAAATGAAAAGTAAAACAAAAACAAAAATGATTAAAATGAAAATAATAATTATGAATACCAGCAAAATTGTGGCACTATTCTCTTTATCCCTATCCTTTCTGCTCTCTCCACTTTTCCTTTCCTACTCAAAGGATGGCAACAACAAAAATCCTAAATTATCTGAATACGAAAAGGGATTAAGGTATCTTGAAAGTGGAAATTACTCAGATGCATATATCACCTTTGAAAATCTTGTAAAGAAGGAGGGAGAAAAACCTGAGTATTTGCTCGGAATGGCTCTTGCGAGCGTAGCAAGTGAGTTCTCAAAACTTCCTGAAAAAGTTCGAAGAGGTTTGCAGATGTTTTCACCAAAATTTAACCCAGATTTAGAGAAAATTGATACAAAGCAGGAGCGAAAACTCCCAGGTCTTAATGCAATTTTAGAAACTTTCGCAAAAGACTTGATTTTAGATATGATTGAAACAAACCTACCTATTTTAATAAAAGTTTCAGAAAAAATAGATGAAAACTTTGTATTCCCAATTACTTTCTTACCTATCAATTTCCCAGGAACTCCTTTCGGATTTTTCGGAAACTGGGGA
>Ga0081478_149122_pt1 | contig 12870 bp, 13 predicted proteins | sample OctSprmetagenome_FD_70983 | JGI IMG/M metagenome (GOLD analysis project Ga0081478, IMG submission 70983) | Hot spring and microbial mat streamer communities from Octopus Spring Streamers, Yellowstone National Park, USA - T=80-84 v2 (version 2) | ecosystem: Environmental > Aquatic > Thermal... | reverse complement strand
TCACATTTTGAATCTCTTTTGCTTGACCTTTCATAAGGAAATTTACCTTTGTATCTTCCGGTACAATTTCAAATTCTTCTAAGCTTATGTTTTTTGATGAAACTTTTGATGTTCGCAAAAGCAAGGAGTAAATATCGCCGGTTTTGTTCTTACTTTTTTCCCAAGATGAATACTTTTGTTTGAGTTTATTTAAGTTACCTTTTAGTACTTTTATGTCTCCTCCAACTTTTCCTGATTCTTCCTCTATGGATTTTTTGAGTAAGTTTATCTGTGGCTCAAACTTTTTTTTCGTATTTACTTTGACAGAAAAGAATATAATCAAAGATATAGCTATTATAGCGAGGTTCAATTTTATATAGTTTTTTGTCCTTCTATCTAATTTTGCTTTTTCTACTATATCTCTGATGTCCATTTTGTATCAATCTTCTATAATCAGTTTTCGGGCTTATCTTCAAAAAGATAATTTAGTTTTGATTTTTTCTTCTGTTGAATTTTTTCTCTTCTACTTTTCGGATTTATATATGGTGAGCATATTTCCTGTGTGTTTTAGATAAATTGAAATAAACCAAAGATAAATCTTGTATAAATTAACTTTTTCCTTTAAATTGTCCTATGACTGAGTATGAAATAAGATATAATAAGCTTAAAAGGCTTGTTCAGGCAGGTCTTGACCCATATAAGCAGAAGTTTAGACCAACTTATTCTTCCGCAAAAATAAAGGAGGAATTTCAATATTTAAATCAAGGGGAGCATAGTGTAGATAAGTCTGTTTCGGTTTCTGGAAGAGTCTTAACTATAAGAGATTTCGGTGGTTCAGTCTTTTTTCATATTTTAGATCATGCTGGCACTATACAGGCATTTATTGAGAAAAAATATAGTCAAGAACTTTTAAATTTCTTCAAAGAGTTTGTTGATGCTGGGGATATAGTCGGAATTGAAGGAACAGTTTTCAGAACAAAAAAAGGAGAAATAACCGTTTATGTTAATTCTTTGAAGATTTTAGCGAAATCTCTTCATCCTCTACCTGAAAAGTGGCATGGACTAAAGGATGTTGAGGTGCGTTTCAGAGCTCGGTATCTTGACCTTATAATGAATCCCGATGTTAGAGAAATTTTCATAAAGAGGCACAAAATAATAAACTTTATAAGAAATTTTCTTATTGATAGGGGATTTATTGAGGTTGAGACACCAATTTTACAGCCTGTCCCATCAGGTGCGGTCGCTCGCCCATTTAAAACTTACCATAATGAACTTGAAACAGAGCTTTTCCTCAGAATAGCTCCTGAACTCTATCTCAAAAGGTTGATAATAGGAGGGTTTGATAAAGTTTTTGAGATCGGGAAAAATCTAAGAAATGAAGGCGTGTCCTCTCACCACAATCCCGAGTTTTCTATGCTTGAACTCTATCAAGCTTACGCAGATTACAACGATCTTATGAAACTTACGGAGGAGCTTTTCTCACAAGTTTGTCAGATTATTAACGGAAAACTCACAGTAAAGAGAGGAGAAGAAGAGATAGAGTTTTCTGTTCCATTTCCACGACTTAGTATAAAGGATGAATTTATAAAACATTCAGGAATACCAGAAAATAAAATAAAGGATGAGAGTTTTCTGAGAAAAGTTCTGAAAGACAAAATGAAAATTGAGGACGATACGGACTGGGGAAACATAGTTTTAGAATATTTTGAAACTTTTGTAGCAGATAAAATTAAAGCTCCTACATTTGTGATAGATTTTCCTACTTCAACATCTCCCCTTGCCAAAAGAAAAGAAGATGACCCGGATTTTACAGAAAGATTTGAACTTTATGTCTTTGGAATGGAAGTCGCAAATGCTTTTTCTGAACTTTCTGACCCGGAGGATCAAAGAAAAAGATTTGAGGAACAAATAAAAATAAGGAGAATGAAAGAACTCCTTGAAGACATGGATTGGGATTTTGTAAGGGCTCTGGAATATGGTATGCCTCCTACGGCAGGGGAGGGTATAGGTATTGATAGATTGGTTATGTTGATAACCGGTGCTACGACGATAAAGGAAGTCATACTTTTCCCAACTTTGAAACCGGAAAAAAATTAAGGGATAATATATAAAATTTTTTATATGAGGGAAATTCTTGTTCAAATCTTTGTCGGTTATATTGTTTTGCTCCATTTATTAATTTCATGTTCAACTACTGAAAAAGAAAAAGATAAGCGTACAGATATTTTAGAAGAAAAAGATAAGCGTACGGATATTTTTAGAACCCAAGGTATGTTTATTTTGACACCTGATGACGAAAAAATTTTGTTGAGAGGGGTTAATATATCTCATACGGCAAAGTTTTCGTATGCTCCTTGGGTTGGAGAGGAGGAGATAAGAGTTTTAGCAGAAAGGTTTGGTTTGAATTTTGTTCGTCTTACCATTTTTTGGAAAAACATAGAACCCGAGAGAGGAAGGTATGATATTCAATACATTGAAAAAATAAGACAAGTAATTCGTTGGTGTGAAAAGCATTCTGTATATGTTATGTTAGATATGCATCAAGATTTGTTTGGATTTCAGGCTCATGGAGAGGGTAGTGGTATGCCGGAGTGGGCAAGAGATAACGAATGCCCTTCTTTCAAAAACCTTTCTCCATGGTTTGTAAATTATTTAGATGATTCTATTTCTTGCCAATTTGATTCTTTTTGGAAAAACAAAAATTCAGTTCTTTCTGATTTTATTAAGGCGTGGGTTTTAGTTGTAAAGGAACTTGGTCAAGAAAAAGCTGTTATTGGTTTTGATGTGATCAACGAACCTTGGCCAGGTTCCTACTGGAAAGACGATGAAAGTCGCAAATACTGGGAACAAAATATTTTGACTAAATTTTATAACCAAATAATAAAGGAGATAAGGAAATATTCTGAAAAAATAATCTTCTATGAGACTCATCCTCTTTCAGATTTTGGAGTTCCTGTAAATATTTTGAAGCCGGAGGGAGAAAATTTAGCCTATGCTCCGCACATATATACTATTACTGGAACTGTGGGACAAGCTGGTACGAGTTGGAAGCAAGAAATAGATCTTACCTTTTCTAATCATTATACACACGCTCAAAAGTATAATGTTCCTATTGTTATTGGTGAGTATGGAATAGGTTATGAGCATCCTCTTGCTGCTGAAATTTCAAGGTATTTTATAGATAAGTTTGATGAGAATTTTGTAGGTTCAGCTATTTGGTCATTTGATAAAGCTCCTTATTACGATCTTGCTACTCTTGATGAATATTTAAATCCTCTTACAAATTTTGCCCCTGTAATAAGACCGTACCCTGAAAAAGTGAAAGGAGAAATTTTAGAAATTGATTATGATAAAGATAAATTGAAGATAAAGGCGCGAGGCGATTATATAATTTTTTCTTGCCCTCAAATTAAGCCTTGTTTCGGAGATAAAATAGGAAAGGTAAAATTTGAACTTGACAGAAATAACCCTATTGATGTTGAAATCAGATTTTGAGGTTTTTGAGATTTTAAGGTTTTTGGAAATATAAACTTTACTCATATATGAATTTTTGAGGATTGTATTCAAGAGGAGCTCTTGCTCCAAACTCTGTGTGAAATGTCCCGGGACAAAATAGCTTTACTTTTTTATCATCTATTTCTATTTCTATTTCAGCAGATTCAATTTCACTATTGTGGCAGAAAGCATTTTCTCCATCTGGATCATCGTAGGTAGCCATGATGAAGTTGTTTTTTTCTCCCTTCATAACAAGGGTAAAATTCATTTTTTTTGATCTTACCTCCCATCTTATGCTATCTCCGTATTCCCATTTTGCCGAGTTGAATAAAATATCTCTGAAATTATTGAAGTCAAAATTTTTACCTTTGTATCTCAGAGAAAATAAGGTCATGGGTGGAAGGATAATCGGTCCTCGTTTAGCAACAACTGTTAAACCTTCAAAGAATGAATCTTCTAACATTTCGCCATTTTCATCTAAGATTGCGTTGCAGTGTCCCCATACCCATCTAAAAGCGTGTTTTGTTCCCCATATGTGTGTTTGGTATCCTTTCCCATCTACCTTTATATCGTAGATTTGTGATTGCGTTTCTAAATTCTTTACCTTTATATATCCTTTGAGTTTAAGGTCTGGATTTGGTGATAGAACTTCTGTTTCAAGAGGTAGATAATAAGCTGCTTCGGGTAGGTGTTTATAGACATATCCTGTTGGTTCAAACTCTATTTCCCACTCTGTAAGGATGTTTCTTACATTTATTTTACCTTTTAACTTTTTTTCTGCGATTTCGTTTTCTTCTCCTATTTTTACAAGAAAGTTCTTGTTTATATTGTGGAAAGCTGAAAGCGGAAATTTTCTACATACTCCTAATGGTTTTTCACCTTTTTTGAATACTGCACACCAAACTCCACTCCAACTATTATACCCGTCTTCCGAAACATTTAAGGTATATCTTATCCAAAATCCATATTCTCCTGAATTTCCTGTCAAATACCAGACTTCGTAATGTCCCTTTTTTCTTCCGTCCCACCTTGGGAGGTTGCTTTTTATAACATCATCTATTTTCTTTTTTTCTCCCATATTGTTTTCTTTATTATTATTTTTATTATCGCTTCCTTTTTTTCTTTTGCTGAATTTTATATCAAATTTTTCTATTTTTATACATTTCACAAATTAAGATTTGCTATTTTTCATAGAATTAAGTTTTTTGCTAATTTTTATTTTTTATTTTTTCTTTTTTTTGTACTACCTTTTTTTATGTTTATTTTTCTTCTTTTGATTTGATTTTTTCTTTTGTTATTCTTTACCTTTTGATTTTCTTCTTATGTCGTTTCTTTTTTTTATGGGACTATAAAATCTATACTTTTCGGTATTATTTCAAAGTATTTTGGAGTATGTCCTGGAACTTCACCTTCCATTTCTACCATGAGATTATCTGAGTCAAAGATTTCAATTTTTTTGGCTCTGAAATACAGAACCTTCCCTGTTTTTTTTGCTTGTTCCATTCCTTTTTCTCCTTTGTAAAGTAGTGGTAGGTTTTTCAAAGTTTCAATAGAGTTCATATCCTTTACGATGACTACATCAAGTAATCCGTCATCTGGTTGGGCGTAAGGGGCTATTTGCATTCCACCACCGTAGAATCTGCCGTTAGCTACTGCAACGACTCTGATGTTTGCTTCAATATCTTGGAAGTTCTTATCTTCACAATCTGTTTTTATTCTTACAGTTTTATTTTTAAAAGTAAAATTGCAAACAAGAGCAAAAAGTAAGAATGGAATGGTTCCTTTGAAAATTTTTCCGTACTTGTTCACAAGATTCGCTACTTCTCCTCCCATTCCGAATTCTGTTATGTTTATATAGTATCTTTTTTGCGCCTTACCTGAAAAATCTAAGAATTCACAAATTGCAGTATCTATCTTTCTTGTTTTCATATTTATAATTGTTCTTATAGAATCGTCTGGATTTTTACTTATTCGCATTGTTTTTATGAAATCGTTTCCAGTTCCTACTGGGATTATACCTACCTTTGGTCTCTTGTTTTCTTGTATTTGCATAACTCCATTTATGACTTCATTTAGTGTTCCATCACCGCCTATGAAACATACTACATCAAATTCTTCTGAATTTTTAGCTATTTCAATCGCTTCACCAGGAGCGGAGGTAAAAACTATTTCAGAAAACAGGTTTTGATATTTCTCTGATATGTAATTTGCTATTTTCTTCCCACTTCCTCCACCAGATTTTGGATTTACAATTAGCTTTATTTTTTTGTCTGTCATACTTGAACTTTAATTTTTCTTTCTCTTTTTTTCTTTCTTTTTTGTTTCTTATTTCATTTTTTATTTTTTTGTGTTTCTTCTTTTTTGTCTTTTTGTTTCTTTTTTTGTTAGATTAAAATTCAAAAATATTAATTTTCCCTTCATAAAATGCTCTTCCAACAACAGCGCCCCAGAAGCCAAGAGCTTTTAGGAATTTCAGATCATCATAAGAATTTATGCCGCCGGAAGCTATAAAGATTCTCTCATGTTTTTTTTCGTCTTTTGTTTCTGTTATTTTGAAAACCTCGGAGATAGTTCGGAAATGTTCCCTTGCTACTCCTTTTGATGTTCCGTCTCTGAAAACAGCAGTGAATAGGAAACCTTTTATTTTGTATAAGTTTAATTTCTCAATTTGAGATTTATCGTTGATTTTTAGTTTTGCTTTGTTCTGCCAACCTCTTATAGATATGTTGAACTGCTCATCAAAGTCAAGAGCTAATATTATTTTATCTGGGTAGTTTTCTTGTAGTTTAAAAAAATCTTTTTCATTTTCAAAGAACATAGTTGAGATTACAACAGCATAAGCTCCCATCTTGATATAAAATTCTGCTGTTTTAAAATCTCTAATTCCTCCTCCGACGGTCGCTTTTGGACCGGAGTTTATAACTTTTTCTATTATCTTCATTTGATTTTCTTTCCCAAAAGCTGCATCTATATCTACAACATGAACAAGTTTTGCTCCTTTCTCTTTCCACATTGCTGCAACCTGTTCGGGATTTGGTATTGATATTATCTCTTTATCCGGATTACCTTGAATTAATCTTACGACTTTTCCTTCTTTTATGTCTATGGATGGTATTATTATCATAGCCGTTTGTTATTTATTTATTTTTGGGTTTGGTTTTGTTTTTTCTTGTGCTATTTTACCTTTTCTACTATAAGTTTCATTCCTTTTGTGCTTATTACTTTTACTTTATCTCCTTTCTTTATTTCTTCTTCTGGTAAATTAGTTTCGGTTTCGGCATCCCAGATTTCGCCTGCGATAAATACTTTGCCTTTACCGTCTTTGAAGTCATCAATTACTTCTCCTAATTCACCTATTAAGCTTTCGAGACCTACGAAAGATTTTTGTAATTGAGCTTTCAAACCTTTGTATGCGACGAAAACGAAAAATGCAGCAGTTGCTAATGTTGATGATATTATTAATTTTATAGAGGCACGAAGGAAGGGCTCAGGAGATCTAAATAACATCAGCGACCCTAAAATCATACTTCCTATTCCCGCCAGAGCTAATATACCAGCGGAGGAAACTTTGACTTCAAGCAAGAAAAGAATTATAGCCATAGCAATTAATAAAAGTCCAGCCCAGTTTACCGGTAATGCTTGGAGAGAATAAAGTCCTAGTATAAGACATATTGCTCCTATTACACCAGGGAATACGGCGCCTGGGTTTGCAAGTTCAAAGAATATTCCCCATATTCCTATTATAAGAAGAATATATGCTATGTTTGGGTCAGATATTACCTTTAATATTCTATGCTTTATGTTTTGTTCAAATCTTACAATCTCATAACTTGAAATCTCAATTGCTATTTCTCCTGCTGGTGTCTTTACTTTCATTCCGTTTATTTTCTTTATGAGTTCGGCTATATTTTCTGCAATAACATCTATTACTTTATTTTTCAGAGCTTCTTCGGCTGTTAAAGTTTCTGCTTCTCTTACTGCTTTTTCAAGCCATTCTGTGTTTCTTCCATGTCTTTCACCAAGAGATTTTATGTATGCAATCGCATCATTTTCTATTTTCTTTCTAAGTTTTTCATCTATCTGTTGCCCACCCATCATAACAGGTGATGCTGCCCCTATTGATGTCCCGGGCGCCATAGCGGCAATGTGAGCAGATATAGTTATAAATGTCCCGGCAGAAGCAGCCCGCGCCCCAACTGGCCAGACAAAAACACATACTGGAACATACGATGATTCTATTGCCTGTATTATCTTGCGCATGGAAAGGTCTAAACCTCCAGGTGTGTCAAGAAGTATCACTATAAGTTTTGCTCCTTCTTTTTGTCCAGCTTCTATTCCTTCAACTATAAATTCAGCAACTGGCGGACTTATTGCTCCTTCAACCTGAATGACATAGATTTTATCAGATAAATTTTTTTTGTTTTCTTTCGCGTTGCTTTCAGAAAATGATTTTGTTTCTTTATTTTTTAGATTTTCCGATTCCGTTTTCGCTTTATTTTCTTGCTGTTTAGTTTTATCGCCTTTGGTTATATTTTCAGCCTTTGATTGTTCTTTTTCTTTTTCATCTTTTATTTTCTTTTCATCTTCGGGAGATAATATCTTTTTAATTATTCTTTCAATTTGCGAACCTTCTTGATAATTTAAGTTTTCAGGAGCAAGTTTTTCTGGTATTAGATTTGTGTAGGAAAAATCATTTTGCCATATTTGCAATAGAAAGGCTGATATAAACATCATCACCACCATATAACAAAAGCTTAATAATTGGTTTTTTGATTAACATATTTTTAAATATAAAAAATATAAATTAGTGGTTCGATCTTTTACCCTAATAGAAGTTCTTGTTGCAATTTGGATTATGAGTACGACACTGGTCGCACTTGTAGGAATATATATGGGAAGTATAAAGTATGCAAAAAAAATAGATGAAAATTCAGTTTCAATATCACTTGCTTTATCTACATCTCAGGAAAAATATTTATCAGCAAAATATAATGTTGAGATAAAGCCAACAGAAGTTCCGGAGGGATACAAAGTTGATTTTGAAATTGTAGAAATTTCTTCTTTACTACCAGCTCTCGGGGGCTTGCTCACAAATGTTAGTCTCCCTATAATACCGCTCTTGAGAGTAAGCTTACCATCTGGAGGAACTTTTGAAATATTTGGAAAGCCAAATCCTGAACGGCAGGCTATTCAGCCTTCTTTTCAGCAGCAACAGCAAATTCAGCAATACTTTAAGAGCTTTTGATTGTTAAGATTTATTTCATCACAAAAATTTTTTCTCGTTTCATATTCTTTCTTGTGTTCAGATGTTTGTTCTTTTTAATTTCTTATGGAAGTGAGGACATCAATAATAAGTTTTCTTACATTTTCAACTGTTTCGTTTCGTGGCGGAGTTGATGGTTTAACATAAGATATATCAAGCCATTTTTCTATGTTCCACCCGGTTTTGTCTCTCATATTGTCTAAAACCCATATATTGAAATTTTTTATACCAGCCGATAGCCCTGCTGAAATGTCTTTTATAAGTTCATCAGGTGAGTTGTAGCCTTTGTTCCCAAAAGTATCCTCTCCCACAAGTCCTACTGATAAAGCTGATTTTTCTCCAAATATTTTGAAGATGTCTTTTGCATAGTCCCACACAAAAAATTCGGGTGCATCTATTTTTATTCCTATCTTTTCTAATCCTCCTTTGAGAATAGTTGAATATACCATAAAAGAATACTCATCGCAATTTTCTGGCAAAGGTATTCCTAAGTTTCTTTGAACTTTTTCTGAATTTCTCAGTATGTCATCTACGACGAAAGGAATTGCAACACACATTACTTTTACTCTTTTTGAATGTGCAAACTCTATGATCTCATATATTTTCTTTTTTCCTTCCTCATATACATCATCGGAAGGTTTTATTAGAGTTATAACCTTGGGAAAATCAAAAACACTAGTCACTTTTGTTGCGAATTCGTATGGCGGTTCAAAATCTAAAATTATCCATTCAGCTTTGTAGTATTTGAGAAAATCTGATACTAACCGAAAAAATTTGTCAGCATTCCAGACAGATAGCCAGTAACCATCTTCTTCTTTAAGTAAAAGCCAGGCTCTGAATTTCATTTTCTCAAGGGAAGGATGAGGAAAATCTCCATCTTTCACATGCAAAAACAGCTCAACTCCGAGCTTTTCAAGTTTATCATATATTTTCTCATATTCTTCATACTGCAAAAACTCCGCCCATACAGCAAGAGAAAAATTTCTATTTATTTCTTTTTGGCTTCCATTTTTCTGAACGCTTTTATCATCTTGAGCACTTCCGTTTCCACCACATCCTAATAAAATTATAAGAAGTGAAAAAAGAAAAGTGAAAGAGAAACAGATAAAAATTTTTCTATGCATTCTAAACATTTTTGCTTATTATATTTTAATTCTTTTATTCAACTTCGTTCAACAAATCTTATTTTCTTCGGCTCTTGAATTTGCATAACATCTCACTCTGGTTTCATAACAATTAACCCTGATCTTAAAGCATGTATATCTATTGCTATATATCCTACTCCTTGTATTCTCATAAACAAGGGAGAGCGTTCTTTACAACTCCTGAAAACCTCTAATATGTTCTTTTAGATTTCGTTTCAAGAAGAAAAAAACTTATAAGGTAAAATAACGATCTACTGTTAAAATTGCAGGTATTTCGTAATTTCAATTTTGTAATTTCAAATAAAATGTCTTAAAGAAGGAATTTTGGAAATTATACAAGCGAAGTTTGGTATATGCCATATTTTACAAGGGACAAATTAAGTGAGGAGAGTTAAAGAACATGTTGGGTATGGATGGGTATAGAGTGAGGAGGAAGGAGGGTATAATGAGACACTGCGAGATGGTGGTGTGTGCATATACATTCTGAAACTACAAAATCTCTGCTCAATTGAAATTAAAATTTCATAGGTATAAAATTATTGATATGAGGATGTCAAAAGAATTGAAAGAGTTAATTGAAAAATTACCTCCAGATCTTCAAAAACAAATTCTCCTCCGTAGAACTTCAACATAAATCTCTTGATTGGTGGGGAGACTGAAAAATCGTTAAACTTTTTTACTAATGTTTTTCCTGTTATTAAAGTTATATGGAATAAGGAGGTAAAATATGGAGGTAGCAGTTGCAATATTAGGAATTGGATTTACTCTGCTTGCCTTCATTATAACATATCTTGCTTGGAGAAATGGGAAAATCGTAAAAGAAAATACAGCAATAATTATCAACAAAATGGATGAGGGATTCACTCAACTCGGACAAAAAATGGATAATGGATTCAAAATGATAGCTCAAAAAATAGATGAAGGTTTCAAAAGGGTAGATGAAGGTTTCAAAAGAATGGATGAAGGTTTCAGACTAATTGCTCTTTTAATTTTAGCTGAAACACCTGAAGAAAAAAAAGATATAGCAAAAAAATCCTTGAAGATATAGGAAAAAAATAGAAAATTTTCGGAGAAAAAATAATGGAAAAATTTTTGAAAAATTGCTATAATTTTTTTAGAATCAACTTTCTTTGAAAATTGAAAAAACTTATTTTTTTTAAGCTTTATGTTTGATAAAAACAAAGTAAAAGGAGGTGAATAATAAATGAAAAAACAAATTTGTATTCTTTCTTTCTTTCTTTCGGTAGCAGTTCTTGTAGGCATAGCGAAAGCCCAGGAAGTTAGCACTATATTTTCTGAAAAACTAAACATCTATGGATACGGACTTTTTGACTTCTGCATAGCCTCAGAAGGTGAGTTTTTACCGGGACTCCCAGTTGAGTGTAGAAAAGGAGGCTCTTTTGCCCTATTTAGGGTAGCTCCTTTTTTTGACTTCCAAATAATTTCAAGAGCACGAGCTTTAATCCAGCTCCAATTTGATTATGCCCCAGAATTTGAAATCTTTGGAAAAATTGAAGCTGAAAAAAAGGAAAGGAAGAATGGGAAAAATTGAAGCTGATCCGAGGGGTGGTAAAGAAGTTGAACATGAAGGTTTTGGTGAATTAGATTTGCCTTATGTCTTTTTTTGAATATAGCTTTATTGACCTCCTGAAAAAGAGAGCAGGGAAGTATCTTAATCCATTCGGTCTAATTCATGAAAGAAGAGATGCCTTTCCTACTTTTCCTTACCTTTTTCATCCTCTTATGTATAGCGAGGATTTCAAGCTTATACCTACATACAATGTTGGAATACAATTGAGGGGTGAGATATCATATTTGGTATATGTTGTTCATGTCGCAAATGGTAGGGGTTCTGCTGCAAATGTTGTAGATGCTAATCCAGATAAAGCTATTGGAATTCATCTTTTCGGGCGTGTTCCATCAGGTATCTTCCAAGGCTCTCTTTTAGGTTTTGATTTTTATACCGATAAAGATCTTAAAGATGTAAGACATACCACTCTCGGCGGACACTCAATCCTATCTATTTCTGGAATTGGACCCGGAAAAATTCAGCTATGGGGTGAAGTAGCCCATTACACAAAAGACAAACAAAAAGCTCTATCCTGGTATGCACTTTTATCTTATCTTTGGCATATATCAGAGCAGTGGTCTTTGCTCCCCTATGTGATGTATGATACTTTAGATCCAGACTTAGATAAAAAAGATGATGAAGTAGGGAATATTGTTTTTGGTGTTAATGTTTCTCCGTTCATCCAGCTTATTTTGAAGCTTGAATTCAGAAATTTAGTTCAAGGTAAAGAGAAAGCAAAGCAGATTTTTGGTTTTGGAATTGCCTATGCATTTTAAAAAAGGAGGTGAGTGGATATGAAAGACAAAAAAATATTTTTTGGTCTGACAGGGTTTTTGATGGTAGTTCTGATTTTGAACTCTGATGCTCTGGCACAAGGAAAGTTTGCTGTCATAACAAATCCTGCTTGCCCAACTCTTGGAAAAGATGAAATAAAGATGGTGTTTTTAGGATATAAAAGTTCAGTTGATAGCTATCCGGTAGAACTCTATATATCAAAAGACGAGAATGTTTTTTCTGATTTTGTTCAAAATGTTTTAGGAATAAGAGTTTCCGAATTTAACTACCACTGGCTAAAAAGAGCATTATCTAGTGAGGGAGCAGGTCCAGAGAAAATCAAAGACGACGAAATAATATCTCGTGTAAGAACTACTCAATGTGCAGTAGGTGTGGTCTCGCAAGGAAAAGCTACCACCGATGTGAAAATTTTGATAAAGTGAGACTTTGAGTAAAAATAAAATAAAAAGGTAAGAAAGTATGTTTGGAATGGGCTTTTTAAGTATAAGAGGAAAAATACTTCTTTCTTTTTTTACTGGAATTTTTATATTCATTCTTGTCTCTGTTCTTTTGCAAGTTTCAGCAAAGTCGGCTCTAAACAAAAGCTTTTATCTGAATTATGTTTTTGAATTGGGAAATTCTAT
>Ga0081478_138483_pt1 | contig 12870 bp, 17 predicted proteins | sample OctSprmetagenome_FD_70983 | JGI IMG/M metagenome (GOLD analysis project Ga0081478, IMG submission 70983) | Hot spring and microbial mat streamer communities from Octopus Spring Streamers, Yellowstone National Park, USA - T=80-84 v2 (version 2) | ecosystem: Environmental > Aquatic > Thermal... | reverse complement strand
GAAAGATAAAGAACAAGGATCACAGGACAAAGCTCATAATAATGGGCTATAGGAGACTGGGGAAATGGATAGACTGGCAGGCAGAGAAACAAGGTGTGCCATTAGCAATAGTAAACCCGAACGGGATATCCTCGGAGTGTCCAAAATGCGATTCCAAGGGATTAGAGGAGAATGGATATAGAAGATTAAAATGCCCTAGATGCGGTTTCGAGGCTGATAGGGATGTTATTGGGAAGCTGAATATCAAGAAGAGGGCTTTGAAGATCCTGAGAATATCCGGGGGATCTCTGACCACCCCCACTGCCCCCTAGATGACAGATGTAAACCTGAATAGATGGGGAGAACCGATGATCCGCCTGAAAGGAATGACGATCAAGATGACGACCTGAAGGCGAGGAGAGGAGGTCAGAAAGGCGTCCTAACAAAGATACATAATATAGATAGTTTAAGAACTAAATAACACATAAGATAAGCCGGCTTAAAATCTAAGAGATCTAAAGAGACACTTGAATAACTTATAAGACAACAACCTGTATTACCCATAGAAAGACAGCAATAAATACCACGTTGACAGTTTGTGTATTACCCATACCTATATGAGATCATGTAGATATTATTACCATAAAAACTTATAACAGTCTTCTATTTAATAAAAATATTGGGAGGGGACAACAGACAGGCGCCCCCTAACCTAAAAACCATATCTCTAAGCTCTGAGGGTAACCTCAGGGCCTAGAGATATGGGAACTAGGTTAGGGACAATATGTCTGTTGCCCCCTCCCGCACCTCTTTTAGATTAATAGTAAACATTTCTTTGTTGGGCTAGATTCATGATGGCTACAGACTTTTATAAGATTACTGGTAAATTTAAGTATTTTCTGTTTGCTTATAAATGCTTAATGTGTGTATGGCTCTGTGGTGCTAGGCTTAAGCTTATAGGACTTTTATAGGACTTTAATTCTTAGCCTTTTCATGACGAGGTAATAATCCGGTATATATATGGATACTCTTGGGACGATGACCTTTGAAGCTCTCGAAACCCGGATAGGAGCTCCACAGCATTGAGCTCAATGGGCACTCGTGAGGCTCAGGCGAAGCCGGTGATCCCGGACTTAGGCCTATTTCAATTCTACTTTCAATTCTATAATAGATCACCCTTATCGCCATTGGGCCCCCATCTGAAGAGAGCTCAAACATCATCGCTCTCCGAGGATATCTATATGCAAAGCACATAGGGGTGTCGCCTCATCATCAAATAAGGATTATATGCTTATAAGCTTAAACTAAGCATTCATTTACAAGTAACTAGAAGCATTTAAATCTATTGCTTGCCTTGTAACAGCCTCACTAACTATCGCTTGTAGGGGATGTTAGGCCTCTAATCGTCTGGTGATAAATCCTGTATTAGAAGATAAGGCTTTTTGTTAGCATTGTTAGTATACTATTATCGTAGATCTCGATCTATAGTTTCTTGCTATCTTACTCTTACCCGAGGCGGTTGAAAGGGAGCTTTCTCATCTTGCTTCATATGTTATTCATTGTTTTTTATTGTGTGTCTATATACATATGTCTCAATATGTATATTTATATCTTATTGGATATGGTATAAACTATGGTGATGGTATGAGACTTGTTCTGGTTGCGTTGGCAATATCCGTTGTTATAATAGCTGTGGGTCTGATATACTATATACCGCTTCTGCAAAAGCCTTTACAGTCGTCTCCACAGCCGGTGCAGAATATACAGACAAGCCAGCAGGTGAGAGAGGGTTCTGAGATGAAATTTATATTTGGAGATATAGTAGTTAGTGCTATACTCCCAAGTGGCGCTGTAACGATCACAGGAGGAGGATCTACGTTTGTTAACGTGCAGATGCAGGCTTGGGCCCAGAAATTCAGATCAGTAACCAATGGTCTTGTCACGGTTAATTATCAGAGCATTGGAAGCGGTGCTGGCGAGGCAAAGTGGTTTGATCGAAGCTTGGACTTCGGGGCTTCAGATGTACCTATATCCAATGCGACCTATTCGAGATTGGTGGCTGCTAAGGCAGATTTCATCCAGATCCCTATCGTTGCTGGCTCGGTGGTGATTATATATAATCTCCCGGGGTGGGATGAGAATCGCTGTGGCCCTCTGAGGTTCAGCGGAGATGTCATTGCTGGCATATATCTAGGAAAGATAATATACTGGGACGATCCCAGGGTAAGAGAGCTTCAGCTAGACGCCTGCAGATCATTATTACCGCACGGGCCGATAAGAGCTATCCATAGAAGCGATGGAAGCGGCACTACAGCCCTCTTCACACTATACCTCTCAGACGTCTCGGAAGAGTGGAGAACAAGGATAGGTTATGGATACACTGTGGAGTGGCCTAGAGACGTTATTGGCTATGGAGAGGGGGGTAGAGGGAACGAGGGTGTATCTGCAAAGGTTAGGGGCACAGCATATTCGATAGGGTATGTTGAATATGCATATGCAATAGTGAATAAGCTGCCAACTGCATTGCTGAAGAATAGAGATGGGAACTTCGTAAAACCATCCCCGGAGACCGTTGGAGAGGCTCTTAAAAGGGGTGCTAAGAGTCTTCCACCTCCGAATTCCTATCGGGGGGATGTCCCGAAGAGCTTCATTAATAGAGAGGGTCCGAACACGTATCCAATAGTTGGCATGACATATATTTATTTATAAGGATATCGCGAAGAACCCAGATACGGCCAAGGCGTTGTCCGCATTCTTAAAATGGGTTTTGACGGAGGGTTAGAAGCCGGAAAATATTGTTGAAGGCTATATACCCCTCCCCACAGAGCTTGTCAGAATCGCAATAACGTATGTGGAGCAGGGCTTGGGTGGATAGGTTGGCAGTTAATAGGAGATCTTTTTTTAATAATGGGGATATTCTTTTTAGATTTATAGGCATCTCAAACATAGCCATAATCATGACCATATTCCTAGTAGTCTTCATACTTAGCTCCGAGGGCTTCAAGATCTTTTTGCGAGATGGTCTGAACTTCATATTAACTAGTAGCTGGAGCGGGGTTAAAGAGAGCTATGGAATACTATTCGCCCTTGGCGGCACATTGGTCACAGGTCTAATGGCGATTCTCATTGCAATGGCGATATCCATAGGCTCCTCAATAGCCATCGTGGAGGTCCTGCCGAGGAGGTTAAAATCTGTTGCGGGATTCTTTCTAGATCTTGCTGCTAGTGTGCCAACCGTTATATATGGTCTCTGGGGGCTTTTCGTCCTATCACCCTTCGTCTTTACCATAGTAGGCCCGCCCATTTTGGAGCCCATTAAGAGCTATCTCGGATACCCAGGGTCCCTTGGGACATCGCTTTTCACAGCATCTATATTGCTTGCCATCATGATTTCTCCCTTCGCGGCCGCAATAATTAGGGAGGCTTTAATAAGTGTTCCGAGGCATATTGATGAGGCGCTACACTCCCTAGGTCTAACTAAGTTCGAGGTTGCGATGCTCAAGCTGAGGTATATCAGAAGATCTGTTCTCGTAGCATCGATGGTCGCCTATGGAAGAGCTGTTGGAGAGACCATTGCTGTGTCAATGGTTGTTGGTAATGTTATGAACCCGGAGTTCTGGAAGATCCTTAATCCTGGCTATACCATTGCGAGCCTGATAGCGGATCAGTATCAAAATGCTGAATCATACTACTACATGGTTCCAGCGATATTCGGTGCTGCATTGATACTATTTGCTATAGGGCTTCTCGTCAACACAGTTGTCGCGATAATTTCGAGGAGTGGGAAATATGGGGAGTAGGAGGCTGAAATCCTATGCAGGGTTGTTTCTCTCAACAGTTCTTCTAATATTGGGAATAGCTCCCCTAATACACCTCATAGCAGTGATCTCGATCAACGGGATCTATGTCATAACTAAAAATTTCCCAGGCTTCTTCTTCGAAGAAAGACCCCTCCCAGGATCTGAAGAAATAGGAGGTGTTGGACCATACATAGTTGGAACACTCATCCTGACTGCTATAGCATCTCTTATAGGGATACCCATATCGATTCTAGCAGCCATCTACACAACACAGAGCATTAGAAGCAGGATCGGACCTCTAACATCTACATTTGTTAGGGCTATAATAGAGTTCCCAACAATAATAATAGGTCTCTCGGTATATGGAGTTCTGAGAAGCCTTGATCTAGCTCTTCAAATGATTGGAGCGCAGAGCCCCATACCAAGGTTTAGCGCTCTCTCAGGCTCTATAGCCCTGGCAATAGTCATGGCTCCATTTATATACTCACAGGTCGAGGTAAGCCTCAAGGGAGTTCCTATGCATCTCAAAGAGGCTATATATTCCCTGGGAGGCTCTAAGCTAGCATCATCATATATATTGCTGAGGTATGTTAAGGCCTCCATATTAGCCGGGGTCGCTATAGGTGTGGGGAAAGCCATGGGGGAAACAGCTCCCCTGCTATTCACAGCCTTTGGAAGCGACCACTACCCCGTGGGAGGTTTCGAAGCCCTTTTAAAGCCTGTGGGAGCCCTTACACTGGCTATATATAACATGGCCCTGTCAGGCTATAGCAATTGGGTTGAGGCGTCATGGGGAGCGGCTTTCATTCTATTATCCATATCGATTGCCCTTTTCACAGTTATAAGAATTATAACGCGTAGTGGGTGATACTGTGGGCTTGAGGTGTGCGTCTATAGAGATACAAGGGCTAAGGGTGTGGTTCGGTCCTAGAGAGGTTATAAAGGGTGTCAGCCTATCTATACCGAGCAACACGGTGTTCACTATAATGGGGCCTTCAGGGAGTGGCAAGTCGACCCTTTTAAGGGCTATAAACAGGATCTTAGATCTATATCCAGAGGTCAGGGTTGAGGGTAGGGTGATCGTGGATGGCCTCGATATATATATAGCGACTCCGCTGATCCCTCATCGGTTAGGAGAATGATCGGTATGGTTTTCCAGATCCCCAACCCAATACCGAACATGTCTATATATGAGAACGTGGCCCTAGGACCAAAAATCAATAGGATGGTTAGGAGCAAAAGGGAGCTTGATGAGCTGGTTAGATGGGCCCTTGAAAGGGCCTATCTATGGGATGAGGTGAGGGATAGACTTGATATGCCCGCGGGAAAGCTATCTGGTGGGCAGCAGCAGAGGCTATACATAGCCAGAGCCCTTGCTATGAGACCTAAGGCTCTTCTGATGGATGAGCCAACATCTAATCTAGATCCAGTGGCCACATCCAAGATCGAGAGCCTGATAACAGAGCTTAGGGAATACCTAACAGTTGTCCTGGTCACTCACAACCCATTCCAAGCCTCGAGAGTCTCTGACTATGTGGCCTTTATATATGATGGGAGGCTCGTCGAGGTAGGCCCCACATCCAAGATCTTCACGAGACCTGAGAATGAGCTCACAGAGAAATACGTCACAGGGAGGATGGTGACTTGAGACCAATAGATCAGCATATATTGAGGCTCGAATCAAAGCTTAGAGAGCTCTCAGCAATCTCGGAGGGGATCGTTGAGGACGTGGTTACATTAAAGGCAATGCCCGAGGTGATAAGGGGGAGGGTTGACGAGGTTAGGAGGAGGAGACTCGAGATACACAACAGCATAATAGAGATAATAGCTAGATTCCAACCAACAGCATCAGACCTAAGGAGGTCGATGGCGTCGCTAGAGATATCCTATGGGCTATATAGGTTTGCTAGGTATGCCCTAGACATATCAACAATACTGTCAACAGTGCTTAGAGGCTCTAACGAGACATGCGAGCTAAAGGGGTCGTCAGAGGCAGCTGGATATGTGGGGGAGATGGTTAGAAAGAGCATAGAGGCTTTTCTAAAGAGGGATAAGGGGCTGGCGAGGAGTGTTATAGAGATGGATAGAGCGGTTGATGAGAAGCTATTCCAAACACTCTCTAGAGCATCTAGATCCACGGATCTATGTTCAACCCTGGATCTACTGATCCTCATGTACCTCGAGAGAATAGCAGATCATAGCGTGTATATAGCGCAGGAGACTGTTGAGATGTTATAGCTAGGGGTGTATCCTTTTTCATGGTAGTGGGCTAGATCTGGGCGTAGAGAGGCCTCGGGATGCGATGATGCTTAGAACTCTCGGGATCGAAGCCCTTCTGGGCAGAGCCCTCATAAAGGGCTTCGGGTTCTTAAGCATAGATGGGAGCCCCTTTCCGCTGGGCTCAACAGCCACCAATAAAACCACAGGGGTATTCAAAACCCTGTGGGGGAGGTGAGGGTCCCCTTGACGGCTACAGGGAAATCATAGAAATCCTGTGGATCAAGAAACCAACAATCTCGAAACAAAGGAATTCAATAACACTCAACAACCATCGGGGACAAGCGGTTGGATGAAATAGTTTGTTCGCAGTTTTCCTACTGCCCTTTTAAAAAACTATCTCTTTACCTTGATAACGATCTCTATTGTAGATATCCTGGTTCTCTTACCCTCTTTGCTCTGCAGTTCCTCACTCCCTATGTTTATCCTCTCTATGGTGATTCCGTCTTTGAGGAATCTGCTTCTCACAATCTCCACAGCATCTACAGCCCTGCTAATAGCCCTCCCTCTTGCCTTGACAACCACCTCGTTAACTCCTTGGCTTGCCAGCTGTAGTATTGCTAATACATAGCTCATAACAGGCTTCTTACCAACTAGCACTGTATTTACAGGTTGCGGCTGTGCCATCCTCCACCACCTCGGAATCCTGTCACATGAATGTAAGGAGTTGGGCTTTATAAGCTTTCAATAGGATCTTATTCCGTGTACATATATATCTTTCAGTAAGTAATGTATATGAAATATCGATTGGGAGGGTCAAATATGGGGGATATTATAGCAGAGAACGTTACAAGGAGATTTGGGCCCTTTGTGGCCGTGGACTCTGTTTCTATAGTAGCTGACAAGGAGATCATAGCTATTATGGGGCCCAATGGTAGCGGTAAGACAACCCTTTTATCTATGTTAGGCGGCGCTCTGAAGCCATCATCTGGCAAGGTATATGTAAAAGGCATAGACCTATGGGGTTCTGAAGATAAGATGGAGAGGGCTAGAAGGTACATAGGCTTCTCACCCCAGGCCACGGTATTTGAGAGATCTCTAACAGGGTATGAGAACCTCGTCTGGATTGGAATGGCTAGGGGGCTGGGTATATGGGGTTCGAGGAGAAGGGCTAAAGAGCTTGTAGAAGCCCTAGGACTGGCTGATCATGCTAACAAGCCTGTTTCCAGATATAGCGGTGGGATGCTTAAGAGACTCTCGATAGCCTCAGCCCTGATCCACGATCCAGAGGTTATAGTCCTCGACGAACCTGCATCTGGTCTAGACCCCTCAGCTCTACAGGATCTCTGGAGCCTTCTTCTAAAAATGGCTAGGGGTAGAACTATTATCTACTCAACCCACAACCCGTATGAGGCTGAGAGATACTCGACAAGAGTATTTATAATGCATAGAGGGAAAATGGTGGTTTCTGGAAGCGCTTCAGAACTCATCGAGAGATACGCGCCAAAGCCTATGATAGCTATATATCTTCCAGAGGGTGTCGGGCCTCTGGATCTAGAGGGTTTTCGTGGAACTGATAGGGACAAGAGGGTGGCTCTCTACGAGACAAGAGATCCGGGGAGGGATTTGGGGGCTATAGTGGCAGCATACATAGCCAAGGACTATACACCTGAGAGAGTTGAGATTAGAAGGCCAGGTCTTGGAGAGGTCTTCCTAAGAGTCACAGGTGAGGCTATGGAGGTGTAGCTATTGCCGGCTTCGCAATATCTTTACGAGGGGTACATATATGTTAAGTCCATATTTAGAGAGAGACAGCTTCTATTTTGGACAATAGTCTTCCCCCTAGTCTACCTCTCCATAATAGTTGCTGTGTTTGGAAACCCAGGTGGATCTAATGTGAGCTTCTCTGTAGCGATCCAGGATCTCGATAACTCCACACTCTCGATAACCCTTATAGATGCCATAAGAAACGCTGGGATATATAGAGTTGCTTATGTGAACAGCAGCTTAGAGGAGGTTATAAGAGGCAGGGGATATGATGTAGGCCTTATAATCCCAAGGGGATTTGGGGAGAACCTGACCACCGCGAATCAAACGTATGTCTCCATAGTATATGTTAGCAACCTGCAATCATCTGAGGCAGCGAAGAGCTCTCTAGAGTCTTTTATAGACAGGTTTGGATCTATATATGTTGAGAAGATTATAGAAATAGCTAGGAGCTACATGCCTGTTGAGGCATATAGATATGCGATCTTCATGGCAAAGCCGATCAGCTCCTCCTACACAGAGGTTAAGGGAAGCTATATATCGACTCCAGAGGGGCGCAAGACGTACTATGTAATAAGCACCATAGGCTTTATGATACTATATAGCGGGCTATTCACATCGGTAGGCTCTATAGTTGAGGCTAGGAGAAGCGGTGTTCTCCAGCTAATACTCTCAAGCCCTATCAAAGGCTACAGGATATTCATAGCAAGGATAATATCTGGGATTGTCTCGATATCTATAACGTCAACAGCTATAATCCTGCTAGGGATAGCCCTAGGAGCAGATCTATATAGGATCCCGGCCTACATATGGATAGCCACAGCCCTCCTCCTCCTAGTAGGAGCTATAGGCATAATGGGCCTCGGATTTATAATAGCACCATTCATCAGAACATCAGAAGCAGCTACGGCAATAGCGAACATGATAGCCTTCCCCACAATGTTCCTAGGAGGGATAACAATCCCAAAATTCCTACTCCCCAGCAGCCTCCAGATCTTCGCCAACATATACCCACTCTCCAGAATAGTAGATAGCATTAGAAACATAGCTATATACGGGTGGGAGACTACACAGGCAATCCAATACTCAGCACCCGCGATAGCGGCTAGCATAGCAATACTCGTAATAGGATGGATCCTATATAGAAGAGCCCTGGAAAAAGCCCTTGAAAATCCATAGCATCGTTGACCTCCTACTCATTCTGAATAGCGAGGGGTTTGAGTTTCATTGGGCTTGGTTTTTGCCAAGCCCTCTTCCCTTAGCTTCAAAACCCTCGGGATCCCATTTCATCGGGATCCATGTCACAGGGCTCCACCCACTTTGGGCGACCCCAACCCACAGCTCCACCTTCATTGCCTCCTCTGGTTCATTGCCGTGGGGAAACCCCCGCATCCTGGGCTCCACATAGAAATATAACAAACCTTATAAATCAATATGAAACCCAAAACAGTTTCTTGAGGCGTTCAACGTGGATGCTTTAGATTATTTATAGTGACAATTGCATTCTAAAGCTGATCATCATATATAGGCATAAATAGAGGTACAAGCTGTGAGGGGCATCCTCAGAAATATGTTCTAGGTATCCTGGCCTTTTCTAGAAGCGTTATGAATTCTTCTAAGGACAGCCCAGAGAGCTTCTGGGCCATTCTAAGATCTCCTTTTTCTATGTAGTATATCAATGCTGCTCTTATTCTGGGAGGCTGTTTGTTTATGAAATCCCAGTCAGCCTCCCTCCTCCTAATCTCTCTGCTTTCTTCAAACCTTTTTCTAAGCTCCTCAATGGTTGTCTTTCCCATAATCCCCCACAATTATAGTGTATCTCCACTTATATTCATACAATAAAAAGAGTGTCCTCTACAGCTAAAAGCTGTATCTTTTAATTCTATGGTAGATCATCTTATCTATTTGTTTTTTGTTCGGTTCTATATTAGATTCTGTTTTATCTATTACTATTATTACTATTACTATCCATTCCATGGGAATATTTAAGCGTGAGGCTTAAGAGGGATTCTAAAGCTATCTCCCTTGATCATCTTCACCTCAACGTCGTAGGATATGTATATATACCACTCTCATCATTATCATAGCATATCTCAGCCCTACCCTGTTTCCCAGCTATATGTATTCTCCCTATTATATCTAACCCTTATAGATCCAATAGCCTCTAGGCCCTTGATAAATATGTGTTCCCCATCGACTCTATACTGGTCTTTTCTAAGGATAGCCCATAGAGTGTTAGTCCTCCCCCCTCTTCCTATACCCAGGAGGGTTAACCCTAGCTATAAACCTAGGTAACCTGCCTTCCTTCTTTGCTCTCAGCGCTGAGAAGAATGATCCCAAGGCCTCATTATTCTTATTCAGAACCGCTGTGCTGTAGCAGATCCTATGAGTTTTATACCTCTCATATCATAGAATTCTCTATATGTTTGCCTTAGATCTACCTTTTTCCTTGGAGAACATCCTCCTCTCAGCATAGTTGATCTCATTCCAAAGCTTAGAGGAGAGGCTACACAGAGCTCTCAACCTCGCCCCAGCCTCTTCATCTGGCACTAGCCTCAGCAACACAGTCCTCCTCAAGATATTACGCTAGGAGCTCCAGCAGGCTATCCTCTGGCGGCTGTAATATAGCGACGACCTCTCCCATCACTATACCTGCCGAGGCCTCCGAAAATAGAGAACGAAGAGCCTATAAATCTTCATCCCCGCCCTAAAGGGCGAGGCTCGTCGTTCATTATGTCATAGAGGAAATAATGAATCTGGTGGGGAGGGGTGAGGCCGAGGCCATAGCATCCCTTGTGTGGAGAATGGCGTTTGAAGAGGGGTATAGCCTCGAAGAGTGGGCAGATCTCCTAGAATCGCTCAAGACCCTTCCCCCGCGGAAGGCTATATGGAGGTTTCAAGAGATAGCTCTTCTCAAGCGAGTCGATTCTTTTATCAAGAGTATCGAGTCTTTTATCAACCGCCTCAAACTTCTTATCAAAATCCTCCTTGAGATCATTAATTCTTTTATTAACATAGCTCCTGAGATCTTCGATCCTCTTCTCAAGGGATTCGAACCTCTTATCAGTATATTCTCTCAGATCGTTGAACCTCTTATCAGTAGTCTCGAACCTTTTCTCGTTAGACCTTGTGATGATATCTAGGTAGAGTATTACTATCTCCTGGTCTGAGAGTTTCTTACCCTCAGCAACCTTCTTAGCAATTCTATTCACAGCCTCCTCAAGAACCCTGGAAAGCATTGCCTCAGCAACAACGCCCATCAGATCACTAAACAGAATAGCCCAGAGAAACTAATATTTACAACCGAAATCCTCGCCCCTTTAGGGCGAGGGATGGCTAATGCTTATAAGCCTTCTAGGGTTTTGATCATTTTTGAGGGGCTCTATGCCCTCTGGTGATGAGGGAGTACTAACCCTTTCGATGGGCGTGAGGGTTAGCCCTGAGCCGAGGCTGTAGAGCTCCTCAGGAGATATAGGTTGGCCCTGAGCTATGCCATAAAAAGATCCTGAGTCTGAACCTAAAAACTATTAGGGATGTTCATGGGGAGCTCTACAGGGAGCTCATAGGGTGGTTTGGACTGCCATGACTGCTATAGGGATGCACTTGCAAATGCAAAGACCTGGAGAAATAATCCCCATAGGGGTAAACGTCTGAGGGTTAAGAGGCTTAGCATGCTATTGCACCAAGGATCAGGATATAGGGTCAAAGAGGGCAATGTGGAGATCATAGGAGGGATCAAGCTAAAGATCATCGGCTAGAAAAGGAGGTATGATCAATATTATAATAACAGATGTGCAATGCTTGTCTATAGAGGTGGGAAGATGATCCTATGGATCTTAAAGAGTATACCTAAGCCAAAGCAGTACCAACCCAGAGAAGCTATAGCCATAGACATTAATGAGGAGAAAATAGTATATAGAAATAACGAGATAAACAAAGAGAGGGGCACAGCTATTGATAGAGCATATAGGCGGAGACTCCTAACCGAGAGCCTTCAGAGGTGATATTCTTCTCTAAGGTATCCAGCTTGAAAGAGGAAGAGGGGGTATTGAATAGGATTGGATCCTATCATAGGAAGACTGGGAACATCTTAGAGACTAGACTGGGAAGGCACCGCTGAAGATGGTTAAGCTCGCTTTGAGGCTTCAATACACATTAGTTAGAGAAGATCTCACCGGACTCATAGAAGCTCTTAGGAGGCTGCCGAAGAACCATAGGGTAAAGCTGATCATCATGATATATTCAAGGCTTGGGAGTTGGATAGACTGGCAGGCTATGAAGCATGGAACAATACTAGCAATAATAGATCCTAGAGGGACATCCTTGGAGTGCCTGCAATGCGGTTCGAAGCTAGAGGAGAACGGCTATAGAAGACTAAGATACTCACAATGCAATTTCGAAGCATATAGAGATGTTGTTAGAAAGCTCAATATATGGAAGAGGACCCTCAAGATGCTTGGAATCAAAGCGATTCTTGGGGGAGTTCTGACCACCTCACTGCCCCTAGATGACAGATGCAAACTCGAATAGATGGGGGGACAATGAACCGCCTGAAAGGAATGACGATCAAGATGACGACCTGAAGGCGAGGAGAGGTCAGGCGGAGATCATAAGTGGGATAAAGCTTAGCATCATTGGCTGGGATAGGAAATATAATGATTACGAGAATAGAGTGGCTAGGCTGTTATACAGAAGAACAATGAGGCTTAGAACGCCTCTTCAAGCTTCTAAAGTTGGAGAAACAGGAAAGGCTTTACTACATATTGCAGAACGATGCAAACGAGTATAACATGAATATCTGGGCTGTATCTTTTTTCATGGTAGTGGGAATGCTTTTATATTCGTTTATTGTCTGAACTTAGGCTTATAAGCATCCAATCCATAATTATTTTAATAATGAGGTGATATCTGCGCTAGATCTGGGCGTAGAGAGACCTCGGGATGCGATGATGCTTAGAGCTCCCGAGACCGAAGCCCTTTATGAGGGCTATGCCCCAATAGAGCCTCGGGATCCAAGGGTAGATGGGAGCACGGTGCCGCTGGGCTCAACAGCCACCAGTGAGCCCATAGAGATCCCAAGATCTCTATGGGGAGGTGGAAGTCCCTC
>Ga0081478_136826_pt1 | contig 12887 bp, 14 predicted proteins | sample OctSprmetagenome_FD_70983 | JGI IMG/M metagenome (GOLD analysis project Ga0081478, IMG submission 70983) | Hot spring and microbial mat streamer communities from Octopus Spring Streamers, Yellowstone National Park, USA - T=80-84 v2 (version 2) | ecosystem: Environmental > Aquatic > Thermal... | reverse complement strand
TTTTACAATCTGCTTCTGGCGAAAAGAGGGTCCGCCGTTCCGAACGACATACAGACCGACGGCTCTAGGAGGATTTTCGTCATAACTGGGATGAACAGCGGAGGCAAGACGACGTTTGCCACGTCCTTCGGACAGCTCGCTTTCCTCGCCAAGCTGGGACTCCCAGTGCCCGCCGTTGAGGCGAAAATTCCGTTCTTCTCCTCGATAATGACGGCCTACCCCGTGGAGGAGGACGTGGAGGAGAGGTTGAGCTGACTCGAGCTGGACATCGCGCGGGCTAAGGCGATTATAGAGAGGGCCTACAGCCGCTCTCTGGTCATAACGAATGAACTGCTTTCAAACACGACCTCAGACGAAGGGCTCCTCTTTTTCTCAGCTCCTCTTCGAGGAGCTAAGAAAAAGAGGCTCGTACTGCCTTTTCGTCACATTTCTGCATAAAGCCGCCGACCTCGACGGCGTCATAAGCCTCGTGGCGCAGCCCTACCTGGAGGATCTCGAGAGGCCCTCGTATGTGATAGCGCCGGGACGGCCGCCGGCGGAGTACATGGCCGCCAGGGTCGCTAGGCGGTACCAGCTCACCTACGAGAAGATAAGAGAGGTGGTCAAATGATAGAGTTCAACTTGCTCAGAACGGGGACCGCGCGGCCAGCGGCCGGCGCGGACGACCTCCGGAGGGATCTCGAGCTGGACAAGATAGTGGCCGTTGCGTCGGGCGGCGACGGGCTGGTGGCCGAGGTCTGGAGGGAGGTCCTCCTCCTAGCCGACGCCTCGCCCGACTCAATCAGCTACAGACAGGTCGCCGTCAGGGACGCCTTGAGGAATAGAGACGCCGTGATAGGACTCTACAAGATCGCCAACGAGACGGTTGACGCGGTTCGGAGGAGGGTCTTTCTGTTCAGGCCGCGCGACCCCGTGCTGGTGGTGCATGAGGCTGTCAACGGGCTGGAGGTGATGGTGGCGTCTCTCCGCGACGTACTGGCTCTCTTGAAATCAGCCGCATTCTCCTCGGAGGCCTTCAGGCAGATGTCCAAGTCCGTCTTGGACAACATAAACGACGAGTTCCTAGCCTCGGCGCAACAGCTCGTCAAAATACTGCGCTTCGTGGACGGAGTCCAGTTCTCGGTCAAAATAGGCGAGCTAAATATTCTCAAAAAACCCCGTCCTGCTGGTGCCCATGAAATGGGGGAACAACATCCTCTCGAAGGTGCTGAGGAGGGACGAATATGTATATCGGCTGGACCCGAGAGATGAGGCGGGCGCCTACATACTTGACGACATAAGGAAATGGGTCTTGACGAACGCCGCATCCACGGTGTTCAAGGCGTTCAAGCATCTGGACTCTTTCTTCCAGTACCTGCGGAGGCAACTGGCGTTTTACGTAGGCGCAGTAAACCTCAGCGGGTATTTCGAGAAGCTGGGCCTGCCCGCGGCGTACCCACGGCTGTCCAAAGGCGCGCTGAAGTTCAGCAATATGTACTGCCTATCGCTGTCGATTTCCGCCGGATCTAGGCCCGCGCCCTATGACCTAGACGTGGAGGCGGAGGGAGGATTCGCCGTGGTGGTGACCGGCGCAAACAAGGGAGGCAAGACCACCTACCTGAAGGCGGTAGGCCAGTCGCTAGTCTTCGCGAGGGCCGGGCTGTTCGTCCCCGCGGACGAATTCACGTTGCCCTCTACAGGCGCGGTCTATACGCACTTCCCGCGTCAGGAGAATAGAACGCTCTCATACGGCAAATTCGAGGAGGAAGTCAAGAGGCTCAGCGACATAGTTGAGGGTCTAAGGCGGGGCGACTACGTCTTGATGGACGAGACGTTCTCATCCACAGACCAAGTCGAGGCGTCTGTAGTCGCCGAAGAGGTCGTCGCCGCGCTAGTGGATTCTGGCGTGTACGTCTTCTATGTGACCTTCCTACAGGACTTCCTAAATAGATTCCTAGACCGCTACAGGGAGAAGGCGGTGTTGCTGGTACCCGAGGTCCGGCAAGACGGGACAAGGACGTTCAGACTGGTAAGAGGAAGGCCGACGCCGGTATACGCCATAGATATATGGAGAAAGTACATGGCCGCGTAGCAGATGCGTCAGATGGCGCACGTAGGCTATCGAGATAGGGCAGATCTCACCGATCGGTTGAAAATTTATGCGGATTACCGGCACTCCTACGGGCCTTGGACGAGCGTACACTGCCGTCGTTGACAAATATTTACGCAATCGCCTGAGGGCTTATCGGAAACCCTCCAACTTTCTGTGGCCTCAGATTAATGACCGATTTGTTCTTCAATGGGGGAAAACAGGCCCGGCGGCGGCGGCGCGGGGTCTCATGACGAGACGTGGGAATTCTCTGCCGTAGAGGATCTTCAGCGCGGCACGGGCCCTCGCCTTGACCTCCTTGGCGGAGGGGGCGGTTATGGTTATGTGGCCCATCTTCCGCCGTGGTCTAGCCTCAGCCTTGCCGTACCAATACACTTTGCCGAGTTGCTCCAGCTCTCTTATAGGCGGCGCCGCCAGGCCTAATATGTTGACCATGGCTGTCGGCGCGATGGCCTGCGGCCTTTTTATGGGCAGGCCCATGACGGCTCTTGCGTGGTTTTCAAACTGGCACGCGTCGGTTTCTAACGTCCAGTGGCCGGTGTTGTGGACACGCGGCGCAATTTCGTTGACGAGGATGCGGCCCTCCCTATCTTCGAAGAACTCGACGGCGAGGACTCCCACGTATTTACGCCACTCGAGGATCTTCTCGACGTATCTATACGCCTCGGGGGGCGCCTCAGTCGGCGCGTAGTTCCAGACCAGAATGCCGTCGACGTAGTAGTTCTCGGCGGGCGGATAGAAGCAGACGTCGCCGTCCTCCCCCCTCGCGGCGACTATGGAGAACTCCCGCCTGAGGTCTACGTACTCCTCCATGAGGAGGGGTCCTCCCTCTGGCGTCTCCCGGGGGAGGAGGCACTGGCCCTTACCGTCGTAGCCCCCCGCTAGCCATTTGGCCACGGCTCCGCCGAACTTCTCCGCTAACTCGAGAGCCTCTGCCGGGTTCTTCGCCACGGTCCACCGGGGCACCGGGACGCCTAGGCCCTCCAGCGTCTCTATCTCCGCGATCCTGTTCCTCTTAAGCTTGAGGTAGTCTATGTGGGGTCTGAGCTTTCTCTGCCGCTGGGCGTAGTCGGCCACCGCCTCGTCTATGTTTTCAAGCTCGTAGGTCACGTAGTCCGCCTCGTCGACTGCGCGGAGGAGGTCCTCCGCCTTCTTTACACATCTATACGCCGGGGCCTGCGGGTCTGGGTCATGCGCCGAGAACTCCATCGGCATCCTCGCGGCGGCCCAGCACATCATCAAGGCGAGCTGACCTCAGCCGAGCACCAGCAGACGCATGTCGTTTAAAACATGTGTTTAAAAAATCTTTTCGGGACCTGTGGAGGTCGCTTTTGTTTTTAAGCTACAGATTAAAAGACTTTATGAAGCTTTTCGAGAGGACGTCGTCTCTCATCTGCGCCATGTGTCTCCTCACTTTTTCCCTCACCTCGGGGTACTTGACGCCTAGTATCCTGGCGGCCAGGTAGGCGGCGTTGGTAGCGCCTCCTATGGCCACGGTGGCGACGGGGGTGCCCCTCGGCATCTGGACTATGGAGAGGAGCGAGTCGATGCCGCGCGGGTATGGGCACGCCTATCACCGGCAGGGGGGTGTGGGAGGCGGTCATGCCCGGGAGATGCGCCGCGCCGCCCGCTCCCGCGATGACGACCTCAAACCCCTCCTCCTCAGCCCTCTTGGCGAACTCTGCCATGAAGTCCGGCGTCCTATGGGCGCTGACCACCCTGGCCTCGTAGGGTATCCCCAACGCCTCCAACACCTCCAACGCCTCCTTCATGACCTCCAAGTCGTTTATGGAGCCCATAATCACCGCTACCCTCGTGTCTGGATCTTGGGTGGGGTTTATATAAGTCGGTTTGTATTTTAGTGAATAAAGAGTAAATTTCTGAAGCAGTCCCGGCTCCGACGCGTCTCTTGTAGAGGTGGTGTGGGTGGCCCATGCCTAAAGTTGCCTTGTTGATTGAAATTCCCCGACACCAGCGTCGCCACTTCACTGGCGGCGGCTCAAACTTCATGCGTTGGAGCATTCCAAGCTTCTGTGACGGCTCAAAGACTTAGGCGGCGCCTACGCCCATATCGTCACGCCAGTTGCCTCCGCCAGCTTGGATAGCATGAATGGCCTCCTAACGACGCGAGCCAGTTAGCGGCGGCCGCGCACACACGGGTTCTTGCCCACTAGAAGACGCCTTCTCTTCCAGAATCTCCAGCGCCCTTCTGGCCGTCGAAGCCAGAGTCCACCCAGCGGCCACTGCCTTGATATGGTCCTAGATGGCCGGCCTACGGCACATATTCGCGGCTTCTTCCAGCCTACACGCTACCCTCTTCATCTCGTCTCCTTCGCCTTTTTTTAGGGGAACGACCTCAGATATGTCTGTTGCCATTAATTACTACTCCTCGTAGAGGACGTCTCTAGTCGCAGAGAGCTCCTCGGCTACTTCTTCTCAGTAATCTCGGGCCCACCTCTTGCATACGTCGCACCAAACCTGCGGAGGGCCTCAGGACCAATGATGATGCCATGGACGTTTTAACACTTTCGGTCACCATAGACGTCGGTAGAGTGTGGCAATGGCCTCGGACAGATATGGAACTTGATGGCCAGGTTCCTCTGACCGTTAAATCAGTAGCTATTTGCAACCCGAGTAAAATTCTGAAAGGTGTGGAAACCTAGCTCCTAGCGCGGATGCCGACCTGCAGATCTCCTCAATTCCTATTTTGTTGGAGAGCGTAAAAGGCCCGTGGCTCCACCTATACCCCGAAACCATGGCCTTCTCCACCTCGTCCACATCCGCTACGCCTATCTCCACTAGATATCTTGCTTGGATGTAGGCGGCTGCCACGAGAGTCGGTAGGCTGACCCGCTCGGCCAGCTCCGGATCTAGCTTTGGCTTCTCCCACCTCCCCGGTTGCGGATACTTATAGAACCCCTCTCCGGACTTAACCCCTATTTTGCCCGCTTCCATTCGACTTTTTAAGAACTCAACAGCTTCCAAGTAAGCCGTTTCGTAACCCCTGTGCGGCTCCCAGTCTGGCACCTCCTCTTTTAACTTGTGGTAATGCTGGCTCTCGGTGACCTCTATTAAGGGGGCATTAGTGAAGTCAGCAACGGCGAAGGGCCCTAGCGGGAGGCCTAGCTTATAGACGGCAGCCGCGTCAATCTCTTCATGCGTGTAAGCTTCATTTTTGTATAAGATAATTGCGTTGTAGCGCAGAGCCCTAGCGATGCGATTAGCGACGAATCCTCTCAAGTCTTTTCTCACAACTATAGGCCACTTACCTAGATTCAGAGCTAGCTCGCGGAGGCTCTCCAGCACCTCCTCGCCTGTATATCTACCTCTGATGACCTCTATTAACTGCATGACTCCGGGAGGGTTAAACCAGTGAAAACCGGCAAAACGTTCCCTCCGTACAAGCCTAAGCTGTAAATACGTTATGGAGAGACCGCTTGTGTTTGTGGTTAACACTGCGTGGGGAGGCGAGTGCCTTTCGGCTTCCCTTAGCACAGCACTCTTAACTTCGGGGTCTTCGTACACTGCCTCAATCACCAAGTTGGCGTCTTTACAAGCCTCTGGTATAGACTTAGCCACTTTAATACGGCCCATCACCTCGTCCACATCTCCAGGTAGTTGCCCCCTTGCCTTGAGCATCTGTAAGCTAGACCTAATGTCTGAGAGACCGCGGTCCAAAACTGAAGCATCCATGTCGTAAACAGTAACATCTTGGCCCTTTATGGCGAGAAACTGGCTGATCCCTCTCCCCATTGTTCCAAAGCCTATAACTGCGATCATACATAAAACCCTATTATGTATTTATCATGTTTTTCTATATAAACCGGCTGAATTTTTACCTTACTACCAATTTTTAATTTTGTTTCATCATTTATATTCATCACCCACCCCATAACCCTCACATCTCCTGCCTCTACTATAGCTATTATGTAGGGATCAAACCCCTCGTAGCCCTGAGGCCTTGCATAAACCTTTGTAAAAGTCACAAGAACTCCTTCCTCTGGGACCTCTACCCACTCCACGTCTGCACTACGGCAGTTAGCGCAGTCGACTTGCGGTGGGAAGTACAGACTGCCGCATATCTTGCAACGGGTCGCGTAGATTTTCCCCTCGGCGAGGCCCTTCCAGAATTTCTCAGTCTTTGAGACCGGTATGGCGTGCTTATATGTCAATGGGATAGATGAAATTTTGAAGCCCTCCCGCTTGGTATATCTCTTCTCGCTCATCTCCTCAGAATAGTAACGTAAGCATAGTGACCCGTGCCGCCCACGTTGTGGCCAAGTGCTATGTAGTTCCTCAGCGGTGCCTGTCTCCCCCTTTCTCTCTCTTCCCTCAATTGCTTAACGAGCTCATATATCTGAGCCAGGCCAGTTGCCCCTAATGGGTGGCCCTTAGCCTTTAGTCCACCGCTGAGATTCACCGACACTTTTCCACCTAATTCGCTCTGGCCCTCGGCGATGAAAATACCACCTTTGCCCTTCTCAACCCAGCCCAAGTCCTCGTAGGCCATTATCTCTGCTATGGTGAAGCAGTCATGAACCTCGGCGACCTCAACTTGGCGCGGCTCTACTCCAGACCTGCGGTAAGCCATCTCAGCCGCCTTCCGCGTGGCCTCGAGACCTAAGTAATGCGGCCGTCTGGTGAAGTTTGAAGTGTCCGAGGAGTAGCCGATGGCCTCTATCCACACCGGGGTGTCGGTAATCTTCCTAGCCACATCTTCGCTGGCCAGTACAGCTGCGGCGGCTCCGTCGGAGATAGGTGAACAGTCTAGAAGCTTCAGCGGCCACGCAATCGGGCGGGACTTCAAAACCTCCTCCAAAGTCACCTCAAACTGGAAGTGGGCCTTAGAGTTTCTACTCGCGTATCTGTGGTTCTTAACGGCGACCATCGCCATCTGCTCCTCCGTGGTCCCGAATTTCTGCATATGCGCCGTTGCGTAAAATGCGTAGTAGGCTGGGAACGTGGTGCCGTACATATGGAACTCCCAGAGGTAATTGCCAGCCCTCCCCCCCACGGCGAGGGAGGTGGCCGTATCCACCTCGTTCATCTTCTCAACGCCTATGGCGATGGCTACATCGACCTGGCCGGAGGCGACCGCGGAGTAGGCCGTCCAAAGCGCTGCGCTACCGGTGGCGCAAGCGGCCTCCACCCTCACAGGCCCCCTCCCCGTCAACCCGCTGTACTCATTTACAACGACTGCAGGCATTAGCTCATATCCCCTGGTGTTGACCGTACCGACCACAGACAGCTCGATGTCTTTCTGCTCTAGACCTGAATCGTCTAGGGCCTCTCTTACAGCCTCCCAAACAAGCTCCTGAATAGTCGCGTCGTTTCTAACGCCAAAAGCCGACATCCCCGCCCCCACCACAGCCACCCTTCGCATTAGGTAGGGGTTGCGGTGGTTTTAAAACTAGGTCTAATAATTAATTTGCTATATATCAATTGCCTTAAAGAAATCTATTTCGCCACCTGACGTCTTAGACACCTCCCGGCTGATCTTGCCGGACTCAATAATATAAACCCTATCTGCCACGTTGAGCACAAACTCAGCGTCTTGTTCAGCTATTAATATGGGCAAGCCCTCCTCTTTAAACGCCCTCAATAACAAGGCCACATCATACTTAGCCTTGGGTGAAAGCCCAGAAGACGGCTCGTCCAAAAGCAGTAACTTAGGCTTTGTGTGGTAAGCTACGGCGAGGGTCAAGAGCTTATACTGCCCTCCGCTTAATTCACCAGCTTTTTTCTTAGCTAGTGGTTGCAATATGGGAAACCGCGACAAATCCACCTCGTCTGAAACAAGCCTTATATTGTCATATACAGTAAGCGATTTAAACACAGACGACCTGTCAGGGAAGTACCTAATACCCATATTTACCCTCTCCAATGCGCCGGTGTTCGTAATATCGCGACCCATAAACATAATCTGCCCCCTAAGGGGTTTCAGAAGACCGGAGATGGTCCTCAAGATAGTGGTCTTACCCGCGCCGTTTGGTCCAAATAGAGTGACAACTTCTCCCTCGTTCACCTCGATGTTTATGCTCTCAACCACGACCATTTTCCCGTAGCCACCAGTGAGGTTGACGGTTCTGAGTATCATACACCTAGATAAACCTCCCTGACTTTTTTGTCGCTGATAACATCACCTGGCGAGCCCTCAGCTATAACCCGCCCCGCGTGCATAACAGTCACACGTTGAGCTAACTTAAATAAATACTTAAGTCTATGTTCAACAATTACAAAAGATATGCCGAGATCTTTATATAACGATGTTATTAAATCCGAGAGTAGCACAGCTTCTTGTGTAGTTAAGCCCGCGAAGGGCTCGTCAAGCAGTATGATTTCGGGCTCAAGCGCCAGACACCTAGCTATTTCTAACCTCCTCACATCTAAGATGGTTAAACTGCCAGCATTCCTAGAAATTTGATTATCTAATCCAACCCTTTTAAGAGAATCATAAATCTTACTTCTATCATTTGTAACAACGAGCATATTTTCAAATACTGAAAACTTTTGAAATGCCTTCGGTTGTTGAAACGTACGCGCTATCCCCCTCCTTGCTATGACGTTAGGCGGAAGTTTTGTAATATCTTCACCCTTAAACAACACCCTTCCTCTGTCAGGCTTTACAAGACCAGAGATCACATTGAGCAGGGTCGTTTTCCCAGATCCGTTAGGACCTATAATTCCAGCTATTTCTTTTCCGTCAAGACTGTAGGAAACATTATCGAGGGCGATCACTCCACCGAATTTTTTATAGACACTATCCACCTGTAGCATACCTTTTACTTAACACGGCATAAGTCGCCACCAGCATTAGCGAAATTATAAATAGCCGTAAATTAGGGAAGCTCGCCCTCATCATTACGTCAATTATGTAGAGTAGTGTTCCGATGCTGAAAGGCCAAACAACATTCCCCGGCCTTACACCGCTTGCTAATAGCATATAGATTATCCAAGGGATTGGCTCTATCACCGCTGTTGACATAATCCCGCTCAGCACTACTAAATAGAAAGTCGCAACCCCGGTGGCCGCTCCGGCAATAATGTAGGCGCCTAATTTATACAGCGCTGTGTTAATGCCCGAGCTGATCGTCAACATTTCGTCGTATGAAATAGATCTGATAATTAGGCCAAATCTGGTTTTTGTTAAATATGCCATAAGCGCCGCAACAGCTATCAAAACCGCCGCGGCGCTATCTATGTTTATCTGTGACTGGAGAGCCCAGACAGATATGCCGTCATCGCCCTTAAAAACTGAGTAGGCGGTGCGGGCTAGCACAATTAATAACAATGGCATCACCATAGTAGCAATTGCGTAGTAGGCCCCTCTTATCCTCACGGCTAGAAGACCAAGCAAGAGGCCGCCAAAGGCGCCGAGCAACGTAGATCCAACAGCTGAGTACACTAAACTCTGCGACATAAACGCGGCTCCGTACCCAGCAACGCCCATTACAAAGGTCTGCCCTAGGTTAATGTATCCGCTCCTGACTGAGGCGAAGTCATACGCCGCGACTGCTACGCCAAAGGCTATAGCCATCACCACGAGGTACTTCAAAAAGGTCCATGGCATAAAAACGACTACGACCAGCAACACAGCCAAAAACCCTATATATAGGCGAGACCGCACAGCAGGTCCTTTTATTTTAGATAAAAAACTAGAAAACGTATATTTTAAATTAATTCAAATTAATTAAGCCCACCTCAACTCGGCCTTGCCAAACAATCCCCTAGGCCTCAGCAACAGCATGCCGATCACCAGCGCAGGCGCGACGAACCCCTGGAATATAGGATCGATGTAGTAGCTAGCTACTCTTTCTACACCTGATATAAGAATGCCGGCCACAATAGATCCCACGACGCTCCCCACGCCTCCAATTATCGTCACAGATAGCACTATTGTAAGGAACAGCCACGCCACGTGCGGATATATGGTTAGAAAAGGCGAAAGCAACAGGCCGCTTAGAGAGGCAAAGAGGGAGGCAATAGCCGTCGTTATGTAGTAAATCCTAGCGGGGTTCATGCCGTACAGAATTGCAAGTTCGGGATCCTCCGCCGTGGCGATCATCATCTTGCCTATTTTAGTCTTGGCTATCAAGAGGAAATACCCCAGATATGTCACAACCGCTATTAACGCAGTGACTAGCCACTGGAGATTGAGCCACCCTATAGATCCACTTACTATAACGGGGACCACCCGCTGGTAAGGTCCATAAATCCATATCAACACGCCCTCGATAACCAGAGCTATCGATAGCGTAACCACTATCATTAGAACCTCATTTCTCCTCAAAGCCGCTAGAACGCTCCAGCCAACTGTTCCTATGGCAGTTGATATAGCTAGTGCGATAAGGGCGGCTAAGCCCGGCTGGATGCTTTGGGCTAGTGTGCTGTAGATATAGGCGACTAGCACCACATATGCGCCGTAGGCTAGGTTGATAATCCTCCCCACGCTCAGAAGCAGGTTAAACCCAGATGCCATTAGGGAGTACCCCAGCCCTATAATAAGGGAAAAAACTAATATTTCCAACATCAGCCCTTTATCCAAGGCGGCAGTCTAAACTCCTCAGCGCCAGGTCCCGGAGGCCATACTACGTGTGTCTTGCCATCTGGCCACCACTGCACGGCAACTGTCGTGATGTAGTCTACGCCGTACAGCGGCGCGTGGCCTTTTGTAAACTTCCAATTACCCGATATGCCGCGGTAGCCCTTTTCCTCTAGATAACTCGCAATCTTGTCGCCGTCAAAGCTTCCCACGGCCTGCACCGCAGACGCCCACGCATTTACGGCGTCGTACATGGAAAACGGCGGGTAGAAATACATCAGCGGCCCGTACCTCCGTGCGTATTCCGCTTCGAATCTTTTGGCGGCGTCTGTCGCGGCGAAGCTGTAAAATGCAAATATTTGGTAGGCCAAGGCCCCTCCGGTGACGTTCCACTGGCCAATCCCCATGCCGACCACGTCAAATTGGACTAGCAAAAACGGAGGTTTCAGCTCGTTATAGTCGCGTTGAAGCACCTTTCCATCCCCGTAGGCAGTCCACACCAGCAATATCTGGACACCGGAGTCCCGGGCTTTTGTGAGATGCGGTACAAAAGAAGTGGTCCTACCGGGCTCGATGACCCCCTCATAGACCAATTCAAGCCCAGCTCTCTGAATCTCGGCCTTAGCTCTTTTAACCACGGGCTCGGTCCACGCGTGTTGATCGTACAATATGCCCACCTTCTTGTAGCCTAGCTTCTGGGCAAAATACTTGGCTGGCTCCGTTACCATTAATGCGTGCATGGAGGCGTTTATAAGAAACCTAAACCAATACTTTAGCCCAGGGTCAGAGGCTACTTGAGAATCTATGGCATCGCTAACAGCACCCATGGCGAAAACAGGAACCTTTGCCTCCTTTATGAGAGGAAGCAACGCGAGACCGACGGCGGAGGAATGTATGCCGAAAATCGCCACTACTTTATCCTCCTGGGTTAATTTCCTGAAGCCCGTCGCGGCGACGTCAGGTTTATTTTCGTCATCAAAGACCACGATTTCTATCCTCCTGCCTAAAAGTCCACCTCTTGAATTTATCTCATCAACGGCGAGCCTGATCGTTTTAAGCGCTATATCGCCGTAGGTGGTGGCGACAGGCCCCAAGAAGCCTATCTTCACCACAACCTGCGGCGTTGGTTGTGGCATCGGCGTCTGTTGAGGCGGTTGTTGTGGTGTTGTCTGAGCCGTGGGCGTCGGTTGGGCCGTCGGTGTTGGTTGGGGCGTCGGCGCTGGTCGAGGCGCGGTGGCGAGCCAAGCCGCGGCGACCGCAAGGAGCACCACCACGACGCCTATAATTATCCATAGATTTCTCGACTTCATGAAAGCTAAGCTGGGTATGGTCTTTTATAAGAAGCTTAAGTTTAATTTAAATTAATTGGTTATCTAATGTACTGCGCTATGCTGATCGGTAATTTTTCGATTTTTCAACAATCCCAAACTTCGACCTGAGCATCTTCTCAGTTGCGATGAAGATAGCGGCTAAGCCGCCGGCGGTGCCGCTTTCTCCTATGCCAATAACCCCCCGGTAGCGTGGAGGACTTCGGTACCTCTTCCACCTCGCGCTTCTTTATTACTGAATCAGCAACTGTGGGGAAGCCAGACTGGATCATCGATACTCGGTTTGAACACGACGTAGAGCCGCGCTTACTGCTTGTGCATTATCTACAGCGACTATTTAGGGCTCAGAAGCGTAAGGATCGGTTGCGACACATCCAATTGCGGCGCCTGCACTGTGCTTCTAGACGGCAAACCAGTCAAGAGATGCACAGTCTTCGCCTTCATGGCTAATAACAGACATGTGACAATGCTGGAGGGCTTACACGACGACGTTGCAAAGGCGGTTAAGAGGTCATTTCTAGAGAGCCACGCGTTGCAGTGCGGTTATTGCACCGGCGGCTTCTTAATCACAATATACAGCTTGATTAAGAACAGAACGAAGCTGAATCATGACTCGGTTAGAAGGGCCGTTGTTGGAAATCTGTGTAGATGTAAGGTATAGACGAATAGTGGAGGTTGCCTTAAAGGCCGGGTAGCATGTACCCACCTAGGTTTGAAGTCCATAACATTTTTTAGGAGGCCAGTTTCGACGACGATGGGAATCCAGAACATCAAGCCGTTTAAAAATCGTAACTTTCGTAGAGGCTTAGAATACGGGGGGAGCCAACTCGATGTCCTCAGCCTCTAGCTTAATAGACTTGCCGTCTAGACCGAGCTCGGGTATCTCGGGCATCTCGATCCCGAACTTTGAAACTATTGCGCCAACCTT
>Ga0081478_169761_pt1 | contig 12918 bp, 12 predicted proteins | sample OctSprmetagenome_FD_70983 | JGI IMG/M metagenome (GOLD analysis project Ga0081478, IMG submission 70983) | Hot spring and microbial mat streamer communities from Octopus Spring Streamers, Yellowstone National Park, USA - T=80-84 v2 (version 2) | ecosystem: Environmental > Aquatic > Thermal... | reverse complement strand
CTTGCTTTTTATCCTTTTTCTTAGCACCAAGCCAAGCACCAAGCCAAAGCTTGGATGTAAGATATACCCGCACCGCACCCACCCACTGCACCATAACCAAGCTTTTGGTTGTAAGATAGACCAAGCCCTTGCTTGGTTTGTTAGCTTGGCACCCGCACCGCACAAAACTTAACACCAAGCCCTTGCTTGTTTATTTAGCACCCACACAGCACCAAGCACCAAGCCCTTGCTTGTTAAACTTCACACCAAACTTAACACTTTTGCTTAGCACCCTACCCTTGACCCACCCGCCCAGCACTAAAAGATACGTAAAAGCTTTGAGAGACAAGGGCTTGCTTGATGTTGGCAAAGCTTTGAAAATCAAAGGTTTTACAGTCTCAGTAAAGACACCGTAAAGACACCGTAAAAGCCCAAACCGTTGAAAATCAAGCACTTGCTGAAATTTTTTACGGTTTTACGGTTTGCTACAAAAACACACCTACCCAAACCCACCCCCACCCGTTGGGACGATTTTTGCAAGCAAGATGCCCATTTTTTCTATACATTTACGTATAACCGTAATAACCGTAAAGAAATCCATCAAATCCTTGAAAATCAAAGGTTTAGGGCTTTACGGTAGGCTTTACGGTTGTTTCACAGTTGTTTTACGGTTTTATGCACTTTTGCAAAAAACATGCTATAACAAAGCACTGCCCAGACCCATTCCTTGCTTTGACCCCTGCCCGTAAGTTAAACAATATCCTTCATTTTTTCTAAGCATTGAAAGACAAGCACTTGAAACCTGTCCGTAAATCAAATATGCTTCCTCACTTTTTTGGTTTTAACAAAGCACCCTAACCCTTGCTTGCTAAGATAGACCTAACCCTTGCCTTGCTTGTTTGCTTTGCCCGTTTGCTTGGCACCTAACCAAGCACAAAGCTAAACACCTATGCCTTGCTTGTCCTTGCTAACTCTCTAACCGCCTTCTTTTCTTTCTCTTACTGCCACCACCAACTAAAGCATACTCCAAGCCTTGCCCTATCTCTTGGCTTGGTTCCTTGCTTTGGTTTGGTTCTTTGCTTTGGCTTGGCTTTTGGCTTTGTTCCAAGCTTTGGTTTGGTTCTAAGCAAGTGAAAGAATAAGGTAGATGCCCTGCCAAGCCCCCTGAGGACTTGTCGGGAATATCTTGACACCTTCATTTTTAGTGGGAAAGATAACCGCCAAGTATTGGCTTAATCTGTTTGCATGCTTGGTTATGTCCTTTTCATTTCTCATATTTTGCCTAATCAAAGCTCTAAGATGAGCCAATTCCCTGTTAAACCGCCAAACTCTTTTAGGCCTTTCAAAGAAGAAAAGCCTAAGGTAGTATGCATCCGTATAATCATCCTTTTTCTTTACCGCTTGGTATAGCTTGAAGTTCTTAAAGTCCCTGCCATCTGCAATATAGACCTTGCCCCCACCTAAGCCCGTATGCACCCGTTTGCTCAATAACCACAATGCTATTATTGACCAGCTTTTGAAGGCTTTTGAAGTTCTCAAGGCTAAGCTTGTAAGCTTGACTGCCATCGTGGAGTATGATATAATCTTTGCTAACATCACAGCCAAACACTTTTGCCCTCATTGTTTTCCCTCCTTTGCCTTTCCCTTTTTTATACCACACTTTACCCAAAAAGTCAAGTGGTTTAGCACGCTTGCAAATGATACTCAATCTCAAAAAACTTTGAAAAGGACACACTAACCACTTAGCAAGCTAAAGATTGTCAGGATTATAATACTCCCCGCCTATAAAAGTCAGGATAATGAATAGCCCCGCCAAGCCTTAGCTTGATTGAGAAAAGTTTAACACAAGCTTTTAGACCGCTTGACTTTTTTAACAAAAGGATGTAAGATAATGAATAGTCTTAGAGCCGGTAGCTCAGCCAGGTAGAGCAACGGACTTTTAATCCGTGGGTCGAGGGTTCAAATCCCTCCCGGCTCACATTACAAAAGCTTTTCTTTGCCCTTACCCTTCAATATCCTAAGCTCTGCCCTTGCAATAGCCAAGTCTCCCTCTTCTATGTTCTTGTTGATAACCGAACCTCCCGCAATGTAGGAGTAGTCGCCAAGGGTGATGGGTGCAATTATGAGGGAGTTGCTACCTATGAAGGCATTCTGACCTACCCTACTCTGGTGCTTTTGCTTTCCGTCGTAGTTGGCAAAGACCACTCCCGCCCCTATGTTGGTGCGATCGCCTATTTGGGCATCGCCTATGTATGCCAAATGCTTGGCGTTTACATGGCTACCAATTTCAGAAGCTTTAACCTCCACAAAGTTTCCTATGTGGGAACCCTCCCCTATCACGGAATGATTTCTGAGATGGGCAAAGGGTCCCACAGTGGCACCGCCCTTGATGTGAGAGTCCCGGATAATGCTGTAGGGCTCTATGACCGCGCCCTCTTCCACCACTGAGTTTTCTATGACGCTTCCCCTACCTATACGCACCCCTTTGCCTATTTTTGTGTTTCCTCTTAGGGCTACGCCCGGCTCTATTTCCACCTCCCCCTCAAGCACCACGGAGGGCTCTATCCATACGGTTTCTGGCTGATGGATGGTATTGCCCTCTACTGCAAGCCTTTCTAAAATCCTCAGCCTTATCACGTTTTCTGCTATGGCAAGCTCCCATCGGTTGTTGACACCCATGACCTCCGCTTGATCCCCCGCCATAAAGCTCCTAACTACATAACCTTTTTTGTGCATTAAGGCTATTGCCTCTGTTAGGTATAACTCTCTACTCTTTGGGCTGGGCTGGATGGAAAATAGCACGTTCAAAAGATGGGGACAGTAAAAGAAATACACACCGCCGTTTATCTCCCTGATTTGCTTTTCTTCAATGGTAGCATCCTTTTCCTCCACTATTTTTATCACATTCCCACCCTGGTCCTTTACAACCCTGCCATAGCCTGTTGGGTCTGGAAGAAAGCCCGACAGTAGCAGGGCACTTAATTTTATGTTCTCGTATTCCTCCACCAACTGCAAGTATCTTTGCATGTTCTTTATGGTTTGAACTTTTACCAAAGGGCTGTCGCCGTTTATCACCAAAAGGTAATCTTGGTAATCCCTCCAAAAGTCCAGAGCAGAAATCACTGCATCTGCGGTGCCACCCTTTGGGTTTCCTTGATGAAAGAAAAAGATGCCATCCTCTCCCTCAAAGACCTTTTTTACTTCCTCCGCCTGATGACCGACCACCACGCCAATTTCCCTAAAGTTCAACTCCCTCAAGGTGCGTAGCACATACCAGAGCATGGGCTTGCCAAGGATGGTGTGCAGAACCTTTGCCTTCTGGCTTTTGAACCTACTCCCCAACCCCGCCGCAAGGATCAACGCCCGCATGGAAAAATTATAAGCTTAAGACAGCCCAAGCATCCTCTCTAAGGGTCTTCTTGCCTTGGCTATTATTTCCTCATCCAGCACCACCTCGTTTAGTTCCTCCTTTAGGGTTTTATAAACCAAGGGTAGTGTGATAGCCTTCATGGTGCAACAATAGACAGTTCCGCAGTAGTTCATAGATTGGGGGAATATATACTCCTTGTTAGGGTTTTTCTTGATAAGGGTATGCTTTAGTCCCACCTCTGTGATGACAATAACCCTGTCCGAATCGCAGGTGGTGGCGTAGTTTATGATCTGGGAGGTGGAGCCCACAAAATCTGCCATTTCAATGACCTTTGGGTGGCACTCGGGATGCACCGCCACTTTAGCATCTGGGAACTGTTGCTTTAGCCTTTCTAACTCTTTGGCGGTAAATTCAAAGTGTGGAGGACAAAAACCCTGCCATATGACAAATTCCTTATCGGGCACATGTCTTTTTACCCAATTGCCCAAGGCTTTGTCTGGGATGAATATGACCTTTTTGCTCTGCAACTTTTGGACAACCTTTATGGCGTTAGCGGAAGTGACGCACACGTCGGACACCGCCTTTACATCGGCGGAGGTATTCACATAGGCTACCACCTCTCCGTCGGGATGCTGTTCTTTTAGCTTTAAAACCTGCTCGGGTCTTATCATGTCCGCCATAGGACAGCCTGATTCTGGGTTTGGGTGTAACACCTTCTTTGTGGGGTTCAAGATCTTTGCGGTCTCGCACATAAACCTAACTCCACAGAAGAGGATAATGTCCGCATCCGTTTGGCTTGCCTTTCTGGAAAGTTCTAAGGAATCTCCCACAAAGTCCGCAATGTCCTGCACCTCCGGTCTTTGGTAGTAATGGGCAAGGATCACCGCGTTCTTTTGCTTTGCTAAGGACCTTATTTCTTCCTGAAGTTCCTTTATATCCTTAGGGCTTAGGGTCTCCTCTTTGGCAATTTCAAAGGTAAGCATAGAAATTAAGTTAATCTCCTTGAGCCAGCTCGCAAGCCTTAAAGACCTCCCACATGGCAATGGCACCAGCGGAGGACACGTTCAAGGAGTTGAGTTTGCCCACCATGGGAATGGAGACCACCAGGTCTGCCCTTTCAAGGACGCTTTTGGAGACGCCCTCTCCCTCTGAACCAAGCACCAAGGCACAGGGCATAGGAAATAGCACCTTCCTTATGTCCTCTCCTCCCCTTTCCACAACCACCACAGAGCCACCCATTCTTTGAAACTCTTCCAAAGCCCTCCTTAGGCTTGGCACCCTGCTAAAGGTAAGGTGAAAAACCGCACCGGAGCTTGCCTTCACCACTGTTTGATTTATAGGAAAGCTCCGGTCTTTGGGCATAAGCACTCCAACCCCACCGAAAACCTCGCAGGTTCTTATGAGATTTCCTGCGTTCTGTGGGTCTGTTATGTGGTCCAAAACCAAAAAGAAACTTTTCTTCTCAAGGGCTTTTTTAAAAAGTTCCTCTGGGAGAACCAAGGGCACAGGGCTAATAATGGCAACAATTCCCTGCGTCTTTTTTGTGCCAGCAAGCTCTTCAATTTTCTGCCTTGGCACCCTTTGGATCTTTATTCCCCTCTCTTTGCAGAGCTTTACCACCTGATGGGGAGGATGCCCATCATGGGCTACCAAAACCTTCTCAATGGGTCTGTTTGCCCTGAGGGCTTCTAAAATGGGATTTTTACCATAAACGATCATATTTCCAAAAGCCTTTGCTTTATTGCATCAATAAGCCTTTTGTAATAGCCCTCTATCTCTTTGGCAATATCTTCTAACCCCTCTTCTTCAGCCCTTTCCAGAAGGGGGACAATAAAGCTCTCAAGCTGTAGGGTGTATTCCTTCAGGTCTCCTTCTAACTCTTCCCGCGTGTAGTCCTCTATGGTCAAAACATACCTCTGATAGGTCATTTTGGCAAATCGGAGAATATCTTCTAGCTCCCTTTCAAGGTCTCCTCTGTTTGAGCCCGCCTTGGTAATGTCTCCCATAGAGAATATAATATAGAGAAGTTTTTGTGAAGTATTTGTGAAAGGTTGATTTTTGATCTTATCGGAATAAATTTAAACTTAACCCTCTGTGGGACCGGTCCCGGGAGGGAAAAACTTTATGGGAGGTTTAGCCATGAGGCAACAGAAGGGTTTCACCCTAATCGAGTTGCTTGTAGTTATAGCCATCATAGCCATCTTGGCATCCTTGGCCATACCGCAGTATCTCAAGTATCAGAGAAAGGCTAAGGTAAGCTCCTACGCAGAGCCAATAGCAAGGGGTTGTATAATGGACTTGGCGGCATACTGTATGGAAAATCCATCAACTTCTGGTCCGTTCTATTTTATAAGTCCAGTTATTGATCCAAACTCAGTCGCAGCAAACTGTAGGAACGCTAACACACCCACAGCGGGCGGAACGGTTACCCTTGAGGCTTCAGGAAGCCCAGCTTGTAGTGACCAAGGAGTTCTGACCTTTGGCAGTGCTAGTGGTGGTGGAATAATCGCAACGCTTGGTACTGTATCTGACTTCCAGGCAAGGTGTTATGCAGATGCCAGCTCCATCAGATGCACAGTAGAGCCAAGATAACCTAACCCTCCAGCCCCCTCTTGGGGGCTTTTTTAGGGAGATAATTATGAGGAGGGGTTTCACCCTTGTGGAGCTTTTGGTTGTTATAGCCATTATTGCCATCCTCGTTAGCATTGCAGTTCCCCAGTATATAAACTACACAGAAAGGGCAAAGCTTGCCTCTTATGCCCTTCCAATTGCAAGGGTTTGTATGATGGATGTGGCTTCCTATTGTTCTACAGACCCTCCCTCAGCGGGAACGGAGACCTACTCAATAATCGGGAATTCTGCATTTCCCAACTGTGTGGCAAACCATACCACTCCAGCTGGAACTGTCTATTTAACTGTAGTTGAGGCTTTTCAATGCTCAAACACGGGACAGTTGGTTGCGGGAAAGTTATATGCTTACTTTTCTGCCACCGGGCAGAGGGTGGTGTGTCAGGTGGATGTTAGACCCTTTCGGTGCTTTGTTGAATGAAAAAGCCCTCCCTTGCCCTGCTTTTTGCTTTTTTTGTGTCTTTAATTCCTCATGGTGTGGAGATATACAACTACTTTAAGCATTAGGATATTTACTTTTTGGATGGTAAGCCCTTTATTCAGAACCCAGATGGCTACTTTTTTGGAAGGCTTACCAAGGACTTCAAAAGGGGAGAGGATGTTCTAAGAAACTTTCCGGAGGGTGGTGTAAAGTATGACTATCCGCCTTTGATAAGTTTTATGTATGGCACTCTTTCAAGGCTAACGGGTATTGAAATAGAGGAGCTTGGCTTTTGGCTTTCGCCCATTTTTGGAAGCTTGTTTGTTATTCCTTTTGTTTTATTTTGGCACAAGCTTGGGAACCTCTGGGTGGGCTTTGCGGGTGCGGTCCTAACCGCCCTGTCCTCTGCTTACTATACCAGGGTTTTTGTCCTTGACTTGGACACAGACAACTTGAACCTCTTCTTTATCTTCAGCATTGCCCTTTTTTTACTGCTTGCCTATCAAAAGAAAGACAGCTGGCATGCTTACCTTTTTGTTGCCCTTGCTGTGCTTTTTAGCCTTCTGTTTTATTGGTGGTATGCCCATCCGGAGTTTTTTGTTTTGCAGTTTCTTGGGTTTTTGCTTTTGGCACTGCAAAACAGAAGGCTCTTTTATGCAGGGTTAACGGGTCTTTTGTTTTTATGGGTTTTAATCTCCTTTATGGCGGGCTATCCCTTAGGTATGGACATCTTGGGCAGGCTTTTCCTTTACTTTGGCATTCCTATCTCTCCTGTGGAGAGCAAGAGCGTGCCAGAGGTTTTAAAGACCATCTCCGAGCAGGGTAGGGTTTCTTTTTTGCATAGCTACCCTTTGTATTTTTCCTCCGAATTTCCCTTTTACATAGCCTTAATTTTTCTGCCCTTGCTGTTTTTTAGGTTTTTCAAAGGACAGCTTTTGCTTTTGTCCCTTTATGCCCTTTTGGTTTTGAGTGTGGTAAAGGGAAGCGTAAGGGTTTATATGTATTCCGCACCCGTGCACGCAATGGGCTTTGCCTACGGCGTTTTTCTCATATCAAAGATCTCGGAATTCTTGGAAAAGAGAAGTTTAAAGCTCTTTGTGGGTGTGCTTTTCCCTCCTTTGATGCTCATATCTGCCATAAATTGGTTTAGCTTGATAGACAGAATGCCCGGCTTTTATATTAGTAAAGAAGTAGTCAAAGATCTTCAGAGGTTAAAGGATCTAACGCCCAAAGACGCAAAAATTCTCAGCTGGTGGGATTATGGTTATGCTATAGTCTATTACTCCCAAAGGATTGTCTTTCACGATGGGGGAACCCAGTTTTCCATAAAGACGCCCCTCGTAGCCTACGCCCTTTTACAAGAGGAAAAAACCGCCCACGAGCTCTTTTTGTGCATCTCCGGCCCCCTTTTCAATCATCGTGCTTGGGAAAAATATAAAACTCTTGGGCTTTATAAAGCCTTAGAGCAATCCGCCAAGGAATGTGAAGGCAAATCCTACGGAAAAATATACCTTTTGATCACTGAAGACATGCTTGGCAAAACCCAAGCTATGCAACAGCTTGCCTACGGAAAGGGTTCAATCCTTCTCAAACTTCCACCCTGCGAGAGAGATTGTAAAACAGAGCTAAACAGAGATACTGGCACATACACCCAAACTATTGGCAAATCTTCCACCGAATACTCAGTTAAAGAAGTTTTTTGGATAGAGGAAGGAGATAAAGTAAAAAGGGAAACCTTTAACAATCCCAAGGGCGGAACCCTCTACTTGGTGAAAAAAGGTGGAACAATCTACGGCTTTTTTGTTGGAGAAAAATTAAAAAATTCCGCCCTCTTGAGCCTATACACCATGAGAAAAGACAGAGAGGGCTTTAGGCTGGTTTATGATAACTTCCCCCATAGTGTGCTTTATGAGGTTATCTCATCCAAACCGCCTCAACCCTTGACTTTGAGCCCTGAGGACCGTCAACCTCGGAGATGATTGAGTATATGTATCCCCTTCCGCCCGGTTGAGGTCTGGAATAAGCAACTCCAGATACAACATCGCCCGGTGGAGGGGCATAACCCCTCAGGCAGATTGTTATTGTGTTGCTAAAGGTTTCTGTTGTCCCTGAAAGGCGATAGTTTATGTTTGCGGTGCAACAGTTTCCAGCAGGAGTCCAACCGGTAGGGCACCCAAGCTGGTCCATAGCATCAAAGAGCCCGCTCTTTATCTGCAAAACCGCATAATTCACTCCACCCACTGCAGCTTCCCTTGTGGATGTATAGACCCTTACCCTTTCTCCGGTTATCATTGTGCGGGTGAGTATATAATAAAGCCCACCAATAACAAGGGCTATCATGATGCCCATAACCAAAACGGATATGAGCGCCACACCCTTTACCTTCTTATATTTCTCAAAGGTATATCCTCTTCCACAAGCTTCCATCTATACCACCTCCACTCAGGGTTTATTACAATGTTCCCACACTGTTCAAAGCCATTGGGTGGGTCCATTTGGGTGTCCATCCTTCCACCCACTTGCATCAAAAGGCAGAGCCTTATGGCACGCAGGTTGTTTATATCACCAATGGTTGCGTCGTAGCTTTGACCGTCAAAGTATCTAACCCTAAAGACCGCAACGCAGGACGCAATGGGCTGTGCAACTGCATCACCGTTTACTTGCTTTAGTAGATTAAAAGTCCCCGGGGCACATTCTCTTGGTAAGTTTGTGTTGCTTAGATAGTATCTGACTGCAAAGTCGCCGATTGAGGTTCTGTCTCCCATAGTAAATATCAGTGTGTTCGGTGAGTTGCAGTTCGCAATGGCTTTGCTTGCCACATCAAGACATATAAGATTTTCTCCTGCTGGTGGGCTGTTAGGACAGTCCTCAAGGGTCCATCTACGCCCTTCAGTGGCTACGTTTCCAGACCCATCCCTTACCCACCAACAGCCAGAATTCCTTAAGCTTCTGGTAGCAAGGTTCAAAAAGTAAAGTTCATCTCCTCCAGAGGGACAGTTTAGAGCTAAGCCCACAACAGAGTTAGAACCAGAAAAAGCAGTAAGCCCATCGCAAGCGGGGGTGCCTACGTTTAACCTATCTACAGGGACGCCAAAGCCCATACCATTAATGTCTTTCCTAAGGCTTGTCAAAAGCACCTCCACATCCTGCTCGTTCTTTGCAAAAAGAGATTGTCTTATGGTTTCTTTAACCAAGCTTCTGTAAGCAAAGAAAATTCCACCCGCAGATAGGGCAACTATAACCATAACCACCAGAAGTTCCACAAGGGTTATACCTTTCCTTCTCATCTTGTATCCCTCATAACAGGTGTTGAAACAAACCTGTATCTCCCCTTGGTATCAAAATACCAAACTACCACGCCAGCAACCCTTCCCACCTCTGAATTGGTGGCAGGGTTAATAAGCCTCGCCAAAGTGGTTCCAGCATATATGAACCTTCCCCTATACCTCTCACCGCATGTAAAGGTGGCATTAATTTGAGTATTATCTGCATAACAACAATAATATCTATCCCCAGTAAGATTGCACGGTTTTATGCGCAACCATCCTGCGGTATCGGTGGGAGTGGCATTGAAGTTTCCGTTCTGTCCGTTATAAGGGTCATAAAAGTCCGCTATTCCATCATTGTCTGAGTCTTGCACCTCAAAGGTGCAGTTTCCACCATCGCACCAGGCAGAGCCCCAGTCGTAGGGATATGCGTATAGTGTATCGCACAGGAAGGGATTTGTGTTGTTTTCATCACATACTGCGGTTGGATTAAACCGGGCAGTTTGTATTTGGGAGGACATCCTGAAGGCAATTTCGCTCGCCCTGTCTTTTAGCCCGTTGTTTATTTGATATTCCATGTAAAGAAGTATCCCCCTCAAAAAGCCCGTCATGAGGATAAAGAGAATCACAAAGGCAACCAAAAGCTCTATTATGGTAAAGCCTTTTTTATTCATACCTTATCCTCCCAACCCTATCTACGATCACAGTCCTGCTTCCGTAGCTATTCCTTAGGGTAATGTTGCCAGCCCCTATGCCACAGCTCCAATCCAGAGGATAGCCCCTTCTGTCAAAGAGAACATAAAAACCCGCCTCAGGAGAAACACCGGGTGGAAGTTGGACCAATCTTTGCGTGGTTGCATCGCTCGTGCAAGATGTATTGGCATCCCTTGGGCATACACCACTAACATTGGCAGGATTAACCGCAAAAATTTTGTATTGGCTTTGATTCGCACAAAACCTCACACCCCAGACCATATTGGAGGACATAGACCTAAACTGAACCTCCTTTAGGTCGTTGGCAACTTGGGTCATGGCAGAATAAAGCCTCTCTCTCTGCACCAGGTTTCTCAGACCAAGTATGCTGGCGCTGGCAAGTATGGCAATTATAGCCATAACCACCAACACCTCCATTATGGTTATACCTCTTACTTTTCTATCCATAGCAGGAACTTCTCCTCCGAAGTTGTAGCCTTTTGCTGTGTTAGCCTAAGCACCACTCCAGTAGACACTTGGGCAAACTTCTCTATCTGTTGGCTTGCTTGGGAAGATTGCAAGGCTTGGAAGGGATTGCCTATAGGTGGAATACCTTGACCCACCGAGATCTTCTGTAGGAGTTGAACAGAATTTCCTACTGCAATAGTCCCGCTCACCGCGTTCGGAGAAAGCACAGAAGGTCTTGGATAAGGTCTTCCTGTCTTGTAATAGACGGATATTAAGTTTGAACTACCCTCCATCTGGCAGATGTCCTGCGGTGGCACATAGGTTAATGCATCCACTATACCGCCTATAACGAGGGCTTGAGAGTAAATAGCCTCGCCCGTCAGTCTGTAATACCATCCTCTTGTTGGTTCAGAAGGCATACTACCATCCGCCCCATATACCACATTCCTCATCCCACAACCGCTGGCATCGCACATACAGATCTGTTTTACCTCGGTTATTGTTATCGTGAGGGGCTGGTTTGTTACATCCGTAAGCTGGGCTCTTGTGTATGCCGTAGGACATGTGGATGAGCTACTGTTCCAGCTTTCATCCTTGAAGCCTATGAGGTAGTTATCGTAAGATATAGCCTTATCGGAGCTGTCCATTACATACCTACCCGTTCCAAAGAATACCCACAGCCTGCCAAACTCATCCTTTGTAAAGTTGGGAGCACCAAATACAGGGGGAGTGTTGCCCGCGGATGCAAAGGTGCCAAGGTCTATTGCGGTGCATATGTCGCTTGAGGTAAGCGCAGACACAGATTTATAGCCGGTTCCAGACCTCAAGCTCAGCCTGTAGAAATTGCCCCAGACTTTGCCTGCATTGGTCCCATAAACTCCAAAGTAAATTACGTCATCCTGATAATCATTATCCACATCCACCACTGCAACGTCTCCTACTGCAAAGCTTACGCCACCAGTGGCTGGAATATTTACACTCTTTACAATGTTCCCATTCCTTAGGTCTATAAAGTATAGCTTGGGCTGACTTGTAAAGCTTGTTCCTTCAGGGTTCATTGGACCGCTACCTATAACCACATACCACTCACCGTTTTTGTTGGGGTCTCCAAGACGCACTACTGCGGGGTAAGAGGTGGTTAGCGTTCCATCAGGAAGACGCACTTCCCACAGAAGGGTAGGTTGGGTGCTTGTGCCGTTTAGCCAATCGGTCAGGTCAAGGGCAAATACAGAAGAAGAAAAGGTTCCTGCACTTGTTGTTATAGACCTGCCACCAAAGCCCATTGTACCAATCAAGATGGTTCTCCAACTGCTTACCGTCTTGTCTGCGTTAGCAGGACCGCCTATTGATATATCAAAGATGACAGTCCTATAATCCACCGTTGGCACCCTGCAATAGCTTGGATTACCATACCATACCAAGTAGGGTAGTGCGTTCGTTGGAATAAAAGCCCACTCTTCCCTGCCCACCAGATCATTAGCTGTGGTATCATAGGCATTTACCAAATTTGTTGGCTTGTCTGGGTCTCCTGTTTGGACCAGTCTGCCCACCCTAAAGGCGTGAAGCATGCCGTCGTTGGCACCCACAAACACAAAGCTTGTCCTGTTTTTGTATGCGTCCGTGCGTATGTATTGAAGGTAGGTGGCATCGTTATAGCGTAGGTGGTAGATATTCACAGGCTCTGAGCTAACCACCGAGGGAGTGGAGTTTATTATGTCTCCAATCCTCCAGGTCTTTACTCCGCTTGCACCTGGGCAGAACTCCGATATATTCACCTCCCTTGTCCTCTTTACATAGTCAGGGCAGGAGGAGTCTGAGCTTAGGTTTTCACCCCTTAGATATCTTATGATACAGCTGGCGTTGGCGGGTTGGCAGGTTCCACCACCACTGCAATCTCCATTGTTGGTGCAAAGCACCATTGGGTTGTTGGAACAAACCTTCCATATGTTGCTAAGGTAGCTTGCCTCTGAGGTGGTAAAGGAGGTAAGAGTTCCGTTTTTGTTGTAGAGGATGTTTCTAGTTGATGGATTTCTGTCTGCAAGCTGGCAACCGGCATCAAAGACGGGGATAAGTTGATTTATGGATTTTGTTCC
>Ga0081478_139298_pt1 | contig 12962 bp, 15 predicted proteins | sample OctSprmetagenome_FD_70983 | JGI IMG/M metagenome (GOLD analysis project Ga0081478, IMG submission 70983) | Hot spring and microbial mat streamer communities from Octopus Spring Streamers, Yellowstone National Park, USA - T=80-84 v2 (version 2) | ecosystem: Environmental > Aquatic > Thermal... | reverse complement strand
TTCCACATATATTGTGTCATAAGTGGTAATCATCTGAACCGAAACATCGAAATCGTTAAATTCGGGTTTAGTGGGTTTTCTGTAAATAACCTAGTATTTTTAAACGAAATCTGATATATTGCCCGCTGAGGATTATAGATTACTTCGTTTTCAACTTTCTTAACTACGTTAAATGGTATCTCCCTCCGCAAACTTGTAATAGAAGCTTTTTTCTTCACCAGACTCTATGGAGAATTGCACCTCTGCTACACGAATTTGACCTAGCAACAAAACGCAAATACTAAAATTTCCCTACCCCATGCCCCAACCTCTTCACTTTAAACCCGAAACCCAAAACTCCCCAACGTTCTGCCTATATTGTATAGCTTCTGCCAAGTGTTGGATCTGTATATCCTTAAATCCCTCAAGGTCCGCAATTGTCCTTGCAACCTTCAGGATCCTTGCTATTCCCCTCGTGGAAAGCCCCAACCTCTCGGATGCAAGTTTAAGCATATTTTCCGCCTCATGTGAGATCTTGCAGTATTCCCTTATCATCTTCGGTGTCATTTTGGAATTTGTGTAAATTTTCGTCCCTTCAAATCTTTTCCTCTGAATTTCCCTCGCAACTTTCACCCTCTCCCTTATCACCTTTGAACTCTCCCCCTTCTTCCCCTTAAACTCCTCGTATGTCAAAGGTTGAACGTTTATGAAGATATCTATCCTGTCAAGTAAGGGACCCGAGATCCTTGATTGGTACTTTGTTATTGCGGATACGGTACAGGTGCAGGGTTTGTTTTTGTCTCCGAAGTGCCCGCACGGGCAAGGGTTCATGGCGGATACAAGCATAAAGTTTGCGGGAAAAATTGCGCTACCCCTAGCCCTACTTATCCTGACAAACCCATCTTCCAAAGGTTGCCTTAAGACCTCCAAAGCTTGCCTGTTGAACTCCGGAAGCTCGTCTAAGAAAAGAACACCATTGTGCGCAAGGCTAACCTCCCCGGGTTTTGGAACGCTACCCCCTCCTATGAGCGCCACATCCGAAACCGTATGATGTGGAGCCCTAAAGGGCCTTGTAGTTATTAAACCAGAACCCAGAGGTAAGAGCCCCGCAACGGAATATATTTTCGTAGTTTCTATAGCTTCCTCCTCGGACATCTCGGGTAATATGGTTGGGATCCTCCTCGCTATCATGGTCTTCCCAGCGCCCGGGGGTCCAACCATAAGGATGTTATGCCCACCCGCGACCGCAATTTCGCAAGCCCTCTTCACGTACTCCATCCCCCTAACATCCTCCATATCCACATCGTAATTCTCCTCAAGGGAAAACCCGTTATACTTAGCGGGTTCAACCTTTAAGTTTCCCAAGAGAAAATCCACCACCTCCTTTAAACTACTTAAACCATAAACCTCAAGATCTTTTATTATGGCACCCTCAAGGGCATTCTGCGAAGGTACAACTAGCCTTAGGTTTTCCTCCTTGGCGAGGATCGCGGCGGGCAAAACCCCAGGCACTTTCCTAAGGTTCCCATCAAGGGAAAGCTCCCCAAGAAATAGATAGTTTAAAAGTTTTTCACGAGGTATATATCCGAACGAAGAAAGGACCGCAACCGCTATAGGTAGATCCAAAAGGGAACCTTCTTTCTTTATATCCGCTGGAGCCAAATTAACCCTTATTTTTCCTGGGGGAAAGGAAAATCCGGAATTTTTTATTGCGGAATGTATCCTCTCTTTACTCTCCTTAACCTCCGCATCCGGAAGCCCAACTATTATAAACTGAGGAACACCCTTGGTAAAATCCACCTCCACCTCAACCTTTATAGCATCCACACCCCAATATATGGCGGAATATGTCTTTGAAACCATAATGGGAATTTTAACGGCTTTTAAAAAGCTTTAACCAATCATCAACGCTTAAATTTTCGGGTCTAAGATCCTTAAAATCTTCGGGCACTTTTGGGTCAATATTTCTCATCTTCTTTCTCCTTTCCGAGAAGAATTTATTCAGAAACCTTAAAAACTCTTCGCAGTTTATCCAAAAATTCTCAGGCTTTGGTTTTAGGGATAGAAGGGAGGAATGAACCTTCGGGACGGGAGAAAACGCCCTGTTTGGAATATTAAAGGGCCTTGAAATTTCAAAGAGGGCGTTCATCAAAACCGTGAAGGAGGAGTATTTTTTTGTGTTGGGTTTTGCAAGGAGCTTTTCCGCAACCTCGAGCTGTAATATCAAGTTTATGTCCGAATATAGTGCCCTTTCCGAGCAAATTTTAAGTAAGATCATATGGGTTATATGATAGGGGACACTGGAGAAGAACCTGACCGGAGGAGAAATACCCCTTAACTCCAATTCCCTTTTAATTTCCACCTTCAAATAATCCCCGCATATCACATCAACACCCTTGGATCTTAGGTATCCACAAAAAAATTCATCTATCTCTATGCCCAAAACCCTCCCACCTCTATTTAAAATTTCAAAGGTTATGCTACCCATACCGGGACCAACTTCAACAAAAAGATCCCCTTCCTTTACCTGCAAATGATCAACTATCTTCCCAATAAAACCCTTATCTTTCAGGAAAACCTGGCTATGCTTCACTAGTTTGGGGAAATCCTAAGGGTTATCAAACCCCCCTGTCCGAAAGCCAAAGCAACTATGTTTTCATAAACCGCTATGTCGTAAAGGAAAAGGTTGTTGGAGTAATATCCAAAAACCGTCGGGGATGCTGGGTTTGTTAAAATATACGTTATAAGTCCCCCATTTCCAAGGGATGCAAATAGATACCTGTTGTAGATCACCACCCTTGATGCGGGCTTTTCCGTCTTTATTTCTCCCACTAAGGGATTTTGGGAGGCGGTATTTAAGATCTTTATACCACCCATACCAGATGCGATATAAATATAGGATCCGTAGGGTACCGCATCCAAGACAGGGCTTCCATCTGGCAATCTGTATTCGTAAACCTTTTTTATAGAATTTCCCTCAACCTTAAGGATGATAAGTCCTTCCGCTCCTAAAGAAACGATAACGTAAGGATAAGAGGGGTACATTGATAGGGCTGAAACTGTGGAAAAAACCAAATTTGCAAAGTTCTGTGGGGATTTTGGATCTGTAAGGTCGTAAATTTCCAATCCTAAGCTCGTCAATACGAAAAGGTAGTTTGATGAAATTCCCAAGGAAACTATTCTTCCTCCCGTTGGTATTGAGGTTGCAACTTTCCCATCGGTAAAGCTAACCACATTTATCTCTGGTCCAGAGGGGGCGTTTACTCCAACATAAAAGAAACCCTTGTAATACGCGGTTCCAACGGGCCTTGTTCCCGTTCGGAATTCAACAAGCTGTATTCCTTTAACGGAATCCCTGAGGTTGTAAATGTTTAGGATTTTGACTCCATCCTGGGTTGAAGCAAAGAGAAAACCCCCATACGCGTAAGCCCCCCAAACCTCCTTAAATGTCCAAGAGCCAAGCTTTCTAAAGCTGTATATCTCCTCACCCGCCTGGGAAAGTAAAAACGTTATCATCTAAGAAGGTAAGAAACTATATCCGCAACCCTCTCGGAGTATCCCCATTCGTTATCGTACCAACCGAAAACTTTGTAGTAATTTTCCACCTTCTTCGTCAGGGGTAGATCTATTATCACCGTCCTCTTATCCCCTATAAAGTCGCTTGAAACGAGCTCATCGTTGGTGTATCCAAGCAAACCTTTAAGCTCCCCCTCGCTCGCTTTAGTAAAAGCTTGGTTTATCTCATCAACTGAAACTTCCCTTTCAAGCTCTACGGAGAAGTCAATTAATGAAGGGACAGCAACTGGAACCCTTAGGGCTATAGCATCAAGCTTACCCTTTAGTTCTGGATATATTTCAAATATTGTTTTGGCTGCACCGGTTGATGTAGGAACTATGTTTAAAAGGGCGTTCCTTGCCCTCCTCAGATCCTTATGAGGGGCATCGTGGAGCCTCTGGTCGTTGGTGTACCCGTGTACGGTTGACATCAAACCCTTCCTTATACCAAAGTTCTCGTGAAGAACCTTTACCATCAGGGCGAAGGCGTTGGTAGTGCATGACGCCGCGGAAATTATCTTGTGATTCTCTTTATCTATCTTCGTATGGTTTATTCCATAAACCACCGTTATGTCCGCCTTACCCTTTGCGGGGGCAGTGATTATCACGTTCCTTGCTCCCACCTCTATGTGTTTATAAGCCTTCTCGTACTCCGTAAATTTACCCGAAGATTCTATAACTATATCAACCCCCAGATCCTTCCACGAAATTTTTGATATATCCGGCTCGGAAAGTACCTTTACGGATCTTCCGTTTACCTTTATCTCGCTTTCGGAAAATGAAATATCCGCGTTGAACTTCCCATATACGCTATCGTACTTTAGAAGGTGCGCCAAGGTTTTAGCATCAGTAATGTCGTTTATGTAATCAACAAAGGTTCCCCTCTCGTATAGGATCTTAAAAACCTGCCTTCCTATCCTTCCAAAGCCGTTTATCGCTATTCCCATTACTCCTCCTCCTCTATTGAGACTATATCCTCTTCCACCTTCTCAACAAGATTCTTCAGATCCTCGCGCGCCTTATTTAATATCTTCTTACCTTCCCTCTTTAGCCTGTCCCTTACTTCCTCTCCCGTGTAAGGCGTAAATAGTAGGACGAGGGCTCCACCTATCACCATACCAGCTAGAAAAGCCAATAATGTTCCCGTTCTCTTGCTCATAAGTTTGGTATTTTAAGGTTGAAACCGCTTTAAAATATTTATTATGATACTTATTTTAATTCCCGAGGGTGGCTATGTGGAATATAAAACCGTTGTAAGAACCGTTGGGTTTTTGCCAGACGAGATAAGAGGAATAAGCAGGGAGATAGGGGGCAAGTTTGAGTATAGGGATGGGAAAGTTGAGGGTTCCTTGGAAATACCGGTTTTATCCTTTAGGTCTGGAAACTCTTCAAGGGACAGGGATGTGGCGAGGATATTGAAGTATAAAGAATATCCCAAAATAAGGGTTAGGATTTTGGAAGTAAAAAAGGAGGATGCGGAGGGAGCCCTGAAAGGGGAGGTGAATAGGGCAAAGGTGAGGGTTGAAATTTTCGCGGCAGGAAGGGCGAAGGCTTATGAAAATATTGCACAATTTAGCAAAATTGGGGAGGATAAGATAAAAGTGAGACTTAAAGTTAATGCAAAATTTACGGACTTTGGGATAGAGCCCCCAAGTCTGGGTGTCTTTATAAAACGCGCCCCCGACGAGCTTGAACTTTCGGGTGAGATCACCTTTAGAATAGAAAAAAAGGGGGGATAATATGCTATTGGCTTTAGTTCTAGCGGATGTGGGGGAAGGGTCATTAATATACAATATCCATAAATTTGGTGGGTATTCCACGCTTGCCCTTTCCTTAGCCAATACCGCCTTGGGTTGGAAGATCTTAAACGATTACGAGAACGGCAAGAACCATGGTCATGGTGATAATTTAATAAAAGCGCATAGGATGTTGGGATACACCACCCTAACCTTTGCGACGACCACCACGGTTTTGGGTTATGTAAATTTCTGGAAGATGAGGAAGGAGGAGGTGGGGAGAAAAAAGAGGCTTATTCATGGCGCACTTTCCACATTTACAACCGCGAGCTTCTTAACCGCTGGATTTTTGGCAAGGAAAGGAGATTATAAAAACCATAGGACCGCCGCAATTTTGGCGACGGGTGGAACTTTGGCTACCGTATTTTGGATAATATGGTAAGGGCACTTTTAATTTTCGGAATTTTACTAATTTCATGCAAAAAGGAGAACCCCCCAACCGGACCAGATACGGGGAGTATAGATTACGACAGGGATATACAGCCTATATGGAACAGGAGCTGCACGAGCTGTCACAGCGGGAGCTCTCCAAGCGGTGGTTTGAACTTAAGTGCGGGTGTAAGCTACTCAAATCTTGTGAATGTAATATCTCCAAATTATGGGGTTTGGAGGGTGAGAAGCGGCAAGCCTGACAGCTCGGTTCTTTACCATAAGATGATAAACTCCGGGAGATATGGAGGGAAGATGCCACCGGGCGGTAGTCTATCAAGCGAAGAGATAAATTTAATAAAAAGGTGGATAGAGGAACTAAAGGATACGATAATAAGACCTTCCATAGCAACATCTGGAAACGATCTCTCCTTAAAGATAGACTACCAAAGGCAAATACAGCCCATATGGAACAGCAGGTGTGTAAGCTGTCACAGTGGAAGCTTCCCGGCTGGAGGTTTAAACTTAAGTTCGGGTGTTAGCTATTCTCAGCTGGTTGACGTAATATCTCCAAATTATGGGGTTTGGAGGGTTAGGAGGGGGAGGCCCGATAGCTCGGTTCTCTTTCACAAGATAATAAACACCCGTATTTACGGGGGTAGGATGCCACCCAGTGGAAAACTTTCCGAAAACGAGATAATGTTGATAGAGAAATGGATTAGGGAGCTCTAGGACAACCATCTTTGAAGAGTCTAACTGAACTTTACTATGGCAAGGTCTAAAAAACAAACAGACCCAAGAGCAGAAACAGTTCTAACACTGGTTGAAAAAGGAAATTACGAAAATTTCATAGGAGTAGTACAAGATTTACCAAAGCCGGAAGAGGTCCGAGATTTTCTTCAAGAAACACTCCAAATAACCAATAAAGACTATCATAGACTTATACTTGTTGAGGAAATTGGCGATTATAAATTGTTTGTAGAGATAACACAAGAAGCAATGAAGGGCGATTATGATTTCATCATTTGGAGGTTTTCTCCCACATATAACCCGATTATAAAGAGGCCATCGCATAACGATATAGCGGAGGTATTTCTTGGGCTAAGAACTATGCATCCAGACATAGAAGAATACTTAATAAATGCCTGCTTTAGACTGCTTAGAGATAGACTGTCCGTGGAGAATGTGATGAATAGATACTTTGAAAAACTTACGAAGGAATTAAAAAATGAGCTTGAAAAGTTCTTGCACACGCTTAAGTGGATAGGATTGCAGGAAGATGCCAACTACCCACCTCCAAAGCTTGGTTCCAAGATGGTCTTGGCAGTTTTAGCACTAATAGAGGCTGGTTTTGAGCCCAAGGATATTAGAAGGGTTATACGCTTTTGAAAAATGAGAGAGATTACAGAAAAAGAATATTTGGATTTCTCTGAGAAAAATAAATTTGTTGAAATAGGAAAGGAAAAAATAAGCTTGGAACCTATGAGGGTAGAACGCTTTGAGCCAAAAGATGATGAGATCACAGCAACAGATACTACCGTGTGGAGTTTCCCAAAGAGGGGCGCATGGGCAACCCACAAAGGGGATTACAGAGGAAACTGGCCTCCACAAATTCCAAGGGTTTTAATAGAAAGGTATTCAAAAGAGGGAGATATTGTTCTTGACCCTATGGCTGGTTCTGGGACTACATGCATAGAGGCGGTTTTACTCGGTAGAAACTGCATTGCGGTGGATTTAAACTTGCAATCCGCTATTCTGACCTACCACCGGCTATATTGGATTGTTAAAGCCTTTGAAGAACAAAAAGCTAAGTTCTCACTGTTTGGGAACGACCAAAGGAAATTGGGGAACTTTAGGGTTTTCCACGGAGATGCAAGAAATTTAGAAAAGCTACAGGACGAAAGCATAGACCTAATACTCACTCATCCACCATACTTAAACATAGTGGGCTACAACAAAGGGAAAATAGAGGGAGATCTATCGGGGACAAGAAAGCTGGAGGAGTATTTAAGAATGCTAAGGGATGTTCTAAAGGAGTGTTATAGAGTGCTAAAGAAGGGAAAAGTTTTCGGCATTTTGCTGGGAGACACGAGAAGCGAAAGGCATTATATCCCTATAACCACATACGCACTTCTTTTAGCCCTTGATGTGGGCTTTGTGTTAAAGGAAGAAGTAATAAAAGTCCAGCATAATATGAAGACAACTCGGGAGGTATGGAACAAGAAAAAAGAGAGGGACTTTCTACTCATAGAGCACGAAAAACTTTTCATATTGGAAAAATTGCCAGAAACTAAAAGCTTTAAATACAGCAAAAAACAGCCTTTTTTTGAGTTCAAACTTTAGCTATATACCCAATGCTCCCTCCTTGACGGAGCTATAAAGATAAAAGACCTATTAGGCAGGGCTAAAGAGCCTTGCTACCCGGCGGTTGCTATCACAGACCCATATGGAATAGATAATAAACACCCGTATTTACGGGGGTAGGATGCCACCCAGTGGAAAACTTTCCGAAAGCGAGATAATGTTGATAGAGAAATGGATCAGGGAGCTTTAGTTCAACTTTAAAATACTTTACTATGAAGAAGGTGATTTTGAAGGTAAAGGGAATGAATTGTGTGTGTTGCACCGCAAATGTAAGGAAGGCGATAGAAAAGGAGGGGGGAAGGGAGGTTAAGGTTTCCTTCGAGGAAGGTAAGGCGGAGTTTTCCGTAGAGAACGGGAACCTTCAGAATATCCTAAGATCCCTTGAGATGCTTGGATATCCTGCCGATGTTGAGCAAATCATCGGTTAAAGTTGAGGTCCTTTTTTGGGAGGGTTGTCCATCTTATCCTAAAGCGATTGAGAGATTAAGGAAAGTATTTGAGGAACTTGGGATTGATTACGAGTTGGAGCTCATAAGGGTTGAAAGCGAAGAGGATGCTCAAAGGTTTGAATTTCCTGGTACCCCAACCATAAGGATAAACGGTGAGGATATACAACCTGAGATGGCAAAACCGCCGTATTCCTTAAGCTGTAGGCTTTACATAATAGATGGAAGGTATTTACCCGCACCAACGGAGGATTACATAAAAAGAAGGGTTAAAGAGATCCTGAAATTATAGCTCCCGCAGGAACCTCTTGTACCTATCGCTCATGTTGAATTTCTTGCTATCCTTGTAATACTCTTCCTCCTGCTCATGCCAGATCCTTGCAAGCTCTATAGGTTTGCCCATATCCTTTGCCCTTCTGTAAAACCCCATCCATGCAGAAGTGGGCTTCTCCCCGAATTGCTCCCTCTTCGCCTCGTAAAGCCTAGCTTTATGCCAAATTAGGTCCTCCCTTCTATCCGTCGCAAGCTCGTGAATCTTTGTCATAACTATAGCTTCCTCGGGACAAGCCTCAACGCAAAAACCGCAGTACAAACATCTCGTAGCATCCCATATCCAAGTCATAGCATACCTCTCCCCCTTCCCTATGGGTTTATCCAAGGGATTAACTGCCCCCTCTATGTATATAGCTTCGGAAGGGCATATGGCGGCGCAAAGCTGACATCCAACGCATCTTTCCGTAAGATCCTCATGCCACTGTAAGGATAAAGCCCACCTTGCTCTATCGGGCAAAACCCTTTTTTGCTTCGGATACTGAACCGTGAACCTGTTTGTTGCTATGTTCATTAACATATGCTTAAAGGTTATGCCCATTCCCCTTATGATGGCAAAAATTCCCCTAATCATAGATGGGGTATTTTAAGGTGGAAATTCGACTTTAAAATTTACACCTATGCTTAACTTTTCGGAGAAATTTTTAGATGTTCCAGTAGAAGATGGAAAGCTTAAGATACTTGAAGAGAGCACCCTTTATGCCCCACACGCTTTGAACCCACCTCAACCCTGGAGGGTGGTGGTGGTAAAAAGTCCAGAAAGGGTGAGGGAGTTAGTGAAGTTCCATAGAATAAAGTCCCCAGTAATATTTTTATTCTTCATAAATAAGGGAGTTGCAACCTTGAACAGTATGGCAAACCTAGCATCGGGATGTGCGCAGGCGGTGAATTTGGCTGTTCAGGCGAGTGCCCTAAATCTCGCCTGTTTCATAGACATAGACCCGCCAAAAGATTTTGTGGATAAGGCATTTGAGATAGCGAAAATTTCAGAAACAGAGTACGATCTTTCCGCTGTCGGATTTGTAGGGTATCCCGTAAAGGAGGAAAGGGAAGTCTTCTTTGAGGTTGAAAGAAGGGGGTAAAATATGGTACTGGATTTTATAAAGCAAAGGAGAACGATAAGGAAATACAAGAGGGGATTAATTCCATCTGAGGAAGCCCTTGAGGGGATCTTATCCGCGGTTAGAGTAATATACGCGCAATATCCCATACCCTTTAAGCTTTACATTGTATCGGGAAGGCCCAGGTTGGAATTGATCCCCCTAATGAGACAGCATTACTCAATATTCATAGACCTTGCCATTATAGGGAAGGCGGTTTCCGAAGAAGTAAGGCCTGTGTTTGAAAAGATTATGGTGGAGTTTATGAAGGATCTCGGGGGAGCTAGTATATCGCTAATCGGGCTTACCAAACTTTACTCTTGGAAGGAAGAAAAATGGCCAGATTGGGCGATAAGGAACTGGAAGGTTTCATGGATGATCGCCCAGACGATAATGCTTTATGCGAAGAAAAACGGTTTGGATACGGGAAGCTTCACATTTTCAAGTGCAAGCATAGAGGAAAAGATCCTAGAATTTCTTGGGGAAAGGGACCTTAACATAGCATTCGCCTTAAACTTGGGTTATAGGGATGAAAACCCATTACCTAAGGATGTTGAGTGGAAGGTTGTAGAAATTTGAGAACAGCCTTAAAATAGAAATATGATTCTCCTCTTTGGGGTTTTCACGGTAAGGTTTGAGGAACTTGAAAATTTACCAAAGTTTGCGGAATATTCGGGCTTTCCCCTCATCCCCTATAAGGTCCTTGTGATAAACCTTGGGGAAGATGAAAAAGTTTCGGGAATAAGAATAAAATCAATAAAGCAGAGGGAGATCAGCTACAAATTGGATTTTGCCCTACCCGTTGATACGCCAGGTTCCCAAACTCCAAAAACTTATCTCCCCCAAACATACCCAAAGGAAATCGTTTTTGTGGGGAATCAGGGTTTCTTCAGGGGGAATAGGTTAGCATTTATAATTGTTAGCGCGATACAGATAAGGAACGGAAAAACTTACCTTAACGAGGAGGTATCCTTTGAGGTTATAAAGTCCAAGGAAAACTTAAGGTTCTCAAGGCCTAGGTACTCGGACGATAGGATATGGGGAGGGACATTTAAACTTCTCGGGATATCAAAATATCAAACCTCATCCTTCCTTCCTCAGGATAGGGTGGATTTAGCGATAATTACGACCGAGAACCTAAAGCCCCATTGGAAGAATCTTGCGGATTTTAAGAACTCTATGGGGATAAGGACGGAGATATACACCGTTGAATGGATCTCCTCAAACTTTCCCGGAAACTCAATACCTACGAAGATAAGAAATTTCTTGAAATACCTTTATGAAAACTTTGGACTCTCCGCCCTTTTAATAGGGGCAGATCCACAGGAGGTTCCACCTCTAAGGACAAACGTAACTCTATTCTACGACACATTAAGCGGATATGGTAGCAGTTTTAGGGATTTCTTATTAACGGACTTTTACTATTCCGCCCTTGACGGAGAATGGAACACGAACGGTGACAGGTGGGACGGTGGGTGGGGTGATACTTTGGATCTAATACCCGATATCCTCGTCGGAAGGATACCATTTTCTTCCCCCGCGAATGTAATAAACTACATAAACTCCATCATAGATTACGAAACGCGTAGGAACTTTGATTCTCCGAATTTCGTTTTCTTCGGATCGAACCTTTTTGGGGACACTATAAATCGCGACAGCGCAGATGGATGTATGATAGCTCTATATATCTCAAGCAGGCTCACAACCATCCCACCTTCCCAAAAGAAGCTTGTATGCGAGAGAGCCTCGGCAATTGTAAGGGATACTTTAAACTTCTATAAACCCGTTATGGTTTTTGGGATAGGGCACTCAAACCACAGGTATATTTTGACGAGATATTCCACTTCCGTCGCGGATGCCTTCGATTACAGGAGGTTGGAAGAGCTAAACTTCAAGTTCATAGCAACATGGATAGGGTGTTTTATCAACGATCCATTTTCAAACTCCATAGGTTTGGAGGCGGTGAAGAGGGGTAAGGCGGTTGCATCCGTAGGGGCATCGAAGGCGGACTTCATTTTATCCGATATAATATGGAAGGAAGTATATGACTCAATAAACGCCTTTGGTGGTTTCCCATATTTGGGCGTAGTGGTAAATTATGCAAAGATAAGGTATTCTTCCATAGCGCAGGTCAGTCCCCTGTTCAGGTACTTACTTTTCGCATACAACATAATAGGGGATCCAACCGTTAGGGTATTCAAGGAAAATAGGCAAAGGCTCCTTATAAATTATACGGTTTCCGACACAATTGTTAGTTTCAACGTCTTGGACTCTCTAACCCTATCCCCCAAACTCTTCGTAAAAATAACACTTTCTGATTCCCGGGAGGTTATAGCAGAAGGGATAACAAACCTTTCCGGGAGCGTATCTCTCGTTATAAAAAGGAGCGACACTTTGAAATGGACCGCATGGCACCCATCAAGCCTGATATATAGGGGCACCCTTTCCGCAAACTATAACGGTTATTATTTGAAGATAGATTCGGTTGCCCTATCCTCAAGCAACGATACTACGGATCTTATGATATGGATCAGAAATCTCGGTTCATCACCCACAACATTATCCCCTATTTTAAACTCTTCCGACTTCTTCATCATCTCCTCACCATTTCCATCCCTTGTACCCCCTAGGTCCTCCGTTAGGTTTATTTGGAGGGTTTATAGGAATCCGTTTTCATCAAACAAGTATTCAAAGGTAAAGGTAAATTTAAACGGTACTTGGGATTCCGCTTATGTTTGGCTCGGAGGTCCAAGGTTAGTTTTCCATTCCGCAAAATGGAGGTACTTCGCTGATACTTTAATTCTATACTTTGACGTCTCAAACTCCGGGAACGATACCGCATTTAACGTGAGGGTGGTAGTTGATAGTTCATCCTTAACTCCTTTGGGAGGGAATCAGATAGGCAGGCTTTCACCTGGTGAATTTTCAAGGTATTCCCTAAATTTCCGCCTTAGGGGTCCCTTCCCTTACGGGCAGTGGATCAGATTCAGGCTTTATGCCGGACCCGTTATTTATGGGTTTTA
>Ga0081478_153449_pt1 | contig 12975 bp, 10 predicted proteins | sample OctSprmetagenome_FD_70983 | JGI IMG/M metagenome (GOLD analysis project Ga0081478, IMG submission 70983) | Hot spring and microbial mat streamer communities from Octopus Spring Streamers, Yellowstone National Park, USA - T=80-84 v2 (version 2) | ecosystem: Environmental > Aquatic > Thermal... | reverse complement strand
CAATATTCAAAATCCTTAAATGAAATTCCATATAAGGAGTTAAATTTAGTTATTACTGTTTGTGGGGATGCTAAGGAAACATGTCCAGTAATTCCAGGAATTAAAAGAGAGCATTGGGAAATTCCTGACCCTGTTAAATTTGAAGGCTCGGAAGAGGAAAAATTAAATTATTTTAGAAAAATAAGGGATGAGATTAAGGAGAAGGTTGAGAGGTTGATTTTATCTTTGTAAGAACATCTTCAATATTATCAAACCAATAATTTTTATATGGATGAGATTTCAATTTATCAGTATCGCTTGTTTTTAAAAAGCAATAAACATAACAATTGAATTTTTTATATTTAAACTGTTTAGGCTTATTATTTTCTTCAAAAATTTTTTTATACCAATAAATTTTATTTTCATAGCTTGTAAATTTTGTGGATTTTGGATCAATAAAAACTATAAAATAATCATTTCCTTTTGTGAGCCAAAAGATAAAATCAGGTTTAAATTTCTTTAAGGAATTATCTTCATAATCGTAATTCAGACATCATCGCCATAATCCTTTATTTTTATCGTTTTGCGAATAAAAGAAGTTGCTGAAGGCAATTTGGACGAAGCCTAGCGAAGCCTTTTATTTGCTGCTATATGACCCGAAGGGCAAGGTTGCGAAGCGACCGCAGAGTGCCAGAGCCCACCTTTCATTGCCCTTCCTTCCTTTTTCTTTCATGTGCCTCTACGACGGCTCGCATGAAATCTACTGTTTCATCAACGGAGTGGTCAGCCATAGCAACATTACACCAACGATGACCGTATCTTACTAGTCTCGGAGTATGATTTATTTGATTCTCCCTTAGGGGGAAGGTGTGAAACAACTGTAAACTTTCTGCTTCACCTTCTTCTCTTTTGGACTTCCTCCAGGGTGGTTGGAATACTTCTTCTCTATTCGGTAAATCTATATTTCCAGGTGGACTATTCAATGATGCACGACATAGCGGGCACAACATTAATTCAGATACTTCGTCTTCTTTAGGATACTCCGAACTTAACGTATGATTGTGTTCTTGAAATATTTCCAAAATAGACTTATACGCTTTTAATGGATCTACATCATAAAAATTACCAACGACAGCAATACCTAGGATAGCAAAAGTCTCCACTGAGTATTGTAATGTTGAATACTCCATTGCTGGTATAACACAGGAATTATTAGTCCAGTCATCGTCTGTCCATTGAACAAGTTTGTCTTTAATGGCATACCACTTCTTAAAAGGCGCACAATATACTTCTGGCAATTCGTGAACATCTTTGGGATACCAATGTTTACCTTCTATAACAAATACTAATGATTTCTTATCCAGGATAATTTCTTCAACTTCTTTAGCATAATACGGGGTTTTCATGGCTACAACAAGAGGATGCCACCTTAAATTTCTATTTGAGTAAGGAGCTTTATCCGTTCTCCCTCTTGTGCAAAGTGCATCCCGCTGTAGTTTGCCACCTGCTCTCCCGAGACCCGCATCTCTACTAAAATGAACTCTTCCATAATTTTTCATAAAGTCTTCTTTACTTTCAGTATTTGTTATCAAATTGGCAAGAGTATCACTGATTCTCATACATATTTTTAACGCCCTTATATCTTTCTCTGTCAATTTATCAGCTGAAATAGTTCGACCCTTTGCCATTCTTATACCTCCTCTCTATTTCTTATTAGATTTTCTATTTTTGTTCTTGCTTCTACCTTCATTTTTATAATCTCTGAAACTTCGTTTATTATTTTTGCTACAGTATTATTATCTATAGGAATAGGAATTATTATTTCGTATAACCTTTCCCCGATTGTAGAGATTGTAGCTTGAACAAAAGTTTTATCCTCTATTTGTTTTTGTACAATTTCGGTATTTAATAAGTAGAGTAGTAGGTAGGGATGTAGCTTCTCAGGTTTTAAGCATCTAATCCTTCTTATATGACTTTGAATCACCAATTTTTTATCTAGCGGAGTAACAATCGCTGTTCTCCCTATAAGAAATGTTCCGTCAGTAACTAATAAAATGTCGTTTTCTCTTATGTCTTGTCTTTTTTTATATTTCTCATAAATTTCCTCTGGAATGCTTTTTATAGGATCTATTTTAATCTCCCAGTTAACAATATCGGATGTCCTTACAAAAGGAACATTGCCCATTCCATAATATCTTGAACCTACCTCGTGCCCTCTTTTTATTGATATTAATTTCTGCTCAACTAATTCTTTAATTGATATAAGTTTATATTTCCCTGTTTTCTCTAGATGGTTCAATTTTTGTGCGGTTTCGGGGTTATAGTAACTGGGAACAAAAATATAATTCCTTATTTCAGATAACCTTATAATAAATCCAAAGCGACTTGATTTAAGGGTGCCTCTTTTAAATTCTTTATATTTAGAAGCTATGATTGGCAAGTCATCATCTATTATTTTATTCCCTCTACTATCAACGACATAATTACCGTTTATATCCATCTTAAATATTATTTTGCCATTTTTATCATGTCCGATTCTGTTCGCAATAGCCATAAATATCTCATAATCTTTGTCATTGTTTTTTGTCTTCTCTAAAAATAAAACACTTGTTTTGGTGTGGGTGCTCGGGAGGAAAGTTTCAGGAGGTAAACTGACTACTGCTAATATTTTTGCATTCTCTAAAATAAAGTGCCATACATACTTATCACGGGGGTTTCCAAAAACTCCATCAGGAAGGACAATTGCCATTCTACCCCCTGGTTTGAGAAGTTGAAGACATCTTTCTATGAATAGAATTTGTGGAACCTGTTTAGCAACGGAATTAGTAATCCTCCAATTGTTTGAATGATCTTTAATCCATTTATGCCCTAATTTATAGTTTTTAAGGATATTTTTGTCTTCAATAAATATTTTTGCACCAAATGGCGGATTTGTAAGTACTACATCAAAACTTTCATCCTTGATTTTCTTTTTTATTTCTTCCGACCAAGATTCTGGATAAAGTGAATCTGCACAGAATATATTTGCATGCTCACCCCCAATAATAGCCATATATGCTTTGCATATCTTAACCAGATCTACTTCTTTATCTATCCCATAAACATTACAAAAATACTCTCTTTCCTTCAGTTGTGATAAAACTTCAACCAAAAAACCCCCAGAACCACATGCCGGGTCTATAATTCTTTCACCAGGTTTGGGGTCAAGTATATCAACACACATCTTGACAACATTTCTTGGAGTAAAAAATTGCCCTTTTTCTCCTCGTAGTCCCGGCCCCCAAAAAGCTTGAAACGCCTCACTTATTATATCTCTCTCTGTTTCAACAAGGGTATAATTTTGGAGTTTCTCAACTACATATTTAATTGATTTACAATCAAGGTATATTTTCTCTTCTTTATCAAATACATCTGGGTAAGATTCTTTCACCTTTTCAAATAGCTGTTTAATCCTATTTCCTACTTCATGTTCACTTTCGCTTGAACTTAATGTGAACTTTTTGTTACTTTTATTATGCATTTCATCATATATCTTACAAAAAAGAATTCTAATTATCTCAGCTCCCAGTCTTTCGGCCCTTGGAATGTTGCTGTTACTGTAAAGATAATAGTAGATTTGCTTAAATACCTCAGGAAGGTTTAGAGGTAATGATGTAGGTGTAAACAAATCTAACGGTTTCGTCATATAGTTCTTTCTTGCCATTTTCTTCACACCTCTTGACTTTTTGTAGCGGGCTCTGGTATTTTATATAACATGAACATAAGCGCAATTACGACATTCCAATATAAGTTTTCCTTCATCTATCATTTGATTTATTTTTTCCTGTGAATACTTCCAATGTTTTCCTTTAGGAGGTGCCAACTCTTTACCAAAAAATATTTTGGGAGAACCTTGCCCAGAGGAATCCCGCATATGTTTCCAAAACCCTTCTCTTTTTTCAGATTTTAATTTGTATAGCTCATAAAATTTTTTCTCTTTTTCTAACATATTTAGCTCCAAAATTTTAAAGCTTTAAAATTCTCCCTTAAAATTTTCAAATGTTATCTGAAAACTACAAAGCTAAAATCGTTCAGCATATAAAGAAAATTGATTATAATGAGAGATTAAATATAGCAAGAAAATATAATTATAATCTCCATAAAGCACCTTCTGAATTTTTTATTTTAGACTTTTATAATTGTCCTAATGCTCTAAGTGAGGAGCAATATAGTGCTTTATTTAGAGGTGATGAATCGTATGCGGGCAGTGAAAATTTTATAAATATCTTAAATAATGTGAAGGAGATTTTTAAGAGAAATTTTGTAGTTCCTGTTCATAATTTAAGAGGAGCAGAGCATTTAATTTTAAAAGTTTTTGAAAATGATTTTATATCAAACAATCCAACAGATACATTTAAAGTTTTGTGTTCTTATTTTAATAGAAAAATTTTAAGTAATGGAAGTGGCATTTATTATTTTACGATAGAAAGGGAATTTGAAAAGTTTTTAGAGCTTAAAAAAATGAAGGGATTTAAAATTTTAAATGCAAGTAATATATTTTCTCAAATTGTTTTTTGGAAAATTGAGGGAAAGTTAAGTGGAAATTTAAAGGATTTGGTTTATGAAATGACAAAAGATTTTGATATAATTATTCTATCAGCAGATGCTGATTTAATGGCTCATGTTGGAGCTTTAATTATATTAAATGATGAAAATTATTATAGACAAATTAGTGAGTGGCTTGTTTCATTTGAAGGTCTTCATACTTATGGAGGTCTTTCAGGTAGAGATATGGAATTAATAGCTGTTAGTTTAAATCAAGTTTTGGATGAAAATTATTGGCATTATAGGTATTATGAAATAAAAAACCTATATGATAATGTTAGAAGTTTGGGTTATAATGTTGAAGGTTTTAATAGTGAAGGATTTTATATTGATATTGAAAATGGAATTGGTTTTAATTTAGCTTTATTTCTTTCAGGACAAATTAGAGCTAAGGCTTATGAGAATAAGTTATTTTTAAGAATTCCAAAGAGAGTATATTTTAGGGAGCATTATGATTACTTTCTGAAAGTTTTAAGTTATTTAAAAAACAGAAATTATCCAAAGCTTAAAAAATGCTTTGAAACAAAATTTTATGAAATTGAAATTATGGATTATGAATTATTAGAGCCATTAGAGAAATATGAAGTTATTGATTATGATGGATTTAATTATAGATTAAAGGGTGTTGAGATTATTTTTAATAAATCAAAAGAAGAAAGAATAGAGGCAATAGAAGAGGCAGGTTATAATACATTCTTACTTAAAAGTGAAGATGTTTATATTGATTTATTAACTGATTCTGGAACACCATCCCAAAGTGATGAGCAAATTTTTGAAGGATTAAAATATGATGGAAAAAATGCTTTTGATGTATTAAAAGAAAGTGTTTATGAGATTTTTGGATTTGATAAATTCATTATTACTCATCAAGGAAGACAAGCTGAGCATTTTATTTCACAACATTTAATAAAGAAAGGGCAATATGTCTTAAATAATATGTACTTTACGACAACGAGATTTCATCAAGAGTATGCAGGTGGAATTTTTGTTGATTTAATAGTTAAGGAAGCACATATTCCACAAAGTTTATATCCATTTAAGGGTGATTTTGATATTGAAGCAGTTGAAAGTTTTATTAAAGAAAAAGGTCCTGAAAATATAGCTTATATTTGTATTGAAACAAATGTTAATATGGCAGGAGGACAACCAATATCAATGAAAAATATAAAAAAATTAAGAGAAATTGCAGATTATTATAAAATCCCCATTGTTTTTGATGCTACTAGAATAGCTGAAAATGCTTATTTTATAAAGCAAAGAGAAGAAGGATATGAAAATAAAACAATAAAAGAAATCGTAAGAGAAATTTTAAGCTATGGTGATTTTGCTACAATTTCAGCTAAAAAAGACCCATTAACTAATATAAGTGGATTATTACTAATTAGAGATGATAAAATTTATCGCAAAATTTATGAATTTGCTACTGCATTTGATGGCGCTCCTTATAATGGAGGATTAGCAGATAGAGATTTAGTAATGCTTGCTATTGGTCTTAAAGAGATGGTTGATTATGATTATTTAAGAAGCAGAATAAAACAAGTTGAATATCTTGGAAATAAATTATTGGAAAATAAAATACCATTAGTTTTACCAATTGGTGGTCATGCAATATATCTTGATGCTAAAAAATTTTTGGAGCATTTAGATCAAGATTATTATCCTGCACAAGCACTTTCTGCTGAAATTTTCATTGAAGGTGGGGTTAGAACTATGGAAAGGGGGACTGTTTCAGCAGGTAGAGACCCTATTACAGGTAAGAATAGAAAACCAAGCTTGGAGCTTGTTAGAATCACAATTCCAAGAAGAGTATATTCAAATAGTCAGATGGACCATGTTGTTGAAACAATTGTTAATGTTTATAATAGGAGATTTGAAATAAAAGGACTTGAATTTGTTTATGAACCACCATTTTTAAGATTCTTTACAGCAAAATTTAAAAAGAGAAATTAAAATCAATAATTTCATAAAATTTTCATATCAGGGTTTTAATTTAGAACTTTAAAGCCCATTTTTCTCATTTCATTCGCAATAATTGAGCTTAATTGTCCTCTTTTACACTTTAATAAATAAATTTTACTTTTATCAAGCTTATCCAAATTACTTAAAAATTCTTCTAAATTAACTTTATCCAAATCTATTAAAACATCATAACTTTCAAATTTACTTTCATTAGTTTCCAAGTTTTCAATAGTTTTAAATGAATTAATTGCATCTTGAATTGAAATTTTATTTAGAAAATATAATAATTTTTCTTTATTGGCATTTACAACTGCACTATGTCTTGAAATAGCACAGTAATCTTTGCCTTTATAACATAAATCAAAAATTTCCAATTCTCTTGCTTTTGATATAATTTCTTCTTTTGTAAAAGCAATTAATGGTCTTATTATGAAAACTTCCGAAAAATCATTTAAAATTGATAAATTATCAAGTGTTTGTGTGAAAACTTGACCAATACTTTCACCTGTTATTATTGCTTTTATATTTAACTTTTTAGCAATTTCATTAGCTATTTTATAAAATATAGCTTTTAGAACAACATTTCTGTAATTGTCCTTTACATTTTTCATAATTTCAAATATGATGGGCTTTAAATCAACATAATAAAATTTTCCATATGTTAAAAACATGTTTGTAATGAACTTATAAACATTAAAAGCATAATTTATTGTATTGCCACCAAGGTCATAAAATAAAAAATCGCATCTTATTCCCTTTTTGTAGGCATAAAAGACACTAACAGCAGAATCAATACCACCTGATAATAAAACTAATGCTTGACCTTGACTTGAAATTGGAAATCCTCCATAACACTTAACTTTTTCATCAAATAAATATGCTTTGTTATTAACTATTTCAATATATGCTACATATTTTGGCTCTTTTATATTGACTTTTGCTAAGTTTGATAATTTCTCTCCAAGGGCTTTTTCAACATCATAAGAATGGAAATTATGACTGCCTTTTCTTTTACATTTAACTTTAAAATCATCTTTTATTCTATCTTTGAAAAAATCATAAGCTTTTTCAATAAGCTCATTAAAATTATTAAATTGAATTATATGAACTTTTGAAAATGAGCTAATTCCAAAAACATTTTTTAAACTTCTGCTTATATCTTCATCTGTTTCAATAATTCCCCTATCTCTTTTAAGAATAATTTTGGCATTTTTAAATGAATGTTTTAAGTTATTTTTTAAAATGCTAATTAACCATTTTTTTGTAATTTCAGATTTTGTAAAAATTTCCGATGAGTACTTAATTAAAAATGTCAATTTTAAATTGGGGGGATTTCCCCCCTATGCTAAACTGATTCTTCTTCACTTTCAGATTGATATTCTGAGCTTTCTGAATACCTAAATGGCATTAGTACCCCTTCCATTTCATCCATATTATTATATTCATCACATGCTCTAATTAGCTCTATACCAACTGCTCCTTTCCTTGTTCCAATAACTCTAACTTTTTTTCCTTTTCTTGAAAGATAATCTACAATTGGAACAAAATCACTATCTCCTGTAATAAGAACAACTTCATCAACATGTTCTGCAACTGAGAGAATTTCTAATGCCATATCCATATCCATACTAACCTTAACTGAGCCATCTGCCAATTTCTTAACAGGTTTGGCAACAACTCTATAACCCATAAATGATAGAGCATTAATTAATCTTTCCCTTCTTTCATCACCTTGGAATAATGGAACAAAAGCAATAGCCTTTATAAGCTCCTTTCCTCTTCTTTTATATTGCTCTTCTACCGCTTTTAGGAGCACATCGTACCTGACTTCTTGCCCTATCCTTTCAAAGGTTATATGGACATTCTGAACATCTATGAACATTGCAACCTTGTTCATGCTCGGACCTCCTTTTAAGTTTTAAATATCATTCTAATTGCCAAAAAAATCAAGAAAACTCCAAAGAGACGAGAAAGCCATATGGAAGGTAATTTATTTGCTATATAAGCACCAAGAAAAGAGCCAATAGCAAGACCAATTATCATAATAAGAGAAATTCTAAAATCCAAATTTCCATTTCTAAGATATTCCAAAAAACCAGGAAGAATTCCAATAGGAATAATTAATGCTCCAAGAGATATACCTTGAGCTTTCTGTTGAGAAAAACCCATAAGTGTTAAACCTAAAACCATAATAACACCCCCTCCAATACCAAACAAACCACTAAATATACCTGCCAAAATTCCTATTATTAAGAAAACTAAAATTTCATTCATTTTCAATATCCTTTAATTTTTTATTAAATAGTTTAAGCTTTTCAATAACTTTATTATGGAAATCATCTGCCTTCATTCCTGTTGCAATTTCAATAACATCATCAAAACTATCAACAGCCCATATATTAAACTCATTATTTTCAATAGCTTTTAAAACCTCTTCATTTAAAATAACATTATCTAAATTTCTTTTTGGAATAATAACCCCACACTTTCCATCCAAAAGTCCCATAATTTTAAGGCTATAATAAAATCCTTCAATTTTTTCGGGAATTCCTCCAACTGGTTGAACTTCTCCCTTTTGATTTAAAGAGCCTGTTATTGCTATATTTTGTTTAATTGGAATTTCAGAAATAGCAGAAAGTATAGCCAATAGTTCGGCACAAGATGCACTATCTCCTTCTACACCTGAATAATTTTGCTCAAATGTTAATCTTGCTTGAAGACTAATTGGAACATCTCTACCATATTTTTCTAATATATATCCTCCAATTATTAAAACAGCTTTTGTATGAATTTTACCACCAAGTCCTGTTTCCTTTTCAATATCAATAATTCCCGATTTTCCAAGTCCTACACTTGCAGTTATTCTACTTGGAATACCAAAACGATATTCAGGCATTAAAATAACTGAAAGCCCATTTACAACACCAATTTTTTCACCTTGAAAATCAAATATCAAAAATCCTCTTTTTATCATCTCTCTTAATTTTTCTTCAACTTTTGAATAACGAGAATATCTATTTTTAATTGTTTCTTTGATAATTTTTTCATCAATTATATTTAAATTTTCCTTTTTTGCTAAATAATTTGCTTCAATTAAAATCTCTTTTAAAATTTTTACATTTAATGGAACTTTTTGCTTATCTTCTGAAATTCTAAATAAAAACTTAATAATTTCTAAAATTCCTAATTCTGAAACTTTTAAAAGATTATTTTCATTTATAATTTCGTCAATTTTACTAACAATAAATCTAATTCCATCTTCATATTTAGCTTCTGTTTCAAAATCAACAAAAACTCTAAAAATTTCACTAAAATCAATATCGTAAATTTGAAGAAGATAATATAAAAAACTATCACCTATAAGTATTACTTTGGCATTAAACGGAATTGGTTGAGGTCTTAATGTTTTTGTAGAAAATAAACTAAATCTTTCTCCAATATCCTCAATTATAATTTCTCTATTTTTGATAACTCTCTTTAAAGCTTCATAAGAAAATGCTTCTTTTAATAAATCATAAGCATTTATTATAATGTATCCACCATTAGCAAGATGTAGTGAGCCTGCTGTGATATTTAAAACATCAGTTATAAATGCTCCCATAAATGCTTCCTTTTCAATCCTTCCAATAAGATTATAATAAGTAGGATTCTTTTCGTATATTACAGGTGCTCCTTTTAACTTTTTATTATCAACAATTCTATTAACTTTGTATTTTCTAAGAGGATTTAATGGTCCTGGTGGCAGTTGATTTTCAGGTGTTAAAAACACTTGGAAATTATTTATAATGTCTTCTTCCATGTTTTTAAGATAATCAATAATTTTTTCATAATTTTGATATTTCAATTCAAGTTCATTAAAGTAATTTCTTATAGTACTTCTTACAGCATTTTTATCAATTTCTTCAAGTTTTTCTCTTAATTCTTTGTCAAGTTTGTTTATTTCTCTTAATGTTTGGGCGATAAATTCTTCAAGTTGTCTTCTTTTGGAGTCAATATATGCTTTCATATCTTCACTTAAAGAATTGTACTTTTGAGGAGTTAATGGCTCTCCACCAAAAACAGGTATGATATTAAAAATATGCGGTGGTTGAACGGGTTGGATAATGAAACCAAGTTCATTAGCTTTTTTATTTAAATTATTAATAAGCTCTTCTCTTTTCCTACTATATTCGCTTGCTATTTCTTCTTTTTGTTTATTTAAGCTTTCGCTTTCAAATAAATTTTTTAGGGCATTTTTTATATCTTTTATTAACTTTTCAGTATCTTCTAAAAATTCATCACCCTTATCGCTTTCAAGACCAATAGCAATTGGATTTGAAGGATTTTTAAAATTATAAACATAAAACCAATCACAAGGTGCTTCTTCTTTTTTAGCAAATTCACTAACTAATTTTATAATTTCTTCTTCTAATTCAAGATGTGTGGGAAGTGAAATGTATATATTGTAGTTTGGATGCTTTACATTTAAACCAAGATTTAGTGCTTCATAAGCTCTTTTTTGCAAATCAGAATAATTAACATTATTGCTTATATCTTTTGAGCTTATCTTTGGTTCTATATCTGAAATTGTTAATTTTTTAATCATATTTTTTGCGCTATATAAACTGCATTTTCACCATCAACTTCTTTCACTTTTACCTTTACAACTTCATCATAAGTAGTAGTAATTTTTTTACCAACAATATCAGCATAAATAGGCAATTCCCTCCAACCTCTATCTATTAGAACAACTAATTTTATTGCTTTTGGTCTTCCAAAGTCAAATATGGCATCAATTGCAGCTCTTGCTGTCCTTCCTGTATATAAAACATCATCAATTAAGAATATAACTTTATTGTCAATTTCAGTATTTAATTTTGTTTCTTTAACAATTGGGGCTTCATTAAGTAATGTTAAGTCATCTCTATAAAAAGATATATCTACTTCACCAACAATAACATTTGTTTTTAATTCCTTTTCAATTTCATTTTTTAAGTAATTAGCTAAATATACACCTCTTGTTCTTATACCTGCTAAAATAAAATAATCTAAATTATTGGCATTTTCAATAATTTCCAAAGCCATTCTTCTAAGCGTTCTAAAAAATGAATTTTCATCCATCAATTTATATTTATCAATTAATTTTTGTTCCATGATAAAGTTTGTAAATTTTAAAGGATAATAGATTTTTATTTTGTGTTGTCTAATAATTCTGAAATCATTTATTTTTTTATATTTTGCCCGCCCACCCTGAAAATAAGGCTTCGCCTTATAAATACCCATTTTTATGCCTTGGGGGGCTTCGCCCCCTATATCCCCCCAAAAATCAATAATTTTCTGAAATTTTTATAACTTATTGATTATCAACCACTCAACATTATTTATTAGACAAAGCATTTTTTTGTGTTGTCTAAACCCACCCTGAAAATTATGTCAATTTTTAAACTTTAAAATTTTCGCTATGCTAATTATACTTAATTTTATTTCTCCTTTATTACCTTCTCCTTTCTCACTATCATCAAATTCCTTATCAACTTTTTCAAGACCCGAGGCAGTTCTTTATAGCCCTCAATTACTTGGTAAAAATTTAAGTTTGGAGTTTTCTTATAGCTCTGAATTTTCAAACATTTTAAGTAGATATTTTTTTGGTTTTCAATTTTATAATTTTGGTTTTGGATGGTATTCAATTAAAGCTGATGAATTTGTTGAAAACTTATTTGCTATTGGTTTAAGTTATAGAAATTTAGGAATAGGAATAAATTTAGAGCCTCAAAATGTTTTAAATAATTTAGGAAATATGGAAACAAGGCTATATTTAAGAGGTATTTTAGGTTTTTATAGATATATTCAGCCATTTTGGTTTTCGGGAAGTATTTTATATGAAGGTAATGAAGGAAGAAATGCGGGGATATTTTCTTTTAGATATAGTTCAAAAAATTATGATATTTTTATAGATGCCTTATTGGAAGAAAATTATCCTTTATCTTATGCGATTAGTTCTTTAATAAAAGCTCATAAGAATATCAATTTAATTCTTGGTTATAATACATCTAATATGGTTTTTAGTGCTGGCATTATTGTTTTAAGTCAAAAATTAAAGTTAGGTTATCAATTTAAAACACATCCATTTTTAGGTAATTCAAATAGTTTAGGAATAGGTTATTAATCCTTAATTAAGACAAATTCAACATTTAATTTTTTCAATTTACTTTTTAATTTGTTTGAAATTTCTTTGCCAATTATAAGTGGAATAACTTTTTTCTTATAAACCTTCTCTAAAATCTCTTTTCTTCTTATAACCCTTTCAATATCATAATTTCCAATTTTATATGAAATCTCAATAGCAACATAAACTTCCTCTTTTGTCCCTTTTAATATACCACTAACTATTAAATCTAATTCAATAACATCATTTTCTTCCTCCTCACTTATTATTCCTTTTTCAACATATTCATCTAATTCTTCAAGTAATTC
>Ga0081478_141848_pt1 | contig 12982 bp, 14 predicted proteins | sample OctSprmetagenome_FD_70983 | JGI IMG/M metagenome (GOLD analysis project Ga0081478, IMG submission 70983) | Hot spring and microbial mat streamer communities from Octopus Spring Streamers, Yellowstone National Park, USA - T=80-84 v2 (version 2) | ecosystem: Environmental > Aquatic > Thermal... | reverse complement strand
GATCTTTATCTCCATCATCTTAGACAAGGCGGGCTTTTTTGAGTGGATGGCCCTAAAGTCCATAGGCTACGCTAAGGGCAACGGAATTTTGCTTTTTGTTTCTCTTATGCTTTTGGGAGCCCTTATCTCTGCCATCTTTGCCAACGATGGTGCGTCCTTGATGCTAACGCCCATAATCTACTCAAAGATTAAACATCTTAACCTGCCTAGTGCCACGATCATGCCCTACATAATGGGCAGTGGCTTTATTGCGGACACCGCCAGCCTTCCCTTGGTGATCTCCAACCTCACCAACATCATCACCGCCCACTTCTTTGGCATAGACTTTTGGAAGTTTGCCCTTTTGATGTTTTTGCCCAACTTTGTTGCCACAATCTCAAGCATCCTTGTCTTGTATATTTTTTACAAAAAGAGCTTGATAAAACGCTACGATCCGGAGGTGCTTGAAGCCTACCCTCCCAAGTATGCCATAAGGGATCCTATTGTTTTCGTGATGGGCTGGCTGGTAATACTTTTTATTGGTGTTAGCTTTTTGGTTTTGGAGCTGTTAAAGGTCCAGGTGCCCATCTCGGTGGTGCTTGGCTTTTGTGCCCTCTTGCTCACCCTTGCCACACTGAAAAATAGGGTTGTGTCAGTCAAAGAAATAGCCCTTCTAACTCCGTGGCAGATTGTGTTTTTCTCCATTGGTATGTATGTGGTGGTTTATAGTCTAAAGAAGGTGGGGCTCACCGATAGCTTGGTGTATGCCATAAGATGGCTCTTTGAAGCTGGAGAGCCCTTTGCCATAGTGGGAACAGGAATGCTCTCCGCATTTCTTTCTGCAACCATGAACAACCTTCCCACGGTGATGATCGTCAATCTATCGGTAAAAGACGCCCAGCTACCTGAAAGCATCACCCAATTTTTAGCCTTGGCAAACCTGGTGGGAACAAACATAGGACCAAAGCTAACTCCCATAGGCTCTTTGGCTACCCTTCTCTGGCTACACATTCTGGAATACAAAGGAGTGCGTGTATCTTGGGGATATTACATGAAGGTGGGCTTTGTGCTAACGATCCCTGTCTTACTGGCGGTGCTTTTTAGTTTAGTTTTTGTGTATTTGCTCAGTCTAAACCCATAAGTTTTTTTACTTCCAAGAGCATTTCTTTTTTGGGATGCTCTTTGTTCAGTGCATGTTGCAGGGCGATTTGCAAGAGTTTTTCAGGCTCTTGCTTTTCCTTCAAAAGCCCAAGGCGTAAAGATTCCCTCAGGGCTTCTGCCAAGTTTTCCACTATGGTCTTCATCACCGCGTCAAACCTCCAACGCTCATAAAGCTTTTCTCTTTCTTCCAAAGGTTTATTCATCAGTCCGTAAGAAAGGAGTACAATCTTTTCCCAAGTTTTCAGAGTTTTCTCCCACTGGTCCTTTGGGAGGTTTTCAAGCTCAATGAGAATGAGCTCCAATACATACTCCACTAAATAGTCCTTCAACTCCTCCACACTGCCGAACCTTCCACCTTGAACGAGCATTGAACTCAGATCCTTTTTCATAGAAACAAAGTTTAAGCTATAATTTTTGCGATGAGACTCCTTTTCTTGCTTTTAAGCCTTTGGGCTTTGTCTTTTGCACAGGATAATCCTATAAGGGTTTTTGTTAACCTTACCCAATCTGCCCAGATAGCACCCGATATATACATTCTTACCTTGACCATCTCCACGGAAGCAGATAAAGAAGTAAAAGCCCTCTCTTTACTGGGAAGGGTAGATAGAGAGCTGAGCCAACTGGGACTTCCTTACTCTGGAGGGAACTATTGGGTGGATAAAAAGTGTTTTATGGAAAAGAACACCCAAAAATGCGAAGGTTTTAGGGCTCAAGCCTTTTATCAGTTCAGATTAAAGGATGCCAAAGACCAAGACCTGATACTTCAAAAGCTTGCCCAGATGGAGGGCATAAGCTTTTCCATCCAGGGGACCCAATGGATCGTTTCCGCAAACGCTCAGGAAGCCAAAAAGCAAGAGTTAATGTTTTCTCTCCTTGACAAAGCGACCGCATTTACCACTGAAATTAGCAGGAAGCTTAAAAGGGAATGCCAAATAGAAAGCATAAGCTACGACGGTCCACTGCTTTACTCACCCATATATGGAGAAGCAAGAGGCATATCTGCACCTCAACCTACAAAGGACCTGCAAACTATAACTGTTTTTATGAGGCTATCTTTGGTTTGCAAATAATATCGTTTTGTTATATTGCTTTCTACACTATAGGAGGGTTTGGGATGTGGTTAATATTTCTGTTGATAAGCTTTGGATATTCTTTAGGGTTAGACACTTTTGAAGTCTTAAGAAGGGTCTGCCCAGTTCCTCCACTTTTTGAGTTCAATCCAAAAAGCATGCAGACACATATATTTTGTCAAAAATGTCCTCCTTTCACCGCCAAGGGTGGTATGGGAGAACCCTTGAACCGCACCGCAGATTTTGTAATAGAATACACCTTAAAGGTAGGAAACCTTTGGCTTGCAGTGTATCACAGCTATAAATGTGAGCCTCATGCCAGTAATTTCGGAGGGTATATAGTATTCAATGAAGAGGGAAGACTGCTCCATGCGGAAAGTGGATACCCTGGGCTATGTCAGAACCTATCTACCAACGACATTCTTTGCATAAATCACTTTTTGGCTCAAGGTATCCTAAGAACCTCGATATCCCACTGCAAGATAGACTCTAAATACAAACTCTCATGCGAACGGATATTTGCTACCGACACAGATATTGAAGAAAAGGGCAAAATCCAGTATATAAAAAAACTCTATATCAAAGACAAAGACCACTTTTACTTTGAGGTAAATCAAGAAGGTAAGCTTTATCCCGTTCACTGCAAAAGAGATGGTAATGTTTTTAATTGCGAAGGACTTGAGAAATTAAAAAAGAATGTGCGGTGAGAGTTTTGGTCTTTACTCTGCTGTTTGTTCTTGGGCTCTTTGCCTACTTCCAAGAGATCTTTAAGGGACCTATCAAGGACACACTGAACGGATACATTGCAGAAATACTTTTCGGATGGGGGTAAAGTCAGGATGCAGGAAGCTAATTGATAGTGTTTGAAGTTAGCTTGGAAATGGTCCTTCTGTAGGCAAGGTAAAAGATCAACGCCCTTAAAGTGGTCTCCACGCTCATAAAGACCCAAGGGACGATGGGAGAGGGAAAGAACTTTATAAAGACATAGGAAGGGATGATCCTGAAAAGCCAAAATGAAGAGATGTTTATCATGAGGGGTATGTGGGTCTTTCCCATGCCCTTTAGGGCACCTGAGTATATGCTGGCGTATGCCATCTGGGGTTGAGATAGGGCTACGATCACCAAATAATAGACCGCTAAATTCACCACCTGCGGGTCCTTCACAAAAAAGTAGGAGAACTCCCTTGGGAATAGGAGCAGAAAAACTCCAGCCAGACCCATTATAAAGGCAGTGAGGTGGGCTATGGTTGATATGCCACGCTGTAAGCCCTTATAGTTGCCCGCACCGAAGTTTTGCCCAGAGACCACCGTGGAAGCGATCATAAACCCAAAGCCAATCATAAAAGAAACGCTTTCAACCCTCAAACCCACTTGGTGCGCTGCAAGTGCTTTATCTCCAAATCTGGCAACCATACCCACAAAGATGTTAAAAGAGAGACTGGTGATAGCCCTCTCAAGGGCGGTGGGACTGCCGATCCTTAGCATCTTCAAAAGAATATCCCTTCTCAGGTCTGATCTTATGGGGAAGGGCTTTTTACGGGCAATGTATAGGTAAAGGTATGCCAAAAGACCGAAGATCTCTGAAAGGGCAACTCCCCAACCTGCACCCGCCACCTCCAGCCTGGGCAAGCCAAATTTTCCGTATATGAGAAGATAAGAAGCACTTATGTTGACCAAACTCATTAAAAAACCTATTTTGAAGGGGGTCTTTGTGTCTCCGTAGCCATTGTAAGCGGCGTAGAAGGTGTTTGTGGTAAAACCCACGGTGATAAAGAGAAATATGGGTTTTAGGTATTGGTGGGATACTTCTGCCACCTCTTTGGAGGCACCAAATTGCACCATAAGGGCTGTGGTTAGGTCTGGTCCAAAAAAGGTCAAAGGTAGGGCGATCAAAAGGGCTAAGATCAGTCCCCATAGAAGGGCTGGAGAAGGGTCCTTTCCTGCACCCACCCTTTGGGCTACTAAAACGGATGTGCCCGTGTAAGACAGAGCCATCAGGGAGTATATGAACCAGAGCATGCTGGCAGAGTATCCCACTCCTGCCACTGCGGTGGGAGATATACCCGAGACCAACAGAATGGACACACCACTTTCCACCGTGTAAAGCAGGTTTGAGAAGATGATGGGCAGTGCGAGCTTTGAAACCCTTTTGCTTATAGTGAGCCTGTCTTCTGAAGGGTCTATGATAATTTTATTGCCCATGAAATTCCTTCATTACCTCCAAGGTCTTTTTGTAGCCAAGATGGTATAGCTCCTCCAATTTCCACAGATTGTATGGAGAGTAATCCTCCAGGTCGGGCACTATTACCACATTGCAAAGTTCCTTTCTTTTATCTGCGTTAGACCGCACCGCCAAAAGAAAGCTTCTTATTAGCACTGCAAGCAGGCTCCTTGGCTTTCCAATGGTAGAGGTAGGATTAACATCCACGCCCACTATGAAAAGTCCTTTGTTCTGCACAGGCTCCACTGGAAGGTTGTTGGTAATACCCCCATCCAAAAGCAGAAAGTTTTTAAACTTCACCGGTTCAAAGATGCCCGGCAACGCACAGCTTCCAAGGAGGGGTTCATAGAGCTCTCCCTCCGAAAAGTATAAGGTGCTTCCACTGAGGATATCTAAAGCACATACATGAAACTCCCTTTTTAACTCCTCAATGCGTTCTACTTCTAAGTAGTCCTTTAGAAACCTCTTTGCCTCCATCAGGGAAAAAAATCCCAATTTTGGAAGTCTTGGCTTTATATATCTGAGCCAGTGTTTGGACTTTACGAGCTTTAACATATCCTCTGGCGTGTATCCTGCACAGTAGAAGGCTCCCACCAGGGCGCCTGCACTTACACCGCTTATGGCTGAAATTTCAAAACCAAGCTCCTCTAAGGCTTTTATAACTCCTACGTGGGCAACGCCCCTAACCGCACCACCCGAGAGAACCAAGGCGACCTTCATAGAAAGAATAAAGTATAAACTCCTGCTTTAAAATATAAAGCTATGTGGAGACTTTTAGTTATTCCTTTAATACTTTTTGTTGTTTCCTGTGGTAAAAGCACGCCAACACCTGCAGAGAAAAAGGGAACCACGCATGTAGAACAAAAAGGAACTCCCTGCAAGGTTGTCCGGGTCATAGACGGAGATACCTTTACCTGCACCCTCACAAATGGAGAGGAAATTAAGGTTAGGCTTATTGGTGTAGATACACCAGAGAGCAGAGTAAATCAAAAGCTTGAGAGGGATGTTCAAAAGAGTGGCTTGCAAAGGGAGGAGATCCTCCGTATGGGAAAGATTGCCGCAGAATTTACCAAAAGGCTGTTGCCAGAGGGAGAAATTGTTTATTTGGAACAGGATGTGCAAAAGACGGATAAATACGGAAGGGTTTTGGCTTATGTGTGGCTGAAGGATGGCAGAATGCTAAACGAGGTTTTGGTAAGGGAGGGAATGGCACAGGTATATACCATCCCACCAAATGTTAAGTATCAGGACGTTCTATTGGAAGCCCAAAGGAAAGCGAAGGAAGAGGGCAAGGGCTTTTGGAAGTCAGGCTTTTGAAAGAAAATATAGCCTTTGTATCTCCTCCAGAGACAACGCCTCCACCCTCCTTTGGGGGTCTATGCTTGCCCTACGCAAAAGCTCTTCTGGGAGCTTGTTTTTTAGGGCTTTTCTTCTGAGGGAAAAGAGCTTGGTTAAAAAGGCTTTGTATTCCGTTGGTTCTATTTCAGGGCTTGGCTCCCTTTTGGTTAGCCTTATTACCGCCGATTGAACCTTTGGAGGGGGCAAAAAGAAGCGAGGAGGAACAGTCATAAGGTATTCCGCTTCAAAAAAAGTCTTAACAAAGACGCCGAGCCAAGATAAACCCTTTACCAGTTTTTGTGCCACCTCCTTTTGAACCATAAAAACTGCCATCGCAACGCATCGGTGGGAAAGAACAGTCCTCTCAAGGATCAAGCTCGCACTGTTGTAGGGCAAATTTCCCAAAAGCTTTAAGGAGTTTCCCAAAAGGCAATAGTCGAGCTCGCTTGCATCAGTTTGATAGAGCTTGAGCCTTTGATCTTGGAACTTTTTTAGCTCCTCTATCATGTCTTTGTCTATCTCTAAGCAGTGGAGCTCTTTTATTGGCTCCTTTAGTATCTCCTTGGTTAGGTTGCCCGTGCCAGGACCGATTTCCACCACTATGTCCTCGGCGTTCAAGCGGGCAAACTCCACAATTCTTTTTAAAATTCCCGGAGACACCAAAAGATGCTGTCCGTAGAACTTTTTAAGCCTCAAGTTGCTTCGTGCTCCCAATTGGGATATATTTTAAAGCCATGAGTAGGTTTATTGTGTTTTTGATGATCCTCTTTAGCATAGGGCTTACCCTCTCTGCCTGCAAAGGAGAAAAGGACAAGGGACCCAACCCTTACGGAACCAAAAGCCTGATCCCTCAATCTCCCTATGCCATGCTGATCGTGGAAAGTGAAAGTTGTATATACTGCAAGCAATTAGACAGAGACCTACAAAGGGACCCACAGCTACAAAAAGCGGTGGAGGGTATGGATGTTTTAAGGCTCCTTGCGGAGAGCAACGCCAAAGTGAGATACAGGCTTGAGGGTAAGGAGGGAGAGAGCACCGAGGAGGACCTGGCAAGGGCTTTGGGCGTTAGGGCATACCCCCACATAATCTTTTACAACTCCCAAGGAGAGATCATCCTAAGGATTCCGGGCTATACACCTCCAAAAACCCTTGCCTGTGCTATAAGGTACGTGAAGGAGGAGTTTTACAAAAAGGAGAACATAAACCAATATCTCAAAAGGGAAGGGTGCGTTTAAATCGGACACTTACAAAATCTCTCTCCAACCCTTCCTACCCTGTAGTCCCTTTGCTTTCTTATCACTACAAAGACCACCTCTCCAAGGATAAGGTCGTAGTTATAAAGTTCCCTGTGTTCCAATAGCCTGCACTCAAAGCTGGCGGGGCACTCTTTTACCCTTGGTGGTTTTACTATTGCAGATGGCTCGGGCGTTAGCTTGACGACCTCTAACTCGCTAACATGGGGCGGGTAATCCCAAGAAGTTCGCTCAGCCTTTTTCAAAAGGTTATATTCAAGGAAATTGACCACAAACTCTCCACTATCAAGAATATTGCAGGCTGTGTCCTTTCTGGTGCCATCCTCTTTTTTACTTATGGACAGCATCAAAACTGGTGGCTGGTCGCAGACCACGTTAAAAAAGCTGAAGGGAGCCAAATTAATAACACCATCTTTGCTCAAGGTGGATACCCAAGCTATGGGTCTTGGTGCCACCCAGTCTACAAGAATATCGTAAAGTTCATCAGAGGAAAGTTCTTTTACATCACACTCCATCATTTTTTATCACCTCCGTCTTAAGATAATCTCTGAGGACCTCCGGCACTACCACGGAGCCATCCTTTTGCTGATAGTTTTCCAAAATTGCCGCAAGGGTTCTGCCCACCGCCAAGCCAGAGCCGTTTAGGGTATGCACAAACCTCTTTCTGCCTTGGCTGTCTTTAAACCGTGTGTTCATGCGCCTTGCCTGAAAGTCCGTGCAGTTGGAACAGGAGGATATCTCCCTATATTTATTTTGGGAGGGAAACCAAACCTCAATGTCGTAAGTCTTTGCTGAGGCAAAGCCAAGGTCTCCGGTGCAAAGGGCAACCACCCGGTAGGGCAGTCCCAAAAGCCTGAGGATCTCTTCCGCATCTGCGGTTAGCTTTTCCAACTCCTGGTCCGAAGTGTCCGGATGGACGATTTTTACCAGCTCCACCTTGTCAAACTGATGCTGACGGATTATACCCCTTATGTCCTTGCCGTAGGCACCCGCCTCCCTTCTGTAGCAGGGAGTGTATGCGGTCAAGTATATGGGCAGGTCCTTCTCCTCAAGGATGGTATCCCTAAAGAGGTTTGTCAGGGGAACCTCTGCAGTGGGTATCAAATACATACCATCTCTCTCACAAAAATACAGGTCCTCTTCAAACTTGGGAAGTTGTCCGGTTCCCTCAAGGATCTCGGGCTTTACCAGATGGGGAACCCATACTTCTTTGTAGCCTCTGCTTGTGTGAAAATCCAGCATAAAGTTTATCAGAGCCCTCTCTAACTTTGCCCCCCAGCCCCACATAACAGTAAATCGGCTACCGGAAAGGCTTGCACCCCTCTCAAAGTCCAGAATACCCAAAGCTTCTCCTATCTCGTAGTGGGCTTTTGGTTCAAAGTCAAAATCTCTCGGCACACCCCACCTTCTGACTTCCACGTTCTCCGTTTCGTCCTTTCCCACTGGCACGCTCTGATGGGGAATGTTAGGGATAGAAAGCATGACTCTCTTTAACTGTTCCTCCACCTTGGAAAGCTTATCCTCCAAGCCCTCTATTTTCTCCTTTATCTCCTTTACCTTACCCTCAAGCTCTGTAGTTTGCTCTCCTTTAGATTTTCGCTTTCCGATCTCTTTGCTCAGTGCGTTTCTTTCTGCCCTGAGGGCTTCCAGCTCCCTGAGTATAGACCTTCTTTCTTCGTCAAGCCTTAGTGCTTCATCTACCAATCTTGGATAGTCTTCTTTCCTTAAACGCAGTCTTTCCTTTACGAACTCTGGGTTTTTCCTCAGAAGCTCTATGTCAAGCATTTATATATAGAGAATAACACAAACTTCCCACGAGGTATAGAATTAAATTATGGGCTTAAGAAAGGCAAAGCTAAAGGATGCGGTAGGAATATACTCCCTCATAAACTCCTACGCCAAGGAGGGGCTTTTGCTTCCAAGGAGTTTAAACTCCATATATGAAAACATCAGAGATTTTTGGGTTTATGAGGAGGAGGGGCAAATTGTGGGATGTTCTGCCTTGCATGTGGTGTGGGAGGATTTGGCGGAGATTAAGAGCTTGGCGGTAATGGAGTCCATGAAGGGCAGGGGAATAGGTACTGCCTTGGTACAGGCATGCTTGAAAGAGGCAGAGGAACTTGGGGTTAAGCGTGTATTTGTGCTAACTTATGCCTTGGACTTCTTTGAAAAGCTTGGCTTTTACACGGTAAGCAAGGAGAGCCTGCCTCACAAGGTCTGGGGTGAATGCATAAACTGTGTTAAATTTCCCTCCTGCGACGAAACTGCCATGCAGATGGAGATAGAAAAGCTAAGTCCAGTAAAGAGCCATGAAGGTGAGCTTTGAATACATCACATCTCCAAAATCCCTCGCCAAGTGGCATGGGAGCTTTAAGGATATACCCTTTTTGTATATTGACACGGAAACGGTGGGAGACAGCACCGTAAGGCTCGTCCAGTTGGGAACCGAGAAGGACATACTCCTTTTGGACCTTTTCGAGCTCGGTGATGTAGGAATTAACTTTTTAAAGGATCTGCTTTCCCAGAAGGGCATAGTGGGGCATAATCTGAAGTTTGACCTGAAGTATCTGCTCGGCTATGGAATAGAGCCCTACGCAGTCTTTGACACCATGATCGCCAGTCAGTTGGTAGGAGACTCCGACAGGCACTCCCTCCAGAAGTTAGCCATGCAGTATTTGGGAGAGGTCTTAGACAAGAGTCTTCAGCTTTCCAACTGGGGCTCCTCAAGGCTCTCAAAGGAACAGTTAGAATACGCCGCCCTGGATGTGGAGGTTGTCAGAAGGCTCTTTCCACTGTTCCTTGAAAGGTTAAACAGTCTTGCACCAGTGGTGGAAGAAAACCTCCTTAAAACCAGGACCGCAAAGGTCTTTGGGCTCAAAAATCCCATTGCCATAGTGGAAATGGCTTTTGTTCAGGAGGTGGCAAAGCTTGAAAGAAACGGGCTCCCAGTGGATGTGGAAGAGCTGGAAAGGCTCGTAAAGGAGCTCTCAAAGGAGCTTCAAAAAAGGGTGATGGACTTTTTAGTCAAATACAGAACAGACCCCATGTCTCCCAAGCAGGTGGGAGAGCTTTTGGTTAAAAGGTTTGGTTTAGACCTTCCAAAAACAGAAAAGGGCAACATATCCACCGATGATAAATACTTGGCGGAGCACATAGAAAACCCGGTGGTAAGGGAGCTTTTGAAGATAAGAGAAATAAAGAAGAACTTGGACAAGCTTGAGGAGATTAAGGGCGGTTTGAAGGGAAGGAGGGTGTATCCAGAGTTCAAGCAGATAGGTGCAATAACCGGGCGGATGTCCTCCATGAACCCAAATGTGCAGAACATTCCAAGGGGTCTAAGAAGAATCTTTAAGGCGGAGGAGGGAAAGGTCTTTGTGATAGCGGACTTTTCTCAAATAGAGCTGAGGATCGCCGCAGAGTATGTAAATGATGAAAGCATGATAAAGGTATTTAAGGAGGGGAGGGATATGCACAAATACACCGCCAGCGTGCTCTTGGGGAAAAAGGAGGAAGAAATTTCAAAGGAAGAGAGGCAGTTGGCAAAGGCGGTAAATTTTGGGCTCATATACGGCATATCCGCAAAGGGTTTGGCAGAATATGCTTACTCTTCCTACAGCATAGCCCTTTCCCTTGAAGAAGCGGAAAAAATAAGAATCAGATTTTTTGAACACTTCAGAGGCTTTAAGGATTGGCACGACAGAGTGAAGAAGGAATTAAGGGAAAAGGGTAAGTCGGAGGGTTATACCTTGCTTGGCAGAAGATACACCGCTCACACTTTCCCAGACGCGGTCAATTATCCCATACAGGGAACTGGTGCAGACCTCTTAAAACTCTCCGTGCTCATATTTGACGCGGAGATCAGAAGGGAAAACGTCCGAGCCCATGTGATAAACCTGGTGCATGACGAGATAGTGGTGGAATGTCCTATGGAGGAGGGGGAAAGGACTGCGGAGCTTTTGGAGAGGGCTATGAAGAGGGCTGGCGGGATTATACTAAAGAAAGTGCCCGTGGAAGTGGAGTGTGTAATAAAGGAGAGGTGGGAAAAGGAATAAGCTCCTTTAGGGCACTCCCACCCCGTAGTATTCAAACCCAAGCCCTCTAACTGCATCAGGTTCGTATATGTTCCTGCCGTCTATTATTATGGGAAGTTCCATGAGCTCCTTCACTCTGTTTAGGTCTGCCCTTTGAAACTCCTCCCATTCGGTAAAGATGAGCAGTGCACTGGCACCTTCCACCGCGGAGTACATATCTGGTGCATAGTCTAAGTCCTTGCCGGGAGGATACAGTTTTTTAAAGTTCTCCATAGCCTTCGGGTCGTAGAGCTTCAGGCGGGCACCCTCCTTCAAAAGCATGGGCACCAGTCTTAGGGAAGGGGCCTCCCTTATGTCGTCGGTGTTTGGCTTAAAGGATAGTCCCCAAACCGCCAAGGTTTTATCCTTCAAACTCCAAAGCACAGATTTGACCTTTTCCACAAACTGGACAGCCCTCCTCTGGTTGATCTTATCTACCTCCTCCAAGAGGGAAAAATCCACGCCATGATCCTTAGCCATCTTTATAAATGCCTTTATGTCCTTTGGGAAACAACTACCGCCCCAGCCTATGCCAGCCCTGAGGAACTCCCCGCCGATCCTTTTGTCATACCCCATTCCTTCCGCCACAAGCCTTACATCCGCCCCAACCTTCTCGCACAGGTCTGCCACCATGTTTATGTAGGAGATCTTCATTGCCAAGAAGGAATTGGACGCATGCTTTATAAGCTCGGCGGTGGCAGGGTCTGTAAAGATAATAGGGCATTTAAAGTCTTTGTAGAGCTCCTCCATTATCCGGCGTGCCCTCTCACTTTCCACACCTATTACTATTCTGTCGGGTTCCAGAAAATCTCTCACCGCACTGCCTTCCCTCAAAAACTCCGGGTTTGATGCCACATCAAACTCTAAAACCTTTCCTTTCCTTTTCAAATACCGTTCCACGGTCCTTTTTATGAGCTTATGGGTATTGACAGGAACGGTAGATTTTTCCACCAAAAGCTTGTAGCTTTCCATAAACTTGGCGGTTTCCCTTGCCACCTCCTCCACCTGAGAAAGGTCTGCGGAGCCATCGGGCCTTTGAGGAGTGCCCACGCATACGAAGATCACATCCGAAAAATCAAGACCCTCCTTTAGGTCCGTGGTAAAAAAGAGCCTTCCCAAGCTTAGGTTTTCCCTCAGCATTTCCTCCAAGCCCGGTTCATAAAAGGGCACCTCTCCCCCTTTCAAAACCTGAACCTTTTCTGGCAGTTTTTCCACCACCATAACCTCGTTGCCAAGGTGGGCAAAGCACACTGCGGTGGTAAGCCCCACATACCCAGCCCCTACTACCGTCAGCCTCATGGGAAACCTCCTAAAGATTGTTAAAGGGTGCAGTGCTCAGATATTTGCTACCCCCATCGGGGAAGATTACCACAATGACACCCTCCTCCAACTCTTTGGCAAGCTCCAACGCCGCCACCAGAGCGGCACCACACGATTGCCCCACAAAAAGGGCCTCCTGCATGGCCAACTTTTTGGTCATCTCGTAGGCGGGCTCTGTCTCCACAAAAATTGTCCTGTCCAAAAAGCTCTCGTCAAAGATGCCGGGCTTTATGGAACTCTCTATGTGCTTTAACCCCTCTATGCCATGAAAGGGATAGGCAGGTTGGACCCCCACAATCTGAATATCTGGGTTGAAGACCTTTAGCCTCCTTCCTGTGCCCATTATGGTTCCACCGGTCCCTATGCCAGCTACCAAGTGGGTGATCCGACCGTTGGTTTGATGCCACAGTTCTATACCCGTAGAATAAAAGTGTGCCCTCCAGTTGGCGGGATTGTTGTATTGGTCTAAATACACGTACTTTTCTGGGTTCTTTTCCACCAGTTCCCTAACAAACAGTATGGCACCATCCGTTCCCTCCAAAGGGTCCGTCAGATATACCTTGGCACCGT
>Ga0081478_147670_pt1 | contig 12994 bp, 15 predicted proteins | sample OctSprmetagenome_FD_70983 | JGI IMG/M metagenome (GOLD analysis project Ga0081478, IMG submission 70983) | Hot spring and microbial mat streamer communities from Octopus Spring Streamers, Yellowstone National Park, USA - T=80-84 v2 (version 2) | ecosystem: Environmental > Aquatic > Thermal... | reverse complement strand
AGGGGAGGATTGAGAGGAATCCTCGAGAAAGAATTCGGTGTGAAGGTTGATAGATGGATCGCAAGAGATGAGTATGGAATGGTCTACGGTTTCAGCAGCGTTATAGAGATTGACATCGCAATCAAAGACGGAAAGACCATGCTGATCGAGATATCCTCGAGTGTTGACAAGTCGAGGGTCGCAGCTTTCTTGAGGAAGGCGCAGCTGTACGAGAAGAAGAGGGGGATCAGGCCTGACAGATTGATCATGGTCACTCTTTATGCGGATGAGGATGCAATAGAGGCTGCGAGAGAGGTGGGCGTTGAGGTCTACACCAGAGTGTAGGCAATCATCGATCTGTTAGCTGACAGCTGGACGACGGACCAAATCCGTTCAGATCAAGCTTCTTCGGTTGGGACACTCCACGTTAAGGTCTTCGCAACGGTCTTCGCTCCGACTCTACCGACCCTCAGCCCTCATCGATGAGAGGTCACGCGAATGCAGGCTCAACGATGTGTTACTCCCAAGCCCCGGGAGGGATTCGAACCCTCGACCACCGGCTCTCCCTGCCCGACGCGTACAAGGCCGGCGCTCTACCGCTGAGCTACCGGGGCCCTACTCAGGGACCGTTATCCGCGGCTACTTAACTACCCTCACTTCCTTTCCGAGCCGGACGTACCCTCCTGCTGCTGGAAGGAAGCGTAGAGGATCTGACCGATCTCCTGCGAGACCCTCTTCAGCTCCTCCATCTTCTCCTTGATCTTGCCGGTGTCCTCCCCCTTCATCACCTCCTTCAGCGCGTCCACCGCCTTCCCTATCCTTTCCTTCAGGTCGGAGGGGATCCGGTCGCCGTACTCCTGCACGGCCTTATCGACCGAGTAGATCAGAGACTCGGCCTCGTTCCTCGTCTCGATCAGCTCCTTCCTCCTCCTGTCCTGCTCGGCGTACTCCTGGGCCTCCCTGATCATCCGCTCGATCTGCTCCTTCGTGAGCCTGTGCGGCGCGACGATCCTCGCCTCGACCTGCTTCCCTGTCCCGAGGTCCTTGGCGATGACGGTGAGGATGCCGTCGGCGTTTATGTCGAAGGTCACCTCTATCCTGGGTACTCCCCTAGGAGCTGGCGGGATCCCGTCGAGGATCAGCTGGCCGAGGGAGATGTTGTCCTTAGCGAACGGCCTCTCGCCCTGGACCACGTGAACCACGACCGAGGTCTGGAAGTCGGCGGCCGTCGTGAAGATCTTGCTCTTCCTCACCGGTATCGTCGTGTTCCTCTCGATTATCGGCTCCACGAGCCCTCCGAGGACCTCGACGCCGAGCGTCAAAGGCGTGACGTCCAGCAGCACTATGTCCTTGCCGGTCAGCTCGCCCGAGATGATGGCGCCCTGGATGGCTGCGCCGATCGCCACAGCCTCCATCGGGTCGACCCCCCTCTCAGGCTCCTTCCCGAGCACCTCCTTCAGGAACTCGCGTATGATCGGCATCCTCGTGGGGCCTCCGATCAGGATGATCTTGTCGATGTCCTCCGGCCTCATCTTGGCGTCCTGGAGGGCCTGCATGATCGGCCCCCTGCACCTCTCCACCACCGGCCTCACCAGCTCCTCGAGCTTGGCCCTGGTCAGCGTCATCTGGAGGTGCTTGGGTCCGGAGGAGTCGTAGGCGATGAAGGGCAGGTTGATCTCGGTCTCGTAAACCGACGAGAGTTCTATCTTCGCCTTCTCGACGGCCTCCCTGACCCTGGTCATAGCCTGCTGGTCCCTCGTCAAGTCTATCCCAGTCTGCTTCCTGAACTCCTCGACCACGTACCTCGTCAGGACCTCGTCCATGTCCCTCCCACCGAGCTGAGTGTCTCCCGAAGTCGCCTTCACCTCGAAGACGCCCTGTCCCATCTCCATTATCGTCACGTCGAGCGTCCCTCCTCCTAGGTCGAAGACCAGGATCCTCAGCTCCTGCTCGAGCTTGTCGAGGCCGTAGGCGAGTGCAGCTGCTGTCGGCTCGTTGATCAGCCTGACCACCTCGAGCCCTGCGATGGTGGCCGCGTCCTTCGTCGCCTGCCTCTGGTTGTCGTTGAAGTAAGCAGGGACAGTTATCACAGCCTTCTTCACCGGCTCTCCGAGAAAGGCCTCCGCGTCCCTCTTGATCTTCTGGAGGAGGAAGGCGGAGAGCTGCTGCGGCGTGAACTCCTTTCCGTGGAGGACGTACTTGTAATCGGTCCCCATCTTCCGCTTCCATCCCGTCACCGTGCCCTCAGGGTTCATGACGGCCTGCCTCCTCGCCGGCTCCCCCACCAGCAGCTGTCCGTCCTTCGTGATCGCGACGTATGACGGGAAGTACTTGCCGTAGGGCGTGAGGCCCTCGCTGCTCGGTATGATCACAGGCCTCCCTCCGATGACCACCGCTGCCGCCGAGCTTGTCGTCCCCAGGTCAATTCCTATTATCTTCTCCGGCATAGGACACCACCCGGCACACCGTCCACAATGCAGAATTTAGTTTTGAACGGCTGTAGGGCAAACAGGGTCGCGATCCGATTGCAGTATGTTGGTCCGTTCTATAACGGAGACGAGCATGATGTTCATTATGCCTAGCCCTGCAACGGTTAGGGAGATGCCTGCAACTGAGCCTAGGAGTACGCTGAATTGACCGATGATGCCTGAGATTGTTGATGATAGGGTCTGAAGCGCAATGATCCTAGCTCGCTCACCGTAGATAGCTGTTAGTTGGTCCACGACTGATTGGACGTTCTCAACCCTATCCGCGCGGACAAGGATCAAGTTGTAGTACCGCTGATTCGTCAGCGTGCGGGCTGTCTCCAAGGATACGAAGAAGGCGTTGTCTGTCGAGATGAAGGCCGAGGCATCGTACCGATCCAGTATCCCGATTATGATGAGCGGTATGCGGCTAGAGAAGGCTTGAAACCTCTGCTCCACCAGTACGGGCTGAGCCACGTAAAGTTGCTGCGCATATCCTAAGGACGGCGGATAGACTGCTTCGTAACCTGCAACGGCCAGGGGCGCTGGCCCTTGGGTGTAGGTGAAACCGTCTACAAGACGAACCCCAACCTCTTCCTCAAATCCGCAAGCCCAGATGCGCCGATCGACGAATAGGATACACCGTCCAGGACGATGTCGCCACGGGTGGGGGTATCCAGGGCGCCCAACAAGTTCAGAAGGGTGGTCTTGCCAGAGTCCGATGGGCCTACGACTGCAATAAAGTCGTCGTCCTCCGCCGTAAAACTGACGCCTCTGAGAGCGACGTAGTCTCCTGCCTTGGACCTGTAGACCTTCCAAAGGTCTGTAACTTCCAGCATTCCTGAAACGAGAAGGTAAAGCGTGTTAAAGTCTTTGCGAACGAATCGTCTATTCCCGTAGGTTAGGGACGGTTGCGTCTAAAGGTAGGCGTGGCCTAAAACCATCCTATCTTGGTTAGATCTGTGGGTTCTCGAGGCTGACGTTGTAGCTGTCCTCACGGCAGACTTCGCCAACAGGGTGGAGATTGGATCAGAGACGCATGCCTATATTCCATGGCTTTACAGTTAAGCCCCATAACCTTGATTCTAGAATACTGCTTGACGCAGTCACGCTTAATAAGCTAGCATCGACAGATAAGTTTTGGTAACGACATGTCAGCTGGCGGCAAGAGGTTTATCGGGCTTATCCGGGCAAAGAAGACCAAGATAGGTAGGATTAGACCACAAAAGGGTGCTATGTATGGCAGTAAGGGTGAGGGTTAGAATTTCCTTAGGCGACAGATCGTTAGAAACCATCGCCCTAGTCAACACTGGATACGAGGCTGAAACGCCTCAGATCCTAGTCCCTATACCCGCGGCCGAGGCTCTAGGAGCGTGGCCACCACAAGGAGCCTTCGAGTCCACCTATGAGACTGCAGGAGGCCCTCTTAGGACCTGGGTATATCCTAGGGGATGCCGCGTAAAGATTGTTGCTGAGGGGCCGCAACCGTAGAGGCCGAGGCCGATCTGGTTGTCTCCCCAATCGCAGACGAGGTTCTAATCAACGACAAGCTCACAGGGAAATTACAGATAGTGCTGGAGGATGCGGGACAGGGCCTCTGGAGGCTTAAACAAGAACCACAAACTAGGCTGAGACAAAGCGAGCCGCCAAAATATTGGAAGTGACACCCTCTGCGGCTGCAGCCTTAAAGTTTCAATTTCCCGAGGTCGGTTGGACTCGAGAGCCCCTCGGTGAACAGAAAGTTATGCTTTTGTTTCCTATAGTCGGCGGAGACACGACCTATAGTTCTCCTCTTCGGATATGCCGTGTACGTCGCCATTGTCCAGCTAACTCCATTGCGGGACCGCATCCATCCATTCCTTCGTCACCTCAGCCGCGGCAACCACACTATCACATGCACCGTCAAAAATCACAACACCAGCAACACCAGAAAACAACTTAGCATTCCAGCAGACGAAGCCCTTCAAAATGCTGTTTGAAAACCTTCTCCGCAACATTCCTATCGTGACGAATTCTACGGAAAACCTCAAGCCGCTCCTTTTCATCCAATTCATTCCACGTGTCCTTTGAGTCATTCTGCACAGTAACACCAGCCAGCATCACTAGATGATCCTCAATCTTGTGGCTGTGACTACCCACATCTTCAATCCCATTAACAACCACAACAAACCTAAACCTGTGGTCCCCTAGATTACACTTATAAAGTATTACACGGCCCTCAACCGAATTCTCTATCTCCTCGCATTTTACGCCAATTTCGTTCAGTTTCATCGTAATTTTGTTGCTTAACTCAGGAAGTTCGTCTTTTTCTTGGTCGAGTATGAATGCAATGGTTTTATAGTTTTTAACAATTGTTTTCATTGTATGTATAGCTCCATCTCGTGTAAAGGTGGGCCTTAATATTGCGGCTGTTTTATTTCCGTTGAGATGGTGGCATATTAGCGGCACAACAACATAGTCCTCCCTCCCATCACCCAAAACGATTAACGAATCTATGGTTGAAGGTGTAACTTTGTCAGCGAGCACCTTCTGGGGAAGTTGCTTATCGATTTTGCGCAATTTAGACCTGATGTTGTCGTAGAGTTTGCTGTCTAATGGATGGACTCTCATAGCAGGAAAACCTCGGCATATCGTGGGTCAATACCTGCTTTAGCCCACTCCTCCAACTCGTCCGGCTTTACCCTCTTAGCCCTCAGCTTCCCATCCCTAAGCGAGGTAAGCAAAACAGTCGCGTCATTGACGTATGAAATGATTTTTTCGACGACTTCAAGGCTGTGAGTCGACACGATAACCTGTTTCCCCTCTTCAACCAAGTCCGCGAACCACTCCGTAATGTGGGATAAAAGCCGTGGATTGAAGTGCGTCTCCAAGTCATCCCACAAAACCACGTCAGGCCTATAATGCTCGTAAAGGAGCCTATTGATGATGTAAAGATGTACACCGGCTCCAAGGTCGCTTAATCTGACTCTTGTTCCGTCTGCCAACATTACGTAGAAAGTCATGTAACCGCCCATAAAAGGCTCAAAGGTGATACTCACGTAGTCCTCCGAAACAAATCTAGAGACATCCCTAGAGATGAGTGTGGGGGCACGAGTGTTCAAAATCTCAATCCACTTACTTTGCAAGTATTCATATGCGAATTTCACTAATTTTGTTGAGAGTAGTAGAGTATTGTCTGTTATTAACACATCTTGAAAACCATCCACATTACTGTCAGGGAGTAAACTACCCAGACTAAAATAACCCCCCTCATCTAATATATAACGCGGAAGTGAATATCCGGGAGGTGAATAATTCGTATATACTAGAATATGTGACCCAATACCTTTTTTGAAAAGTAGCTCTCGATCATCGACTTTTATTAGCATGTTCTTTGCAATATATTTGTTGAACAGGAAAGTATATCCTTCCTCGAACAACGTTTTATGATATTCCAGCACCAGTCGTACGGCATTTTGGGAAACGTATGGGACTAGCCTAAATGGGTTTGGTGCTAGGAATAGCGCCTCGAGTATCGTCGTTTTTCCCGAGTTGTTAGGACCAACGAGTATTGTGAGTTTGTCCAGCTCGACTTCGCCCTCGACGACGCCTTTGAAGTTTTCGAGTCTGAGTCGTTTTATCACGTCATGTTTTCATATGCTTCTCTGGGTTATTAGGGTTGTTATTTAAAGAGTGAGGAGCCATTCTCCGATTTCCGAGCTTGCCGTACATCCCGCGTCACCACACATAGGATTCATAGGGCGTACGTCGTTAACCTACCTCGTCACCCGAGACATTCTCCGAGAGACCTTTCGCACCAAAAGGGCGTGCCCATAAGGTTCAGGTAAATACTTGTAAGCATTAAACCAACTTCATTGTGCCGTGAATCAGTATCGCGGTTTTTTCGTTCAGCATAGTCTGGGGCGTCGGAGGAAGAAGTCCAGCCGAGAGGGCTGTCATAGCCGTGGAACTCTTGAGGGAGGTCACCAGGGACATAGCCGATATTTCGTCGGCATCGGCCACACTTTTGCTGAAGGAGCTCGTGAAGCTCTACGAGAGAGGAACGCCGACGACGAAGGATGTGGTCGAAAAGTTGGAGCGGTATATGCAAAACGCGCTATTAGAGAGACGGTTAGCGGAGGCGAACATGGCTGCGGCGCTATTGCGGCGCTTGTACTGGCTTCTAGTAGATGAGGAAAGGCCTGACGAGAACGTACACGGAAATCCAGCCGTAACGGTCTACGATCTGTCATCTGTGGGTTCCAGCTACCTGAAGACGCTGTACAGCTTGACGGTTCTCACCAAGAAGTACTATGAGGCTTTGAGGAGAGGCCCCACCGATGAACTAAGCGAGATAACAATTGCTGAGGAGTGCCAGAATTACGTCCGCGGAAGGAGACCAGATGAGCCGCCGAGCATAGGGGAACGGATAATAAACGAGCTGCGGTCCTTCGGTGTCGGCGCCGTCCTGATAGCCCCCGACCCGGTTCAGATACCCTGGCATATTACCAGGGACGTTGGTGCGTTGATAGCAATAGGGAGTCAGGCGTTGCCGGACTTCCTTGAGCAGATGAGGTACAGGTATGGCCGAAGGGGCCTGCAGGTAATAGGTGAGACCGACTCAACCTTCGTCTACCATCGATCGAAGCTTGCAGCGGTACGCTTCAAACCGAGGCCGCAAAAACCGATAACCCTGAAAGCTTCAAGGCCGAAGATCGTCGAAGAGGAGCCTAAGGTAGCCGAGGGACAAACGTTCGAGCAGAAAGTTATCGAAGTCGAGGAGCTAACCGCTAAGCCGAAGGTGGTTGAGGTCGAGGAGCTCGAGTCCGCAACTGAATCGAAAATCGTTGAGGAGCAAGCGCCCAAAGGCCCGCCTACCCCACCGCCCGGGAGCTAAGATTTTCTGAACAACCGAGGGGACTAATTTCCCCTTAGGCGGGCCGGGCAAAGCGGGACTCCGTCTTGAGGAAGAGGACTTCGAGGAAGAATGGGAAGAAGCGAATGAAAGTGTTCAGAAAGGAACACCAGAAGATGGCGGAGGTGAGGAAGGAGAAGTTTCAGTTGAAGACCAAATTCGAGGAGGGGAGGTGCCCGGGGAGGCTCCATCCCCAACATGGGAGCTCTTCGGACACCTCGTGGTGGAGGACACGAGCCGCGCCGGGCGTTACTCAATACTGAGGTGCGTCCGGTGCGGGACCGAGGTCTCCCTTTTGGATTTGAAGACCATGCGGGAGAAGCAATGCGTCGAGGACAAAGAGAAGGACGAGGCTAAGCAGAAGAAGGCTATAGTCTCTCTCACGCGGGAATGCGAGAACTGCGGGAGGGAGGCTACGGCCTCCCTTTGCGATTCCTGCGCGGTCTCTTTCGAAAAGTATGCGGAAGCTGCCCGACCCATCCCTCCAGGCCCTCCAGGGAGGGAGTGGCGCGGCATCAAGCCGCCCTCCGTACCTGGGGTGGACGGATGGGCCTGGGTGCCATTCCTCACGACCTTCTTCCCCTTCCGTAAGCTGGAGGGGGGAGGACGTGAGTGGTGGTGCCCAGCCTGCAAGAAGACGGCGCGGAGGCTCGTTGATGTCGCCGACCACTTCCGTGAGACACACCCACTTCTCGCCTCGCGGGGGTGGTACGAAGAATTCGATGTGAAGTCGAAGCGGGTTCGGCTTCGCAATTGGCAAGGATGGGTCGATGAACAGCAACTACAGCTAATTCTCGAGTCCGAGGTGAAACCCCAATGAGAGTTGTCGATCTTCAGAGGGATGCAGACCTCTTTCCTGAGGTCCGCCGGTACTTCCCTCACCCAACGGTGAGGGGGTATCAGGCGGACTTGGCTAACAAGTTGCTCGAAACGTTGACGACGATGCGGATCATCGTCGTTGAGGCCCCCACGGGGCTGGGGAAGCGGGCTGACCAGAAGTTGATTCCTCCGGATCGAGGAAGTTAGAGGGATTTCTGAACGAAAGGCCCTCCCAGACAGCTGCCGTGGGGGCCGCGGTGAAGGCAGCCACAAGCGAAAGCGATCTGCGGATCCTTTGGCTGACCCGAACGGCAGCCGAGGTAAGCCACGTCGCCCGGGAGCTCTCCGGGGTAGGGGCCCGCCCCTTCTACGGAAGGCGGGTCCTCTGCGTTCTGGACCCCGTCTCCCGGGTTGACGAGAAGCGGTTTCCGGTAACCTGTCGGGCCGTCCGCGTCGCAGGTAAGTGCCCTTACTGGCCCGGGCGGCCACAGAGGCGATCCTCAAACCCGGTCACGGTAGCCGAGTTCAAGGAGACCGGCAAGATGGCACTGACATGTCCCTATGAACTCCAGCTGAAGTGGATACCCTCCGCCTCATTCCTGGTGGCCACTCACCGCCAGTTACAGGCGGTCGGGTGGTTGCTGGGGAGGTGGGGGACGGAGAGGGAAGAGGTTCTACTGGTGCTTGACGAGGCCCAAAACCTCCTTCTGGGGGCCCTCGAGATGGTCAGGGATGAGATTTCCTTGACCACGATCTTGAGGGCATCCAAGGAGGCGGAGAAGTACGGCTTCCCCGAGCTCTCCCGCCAGCTCCGCGAGGTCGCGAAGAAGTACAAGGAAGTCGCCGACACGGCGAAGAGCGAGGAAGTCGAGGCCGACAACCTCCTTCCTGATTGGGAGGAACTGCGCATGGCCGGTGAGGAGGTACAAGAGAGAAAGCTGAGGGCTGGCTTCGTGCCAGCATCTTGGATACTTCGCGTGGCTGACTTCGTTGCCTCCCTAGCGAGGGAGAGGCCTCTCCTTGTGAGGGAGGGGAAGAAGATTACGCTGCTGGCCCTCCAGGATCCGGTTGAGGCACTCAAGAGGGCCCTGGAAGGCTGGTCGAAGATAGTGCTGATGTCGGCGACGATTGACGCTGAAATGCTTGAGTCCTTGTCAGGAGAGGAAATAGTCCTTCTCAGGGCAGGGTGGCCGGCCGATGATGAATGGGAAGGCCCAGAGATGACTTTCTACATCATGAGCGGATTTACGACGAGGTTCGAGGCCCGGGACGAGGTGATGATCGAACGAGTCCAGCGACTCCTAGCGGAAGTCGTCGAAAAGGCAAGGAGCCATGGCTGGGGGGTCTTAGTTTATTTCCCCAGTTATGAGCTTCTCGAGTGGACAAAAGAGACGATGACTGCTGATACCGTTGATGATCCAATCCTGTGGGAGGTGAAGGGGGCCTCCCAGGAGGAGGTGGACTCCCTCATCAGGGAGTTCACCTCCAGGCAGGGTGGCCGCGTCCTCTGCGCGGTCGCCGGAGGCCGCCTCTCGGAGGGCGTTGACCTCCCCGCTGACCTAGTCATAGTTCTGGGGGTCCCCTTCTCGCCTCCCACCCCACGGCAGGAGAGGCTGATCAAGCGCCTCTCTGAGGTCGTGGGGAATAGAGAGAAAGCATGGAGGTATGCGATGGCCCTTCCTGCAGTCTGGAAAACCATCCAAGCGACGGGGAGGGCGGTAAGGAAGCCTGACGACTTCGCGGTCGTCCTGCTGGTCGACGACAGATACCAGCACCTCCACCCTCTCTTCCCGCGATAGCCCCCGGCTGGCCCGAGTTTTGCACCCGGTTTTGGGTGCCGGGCGCAAGGGCGCCCGCATTTGTATCCCATGGGGATACGAACCCTCGCCCGAAAGGGCTGTGGGGGCTCGGGCCAGGTCCGGATACAATGGGTCGCGAGGGGTTCAGGAGAGGGTGGAGGGGACGACGAAGCTGGTCGACATCGGTCACTTCCTTGAACTTCAGAGAAGGAGGGGATTGCTACCATGAAAGCAATCGACGAGGAAATTCTCGACGCTTACGTCCGGTCTTTAACGAAGGCCGCTGAATATCAAAACAAGTTCATCAACCCTGTTGAATTGAAGGCGCTAATCCGCCGTTTCATGACGCTAAATACCAACGTCGATCCACGCGTCATCGACTGGGTCGGGGTCTGGGACGACAGGCTGACCTATACCGAGCTACTGGAAACGTTTCAGCGAAATTATCCGATGTACAGGTGGTATTCCGAAAAGCCGATCGATGAGGAGGCTTTCAAACATGCCAAAAGGAGCAAGCTTGAGACCCTTCTCAGAGAGATCAAGGACCTTGACGAAGAGTCCTTGAGAGAGCTCATTCAGGAGTTGGGCGAGCTTTCTAAGGTGGAGCAAAAGCAGGAACCAGTCGCCCAAAAAGCCGTCCAGAAGGCAGCACCGACGCAACAAATGCCGACACAGAGTGATGACGTGTTCAAGAAAGAAGTAGAAAAGGATGTGACGCTTACGCAACCAAGCCCTCCCACGACCCCGAAAATCACGTTGAGGGTGTTGGCAGGAGTCCCCGTGCTTCTTGAGGCACGGGCCTTCGCCAGCGCCTTTGAGGTCAGCGAACTTCTCGAGAATAACAGCCTCATCGAGAAGACAAAGAAGAGGCTACAGACCTCTGTGAAGGGATTCCCTTGGCCATTTGGGGACCCCCTCGAGGACCTGCTGACGTTCGGCCTCGGCATGCTCATCGTTTCCCAGATCCGGGACCGCCGGGTCTGGGAGCGGTGGGCCGAGGCCGAAGCGAAGAGGATCGAAGCCTTCCTTAACCTGAGCGACAACGGCATTCTAGAGGCCGTCTGGAAGGACCTCATCATCAGGGCCGAAAGGTGCAATCCGGAGGAGGAGAGGAGGACCGGTTTTCCTTTCAAGATCCATGTCACCGATTACTTCAGGCTCGTCAAAGGGATCGAAGGAGTCGAGTGGAGGCAGAAGCGAACGGTCTCGAGAGGGTGGGTCTATGTCCATCGAACCGAGCTGATTAGGCTACTCTCTGAGGAAGCCAAGTTGAGGATTTTGAGGAAGCTGGAGACGGCTCCGAGAGTCCAGATCAAGATGGTTCAGAAGATCGTTGAAGAGGTCAGACAGACGCTGGCGCTCACGTGAACCCCACCACCCCTTTTTTGACGCTTACGCCGTCGCAGGGCCAACGCCAGATGGACCGCCCTTTGATGGGTTCGCTTCGATTAGGCCGAAACGATCAGGTCCATCTCCTGGGTCGTCCTCCCGTCAGAGGGAGCGGGGGCACCACACGTGCCCCTGGGGAAGGCGGAGGGGGTTGGGGAATGGGGCAACCCCGGGTCCCGCCCCGGGCGACCCCGATGATCCCATCCCGGTGAAGCCGAGTACCAGGGGTGGGGGTGGTGGGTGAAGTGATCGGGATGATAACCCTTGGTGAGGTGAGTCAGGCGATAACTACCACCATCAGACAGATAGTCCTGACGATTTTCGATGTCTTGACGCCGATAATCAACGTCGTTGCCATCGCGCAAATCTTGCTGGGCCTGCTCCTCGCGATCGGCCTGAGGCAGGAGTACTTGGGATGGCGGCTATGCGTTAGCGGATTACTGATGCTGGTGTTCATGAACGTGGTCGCACCACTGCTACTCTCGTTCATCTGACGCCGACGACTCCGCCGATTTCATCCTCCTCCCACGACTCCCAAACCATTTCCCCCTCTTTTTGCCGCCTCAGAGGGGGCTGCCGGGGTCCCTTCCCCCGGGGCCTCCTCTGGGGCCCTGAGGGGGAGGGGTTGCCGGCCCGGGCCTCCCTTCAGGGAGGTATCCGGTGGTCGAGTTTTCCCGGCAGCCCCGGGGAGTCGGCATGTCGTCCGTAACCGAGAGGCCCTCCCTCCCGATGTCGTGGGAACTCGGTGGCGATCCCCTGCGATGAGCGGAGATGCCGACTCGATGAGGGAGCGGAGGGCCCGGGAGTTCCGGAAGTGGGAGGAGGAAGAAGCCCTGTTGAAGCCGACGAAGCCGCTGGCCTACGAGGTCGTGAAGAGGTTTGCGAACGCATGCGAGCAGATAGCTGTGCTTGAGAAGCTGTGCGAAGGGAGGTTGGACCTAGGCTACCTCGAGTGGAACGGAGTTACGCGTCGGTGAGGAGAGGTGACGGCTGGACTAACTGGACCCGAAAGGCCCTCGTCCCGATTTCTTGGGCCTTTTGGTCAGCCTCGATTCTCGCGTCCAATGGGTGGCCCATCGGGAGCAGAGGGCCCGGGAGATCTCAGAGAGAAAGGAGCAGATAGCACGGACGGAGAGCGGACCGCCGCAAAACCAGTCGAGCTCTGAGCGGAAAGAGGAGATCCTAGTTGTAAGTGATGGCAGGAAGAGGGGAGAATACCGATCCAGAGGTCTTAGGATAAAGCTGCGCGACAGGGTCATCGAACTCCGTCAACAGGGGCTATCTTACAACGAGATCATAGAGGTAATCGAACAGGAATTCGGAGTTGTGCTGTCCAAGTCCCATGTTAGCTACTGGACGCGCGGAATACACGACCCGCACAACGGCCGACGGATACCTTCGCTGGAGCTGTTGGAGCCTTCCGAGGCACTCGCTTACCTTATCGGTGCTGTCCTAGGCGACGGATATCCCAAGATAAAGAGGCGCTTCCGCAAGGGCTACAGGCATACGATAATACGATTTGAGGCTGTAGACAGAGAGTTCGTTGAGGAGGTCGCCAGATGTATAGCCGTAGTGTTGAACAGGCCGCCACCGACGCTTAAAATCAGAAAAGGCACGAGGAAGTATTTCATTGAGATCGAGTCGAAGAC
>Ga0081478_129641_pt1 | contig 13010 bp, 13 predicted proteins | sample OctSprmetagenome_FD_70983 | JGI IMG/M metagenome (GOLD analysis project Ga0081478, IMG submission 70983) | Hot spring and microbial mat streamer communities from Octopus Spring Streamers, Yellowstone National Park, USA - T=80-84 v2 (version 2) | ecosystem: Environmental > Aquatic > Thermal... | reverse complement strand
TTTTGCTTTTATTTTGTTTTGACATCTCTCCTTTACGCCTCAAATACAGATTTCAGGTTTTTTTCAATTTAAACTTATTTATAAAGCTTTTTGTTTCAGATGCTGTTCTTTGAAGCCCATCTACCTCTTTTGATATTTCCTTTATGTTTTGGTCAAGGGTCTCTAATATCTTTGTAAGGTTTATCGCTATTTCTGCTACTTGTGAAGACGATTTTTCTTGTTGATAAGCTGATAACCTGAAGCTATCAATGTTTTTGATTATGTTTTCTAAAAAGATATTGATTTTATCAAGTTGGTCAGAGGAAACATTTACGCTTTCTATTGCTTCCTGAGAGAACTGATTTGCTTTTTCAATTACTTTTTTTGTATCATCAATCACCCTAACATTTTTTTCAGCCATAGATTTTATATCTTTTACTATTGTTCTTGTCCTATCTGCGAGTCTTCTTATTTCTGCTGCCACGACTGCAAATCCTTTTCCTGCATCTCCTGCGCGTGAGGCTTCAATAGAGGCGTTTAAAGAAAGAAGATTTATCTGTTCAGAAATGTCTTCTATCGTCCCCACTACTTTATTTATCTTATCAACAGAAGTCCTTAAACTTTCAAAAGTATCCCTTATGACTTTTAATATATCTACGATGTTTGAGATTTTGTTTATTGATTCTTTAATTTTGACTATTGAGTTTTCAACTTTTTTCTTTTCTTCTTTCGTTCCTCTACTTATGCTTTCTGCTGTTCTTGCCATATCTTTTGATACTTGTGATAGCTCCTCTGCGGACGAGGAAAGAATAGATTGTATCGATGATTGCTCATTATGAACAGTTATTAAATTTTGTTTTAAAGAAGATAGCTTTTCAGCAAGTTCTACTGTGCTGCCTAAAATACTGACGAGTCTATTTACAAAATCTTCTATCCCCTCCACAAATTTATTTATAGCATCTGATATTTCTCCTATTTCATCTTTTCCGGTAAAAGATAGTTTTGTTGTGAGGTCTATTTCTCCTGACCTTTTAAATACATTTTGAGGGAATTTAGCTATGAGCTGCATGGGTTTTGCAACAAGTACATAAACTATAAGTATAGTAAGTATAGCAAAAACAATTGCTAATGGTATTGAAAACATAGATACGAAGAGGAAAATGATATGATTTTTTTGACCTGATTTTATCTCACCCTCCAAGATCTGTCTCAGTCTTTCTGTTACATTATTTGATATTTGCTCTGCTTTTAAAATTATTCCATCGTACAGAGGAGCTATTGATTGAAGTTCAGATAAAAATTGTTCCTTTTGACCATTTTCTGCGTAAGCCATAATGTTCTCTTGAATTTTTTTCTTGAACTCATAATATTCACTTTCTATACCACTTATCAGCTCTTTTTCCTCTTGGGTTTCAGCTTTCTCCTTTATTATCTTTATATTGTCTTCAATAAAAGACATAGTTTGTTCAATGGAATCTCTGTATATTTCTGCTATATTTATTCCTTCCGTCATTTCCATTCCCATTCTCATAAGCGTGTTCATCAGAGAGTACATATTTGCCTTAAGTTGCGATGTTTCAGATGCCAAAACATATCCCTTCTCATACATAATATCAAGCGATTTCCTCATTTTTGAAAGAATCAAAGATGCAAACGAATTTACTGCTATCGCAAATACAGAGAAAACCAAAATTGGTATGAGTATCTTATATACTACTTTTAAATTCTTAAAAATCCTCCTATCTTGATGTATGTATGTATGTTTGTTTGTTTGTTTAGGCATAATCCTCCTCCTTCTACCTCTTAATAAAATATAAATGTTTAATAAAAAATTTTTTGTTTTTTGTGTGGTGTTATTAGAGTTTTAGTTTTTGATAATGATTTTTTCTTTCTTTTTTTGTTTGTGTTTGTATCTTTTGTGGTTGTTTAGTAGGAAGCCAAAAGAAAAATTCTTTCTCTGATGAACTCGTAGGGTGGTAGTGGTAAGTATTTCCCGTTTATATAATAGACCCGACAAGTGAGTCCAACGGGATTTTGCTTTGCTCCCTCCTCATCTATGTCTTTACCGTTTACAAGAATAGTTGGAGAGCCGGGAAATTTTTTTGCAGAAGCTTCCTCATCTGTTTTTATTTCTTCTAAAACTACCTCAACATCTTTCCCTTCTTTTTTCAGTTCTTCTGCTGCTTTATTTACTCTTTCTAATGCTAACTCCCAGCTTGGACATTCCTTCCAGTATAGAACCTCTATAACTATTTTCTTTTTCCAGCTCATTACTTTTCAATTTTATGTTTGGAGAAAGAGAAAATTGCTTTTTAATGATTGTTTATCTCGGAAATTAAGGAATTTTCATTTTTTAAAATTTGAATATGGAGGTAATGGAATTTCTTCTGAAACTTATTGTTTCAGTTTTCGTTCTTGGAGCTTTCCTTTTTGGATTTCTTTTTGTTATGAAAAAAAGAGGCATGTTTTTTCCAGCTCTGATGAATGGTAATGGCAATATGCAAATTATTTCTCATATGAAACTCACCCCAAAGGCTCATATATTTCTTGTCCGAATAGATAATAGCAAATTTATTATTGGAGTGACAGAGGGAAATATTTCGTTTTATCATATGAAGGAAAAAGAACCTAATTAAATTTCACGATATGATCAGAGTTTTTGAGAGTTCAGTCGTTAAAAATGAAGAAGTCGCCCCGTCAACTTTTCTTGTTGAAATGGAGGGGAAAGTAGATTTTGAGCCCGGTCAATTCGTAATGATATCTTTACAAGATGAAATCTCTGTTATTCCAAAACCTTTTTCTATATTCTATTCAAGAGATGGAGTTTTTTCTGTGCTTTTTAAGGTATTTGGTGGCTGGACAGCGCGCTTTTCAAAAGTCAAAGCAGGTGATAAAGTGAGAGCAGTAGCTCCATGTGGAACCGGGTTTTTGACCGCTATGAAAAGACATGGTATCTCTGAACCAAATAACATCCTCTTTATTGCAGGCGGATTGGGTGTAGCGTCTTTATATCCTGTAATTGATTTCTTTGGAAAATCAAAAAGCTCTTTGATTTTTGGCGGCAGAAGTTCACATGACATAATTTTGAAAGACGAGATTTCCCAAAAAGTAAAATCTCTTTATATTACAACGCAAGATGGTTCAGAAGGTAAAAAGGGGGTTGTTCTGGATGTTCTTTTTGATGAGGTTTCTCCTTATGATTTTGATATCGCTTTAAGTTGCGGACCTTATGGTATGCTAAAAGCTCTTTGGGATTTCTGGATAAAGAACAAAATAAATACGCCCCTGTTTTTTGCTATGGAGGAAAGGATGGGATGCGGTTTGGGTCTATGTTTCTCTTGTGTAATAAAAACACAGTACGGTCCAAAGCTCTGTTGTACATACGGCCCTGTGTTCTCACATACGGAAATTGTTTTTTGAACATTTATTTTGTTTTTGAAATTCTCCGTTTGGCGGATTTTTATTCTTAAATTAGTTTTTGTATCAGATATTGGCGACGTAGCCAAGCGGCCTAAGGCGGGGGATTGCAAATCCCTTATTCCCGGGTTCAAATCCCGGCGTCGCCTCCCATCTATATATAACTTAAATTATGCTAACCCCTGAAAACCTCCAAAAAATAAAATCTTTTATACAAAAAATAGGTGAATTGAAAAATGAGATTTCTCAAATAGATGAAAAACTCACACAAGAATTTGATGCTTCTTTGCTTGAAAAAAGAGGGAAAATCGAAGAGAAGGTTGAGAAATTTGAGCAAATGAAAAAGCTTGTGAATGACCTTCAAGAGGTCGAATATATAATTTCTTCTGAAAGCGATCCAGAAATATTAGCTTTGGCTTTGGAGGAGAAAAAATCAATTGAGAGGAATCTGGAAAAACTTTTAAATGAGATAGAGGAAGAAGAGGAAAGTGGTAGAAAAGCAAAAAGAAATACATGCATAGTTGAAATAAGAGCAGGTGTTGGAGGTGAGGAAGCCGCATTATTCGCCGCGGACCTTTTTAGAATGTACTCAAAGTTTGCAGAAAAAATGGGCTGGAAAATGAAGCTGATCTATGAAAGAAAATCCGATCTTGGTGGAATAAAAGAAATCTCTTTTATAATGGAGGGGAAAAATGTCTATGATTTTATGATAAATGAAGCTGGTGTTCATAGGGTTCAAAGAGTTCCGCTCACTGAGGCTTCTGGTAGAATTCATACTTCAACCGCTGCTGTTGCTGTGCTTGAAGAACCAGAAGATATTGATATAAAAATAGATCCAAAGGATTTAGAAATTGAAACTTTCAGAGCATCAGGACCGGGAGGTCAGCATGTCAATAAAACAGATTCTGCTGTAAGAGTAAAACATATTCCAACAGGTATAGTTATAGTTTGTCAAGATGAAAGATCACAGCACATGAACAAAGAAAAAGCTCTCCGTCTGCTCAAAGCAAGACTATTCCAGATAGAAAAAGAAAAGTTGGAAAGAGGAATTCTTGAAAAGAAAAAGCAACAAATAGGTTCAGCAGAAAGATCGGAAAAACTTAGAACTTACAACTTTATGCAAAACAGGGTAACAGATCACAGGCTTGGGGTGACCTTGTATCGCCTTGAAGATATATTAGATGGAGATTTAGACCTACTGTACAAATCACATCAAGAGAATGGCGATAAATGATACCAAAAATTTCAATTTATTTCTAAATTCTTTCTATCTATAATACTGAAGTCTCACTTTACGATTAATTTTAAGAATCTTGTTTTACCAACCCTTATTTTGTATTCTCCTTTTTTCAATTCAAAAAATTTTTCTTTGACCTTTTCACCGTTGATATATATCCCGCCAGATTCTGTTAATCTTGTCGCTTCTGATACGCTACTTACTACACCAGCTTCTTTGAGAACTTTCTGTAATATTTCCCCTTCCTTTGCATATATTTGAGGAATTTCTTCTGGTATTTCTTTCTCTCTTATAACTTTGTTGAACCATTCTTTTGCCCTCAAAGCTTCTTTTTCTCCTTTGAGCCTTGCTGTTATTTTAAAAGCTATTTGTGTTTTAGCCTCAAACCTGTGGATTTTTTTTAGTTCATCTAATTCGTTATTTTCATATCCACCTAATAGTTCGGCGTACTTGAATATCAGCTCGTCATCTACCCCCATAAGCTTACCGTATATATCTTCTGGCGCTTCATCAGGAGTTATGTAATTACCATACGATTTTGACATTTTCAGCTTTCCATCTGTTCCCTCCAAGATAGGGGTTGTTATACAAACCTCTGGGGGGAGTCCATATTCTTTCATTATTTCCCTTGCAAACAATAAGTTGAAGAGCTGATCGCTACCGCCAAGCTCTATATCTGCCCTTACCACCACAGAATCATAAGCCTGTAAGAAAGGATATAAAAATTCATGAACAAATATAGGAGATTTTTCCTGCATCCTTTTTTTGAAATCTTCTCTCGCTATGATTTGAGCTACTGTGCCTTTTGAAAATAGCTCAAAAAGCTTTGTTGTTCCTATCGATTTGAACCACTCCGAGTTAAAATAAACTCTTGTCCTTTCTTCAATAAGGAACCTCTTTACTTTTCTTAGTATCTCTTTTGCGTTCTCTTTTACCTCATGCTCTGATAGCTTTGGTCTCAAAGATGTTCTACCAGACGGATCACCTATTTGCGCTGTAAAATCTCCTATTATGAGACAAACCTCATGTCCAATTTCCTGAAATTCCCTGAGCTTGAAAATTAAAACAAGGTGCCCAAGATGTATCAAAGATGCAGTTGGGTCTATTCCGAGTTTTATCCTCAAAGTTTTTCCGCTTTTCAAAAGTTGATCAAAATCTTGTTCTTCTATTATTGAAGTGAGTCCTCTTTTTATTTTATCTATCTGCCTTGTCGCAATCATCTTAAATTATAATTTCTTTCCTTTAAATCTAAAAAAATCTAAAAAATTTTGCAAAAATTTCACTTTAAGTCCCGAATCAATTATTACTATTTGTTTAATTCACATGTTCATAGCTACAAGCTTCAAACTCACTGTGAACAAAGAGGAGAAAGAGCAAATTCTCAAACTTATGAGAAGTTTTTCTTCTGCCGTAAGATTCTCTTATAAAAGACTTCTTGAAGGTTTTACCACATCACAAGCTTACACAATAACAAGGCAAAAGTTTCCAGAACTCAACTCTCATTATGTAAGTTGTGCGGTTGAGAAAGCAAGAGAAATTTTTCAAAGCTGTAAATCAAGAGGGCAGAACCCAAAAAAGCTCATATTCGGTGGTAGAACTTTATTTGAAAAACTCAAGAAAAAACATCTTCAAGGAAGAAGATTAAAGGAACTCAAAAGAAAATGGAGAGAAAAAAGGCAGGGAACTCTAATAAGCATAGGCGCAAAGCACACAACTCACAAAGGAAACCTAAATTTAAGATTTATTCCTGCTGAAAGAGGTAAAAACAATCTTCTGTTAAGAATAGCTTTGAAGAACAGGAAATTTATATTAGCAAAGGTAAAGAGAGATTTGAGCGGAAAATCAGATAAATGGGCTTTATTTTTGGCAAAAATCTTATCTGGTGATAAATTCCCTTACACTGTTGAGCTAAAATTAAAGGATGGGCAAATCTATGGTTTTGCTAAATTTTCTCTTGATGTTCCTCCACAAACAATTACAAAGGAAAAAGGAGTAATAGGAATAGATGTGAATGCAAGACCTTTTCATCTTGCTCTTGCAGAAGTTTCCTCTGATGGAAATTTGCAAATCTACAAATCAATCTATCTTTCCCATCTTTTGAAATGCAAAAGCAGAAATAGGAAAGAGTATGAGGAGTGGCTGATAGCTCATGAGGTTATAAAATTTGCGAAAGAGAAAAATAAAGCGATAGCAATTGAGGATATAAAAAAGCTTCCAAAAGGAAGGAGAGGAGACGGGAAAGCAAAACTAAGAAAAATCCTACAATTTTTCTCTTATAGGAGGATACTGAAAAAGATAGAAAGTTTAGCAAATCAGGAAGGAATAGAGGTAGTGAAGGTAAATCCAGCATTTACATCAGTTATAGGTATGATGAAATATTGTCCGCAGTATTTTATAGATAAAGATATAGCAGGGGCATATGTAATAGGTAGGAAAGCGTTAGGGTTTAAGGAGGAGATACCAGAGAACTATAAAAAACTTCTCAAAAGCCAGATTTACATTCAATATGCATTATGGAGATTAGGTAAGATGGAGGAAGAATTGAAAAATAAGTTAAATCAAGAGAAAAACAAATACAAAGCAAACGGTATAAAGAGAGATTTGAGAAAATTGAAAAGAGAAAAGAAATTTTTGGAGAAATTTTTGATGGAAACCAATGGAAAAGAAAGCTCTCAGAGTGAGCCAGAGACCCAAAAGCAGGGGAACCAAAGGAAGGAACCTGTGAGGGGTCCGGGAAGCGGGCAAAAACTCTGGCGAGTTCTGAGGGTAGCCTTCGCTATACCTCTCCTTGGGAGGTTGTTTGTAAGGGACTTCTCTCCTTTGCGCCCTGTGGTGGTGCAAGGGAAGTGGGAGGGGGTAGCGAGTAGGTTAGGTCCTGATGGCTTTGCAGGGCCGCCTTAATATGTTTGCGACAAAGCTAATTCCAATTCTAATCCTCCCCTTGCTATACCTGAAATAGAGCTGAAATATAACCTATGATGAATGAAAGAAAACCAAAAAACATGTAAAGGCGTACGAATATTTGCCATTTTATTTTATGCATATTTAGAAATTTTGATTTGTCTTTTCATTTCTTTTTTCTTTTGAGATAAATTTTTCTTTATGCTGTACGATTTTACGAAAACATTTGGAGAGATTATAAAGAGCGATGGTGGTAAAATAGTCTTGGTAGTTCTTGATGGGCTTGGGGGGATACCATACCGTGAAGGTAGAACTGAGTTGGAGGCTGCAAAAACTCCAAACCTTGACGAACTCGCAAAAGAGTCAGCGAAAGGAATGCATATTCCGGTCGAGATTGGAATAACTCCGGGTTCAGGACCTTCGCATCTTGCACTATTTGGGTATGATCCCGTAAAAAACATAATAAAGAGGGGGATTATGGAGGCTCTTGGGATAGGTATTACTCCTTCTTCTGATGAAATTGTTGCAAGGGGTAATTTTGCGAAATGTTCAGAGAAGGATGGAAAGATAAAAGTTTTAGATAGGAGAGCTGGGAGGATATCAACTGAGGTAAACAAGAATTTATGTGCTATACTTTCGGAAAAGATAAGGAAATTAGACGATGTTGAAGTTAAGTTTTATCCCGTGAAAGAGCATAGAGTTTGCGTATCTTTGAAGGGAAAAGTACTTTCGGATGAAATCGGAGATACAGATCCTCAAAAGGAAGGTGAGTATATAAGAACTCCTCAAATCTTAGGAGATGAAACTTATGAAAAAAGGCGAACGGCTGAAATTGTTGAGAGGCTTACTTTCAAGATATTTGAAGTTCTAAAAAACAGCGAGTATGCTCAGTGTATTTTGCTTCGTGGTTTTTCAAAATTGCCTGATATAGAAAGCTTTGAAAAAAAGTGGAAGCTTAAAGCACTTGCGATAGCGACTTATCCTATGTATAAAGGTATAGCAAAAATTTTAGGTATGGATATTGCTAAACTTGATGGAGAAACTGTTAGCTCCCAGATCAAAGCCCTTAAAGAAAACTTTGAAAGATATGACTTTTTTTATTTTCATTTTAAGAAGACAGATTCACGGGGCGAAGATGGTGATTTTGAAGGAAAAGTCAAAGCAATAGAAGAATTTGACTCAATATTACCTGAGATATTGTCTTTGGGTCCTGATGTTTTAGCTATAACGGGGGACCATTCTTCACCTTCTGCTTTGGCTGGGCATTCATTCCATCCTGTTCCAATCATGATATGGTCAAAAAGAGCTTTCAAAGATGGTTCTGGGAGATTTACGGAAAGGGATTGTAGATATGGTAGTTTAGGTTTGATTTATGCTACCTGTGTTATGCCGATGCTTTTAGCTCACGCAGGGAGGCTTGAAAAATTTGGTGCGTAAAAAGTTTATTGAATAGTTTGAAACAGGTTTTTTATTCTGAGATTTTTTTTGTTTTGAATTTTTTTATTTTTGCTTTTTTCCAGCAGCCTTTTTGAGCTCCGATTTTTTTGCACAGCATATCAAGAAATTCTTCGGGAGTTTTTAAGTTGTATTCTGTGGCAACCTCTGGTAAGAGCACTCCTCCTTTTCCTCCAACATCTAAAATTATTCCATCTTCTCCGAGTTTTATTTCAGATATATTTTTTACATCTTCTACATTTTCTATTATAGATATTTCTATTTTTATTTGTGGGAGTTCGTATTTTTGTAGTGGAGGAAAACGTGGGTCGTTGAACGCAGAAAATACTGCATACTTTTGGACCTGAATCCATAATTTATCTTCTTTCAGTGTGCCGATACAACCTCGTACTTGATCGTTTTTTCTCAGGGTTACAAAAATTCCTCTTTCTTCATCTAATTCTTTGAGAATTTCCTCATCTATTTTTTCCTTTTCTTCTTTTTTTTCTTTTATTGATTTATTTATTATTTCGTCTGGTAGTTTTATAATTCCTTCTTCAATATTTTCAAGATAATTTTCTATTGCTTCTCTGGCTAGTTTTATTAATATCTTTTTTGTTTCTTCTTTATAATCTTTTCTTTCAGGTTCTCCTTTTTTTCTCTCATTTGTTTGCTCATTATTCATTTTCTATTTTTTGTTTTTCAGTATTTTTATTTGCTGCTATTTTTCATTTTGTTTGCTTCTTTTATCTTTTTTATTTCTTCTGTAATTGCTTCTTTGAGTTCATCTATATTTATTTTATGCAGTGCGGATATGGGTATAAATTTCAGTCCGATTGAAGAGAAATGTTTTTCCCACTTTTTTACTTCATCTTCGGTTAATACGTCAATTTTATTACCTACTATAATCTTAGGTTTTTTGAGAATGTCGGGATTATAGTTTTTTATTTCTTCTTTTAGGATTTCAAAGGTTTTATCTGGTTTGATATCATCCCTTGAAAGGTCTATTACGAAGAGCAAAATTGAAGTTCTCTCTATGTGTCGTAAGAAATCTAATCCGAGACCTGCTCCTTTGTGAGCTCCCTCAATTATTCCTGGGATATCTGCTATGCATACTTTGAGGTCTTCAAGTTCAAGTATGCCAAGTTGTGGGGTTAGAGTTGTGAATGGATAGTCAGCTACTTTCGGTCTTGCTCGCGTCAAAGCTCTTATAAGTGATGACTTACCTGCGTTGGGTAGTCCAATAATACCTATATCTGCCAGTAGTTTGAGTTCAAGTATGACCCATTTTTGTTCTCCCGGTTCGCCTTTTTCTGCAAATCTTGGAGCTTGGTTGGTTGCGGTTGAGAATTTCGCATTCCCTCTTCCTCCTTTTCCACCTTTAGCTACAATAAAGCTTTTTCCATCTTCATCAAGATCGCAAAGAATTTCTCCTGTTTCTGCATCTTTTATTACTGTTCCTACTGGAACGAAGATGATGAGGTCTTCTCCGTCTTTTCCCTTTTGATTTTTTCCCTTTCCTTTTTCTCCGTTTTGCGCTGTGAGATGTTTTTTGTATTTGAAGTCAACGAGCGTTGTTTTTTTTGAGGTTGCTACTAAAATGACATCCCCACCTTTCCCTCCGTCTCCACCTGCTGGACCACCTTTTGGCTGGAATTTTTCTCTCAAGAATGCTACTGCTCCATCCCCACCATCTCCTCCTTTTACAAATACTTTAACAAAATCTACAAATTTTTCTGGTATATATTTTTCTTTTATTATTTCTTTTTCCATCTGTCATAAAATATATTTACTATTATTGGGTATATTTTATGATTTTGAGGAAGATAGGGATATTTGGCGGAGTTTTTGATCCACCTCATATTGGGCACCTTATTATGGCGAGGAGAGCGTCTGAACAATTAGGACTTGATAAAGTTTTTTTCGTACCTGCGAATATTCCGCCTCACAAAAAGGTTCCCGTTGCTTCTGCTGAGCATAGAATAAATATGCTTCGTATTGCGCTTTTGCCTCACCCTGATTTTACAATATCAACATGTGAGATAGAAAGGGGAGGAATATCCTATACAATAGACACGGTAAGATTTTTTCAGCAGAACATTTTTGCGGATGAGTATTTCCTTCTGGTTGGAGAGGATTCGGCTTTGAATTTTTTTACATGGAAAGATAGCTCGGAAATTTTGAATTTAGTTAAGGTAGCGTGGTTCCCGCGTTATATAAAAAATAGAAATGAAGATTATAGATTTTTGGATTTGAGGAATTTTATAAAGGTAGAAGCCGAAATAATAGAGGTTTCATCTTCAAGAATAAGGCAACTTATAAAAGAGAGAAAATCAATAAGATATCTTGTTCCGGATGGGGTTTTGATGTATATAGAAAAGAACGAGCTTTATTTATGAATAATTGTTATGATTATAAGAGGATTGTATTCTCCAACTATTTTTTTATTCTTTACCTATTTCGAACCTTGCAAATCTTCTAACTACTATGTTTTCACCGAATTTTGCTACCATTGATTTTATAAGGTCTTCTATTTTACTTTTTCCGTCTCTTATCCAGATTTGTTCGTAAAGACAGTTTTCTTCAAAGAATTTTTCAAGTTTTCCTTTTGCTATTTTTTCTGCAATATGTTCGGGTTTCCCTTCTGCTTTGCTCTGTTCAAGATATATTTCAAATTCTTTTTTTACTATTTCTTCTGGTATATCTTCTCTTTTTATCCATCGTGGAGACATTGCGGCTATCTGCATAGCTATTTCGTGAGCGAATTTTTTGAATTCTTCATTTCTTGCAACAAAGTCTGTTTCACAGTTGATTTCAACTAAAACTCCGATTCTTCCACCTATGTGTATGTATGCTTCTACTATTCCTTCTTTCGCTTGACGGGAGAGTTTTTTTTCCGCTTTTGTTAGACCTCTCTTTTTTAGGATTTCAATTGCTTTTTCAATATCTCCGTTAGCTTCTGCTAGTGCTTTGCGGCATTCTGCAAATCCGGCACCAGTTGCTTCTTTTAGTTCCTTTACTTTTTCCATCAGATCTTCTTTTTGTGGCATAGGTATTTACCTCCTTAATTTTCTATTCTTTCTCGCTCTTTTGTTTTAATATACTAATCAAAGAGGAGGGGTACCATGATAGTGATGTTATTAGTCTATAAATTGCTGATATCAGAGAGCCTATAACCATTCCTCTTAATTCCGGGGCATCGGGAAGATTCTTTAATTTTATTGTTTCTTCTCTTTCTAAAAATCTATTTTCGATTAACGCTCCTTTTATTTTATTTTCAATAAGTTTTGAGAGAATTTTTATAGTTTTTATCGGATCGTCTTTCACTCCAATAACTGCAGTAGGATCTTCAAATTTTGCTCCTATTATCTTCTCTATAAATGCATTCTTAGATATTTTTAGTTCATTGCCTATCTCTTTCATTTTATCCCTTACCTCTGTTATTGCGGGAATATCAAGGTCTGTGAAATTGAAAAATATGAAGGAGTTGTACTTAACCTTCATTTGTTTTAACTCTTCAAATTTTTTCTTTTTCCATTCCTTGTTTTTCTTCGGTATCATAAGTTTTATATCTTTATTCTTTTGTGAGAAATTTTTGTATTTTCCGTTTTTTTTTACTTACATGTAAGCTGGAAAATTGTAAATTTTAGGTTTAGGGATTAGAATTAAAAAGTATGAGCGAAAAAGATGTTTTTGAAGAAGTTCATGAAAAAGTTTCAAGTTTGACAAAAAATTTCGGACCGTTTCCGAGAAGAAGAACAAAGAAAATAAAGGTAGGAAATGTTTTCGTTGGAGGCGATGCTCCTATTTCAGTTCAAACTATGACAAAAAATCCGACAGAGGACACAGATGCTTTACTTCAAGAAATAAAAGAAATAGAGGAAGTAGGAGCAGACATAGTTAGAATATCGGTCCCTGATGAAAAATCCGTGATTTCACTTTCAAAAATAAGAGATAAGGTTAAAATTCCAATAGTTGCTGATATTCACTTTGACCCAAGAATGGCTATTTTAGTTTTAGAAGATGGGCTTGCAGACTGTGT
>Ga0081478_138011_pt1 | contig 13063 bp, 14 predicted proteins | sample OctSprmetagenome_FD_70983 | JGI IMG/M metagenome (GOLD analysis project Ga0081478, IMG submission 70983) | Hot spring and microbial mat streamer communities from Octopus Spring Streamers, Yellowstone National Park, USA - T=80-84 v2 (version 2) | ecosystem: Environmental > Aquatic > Thermal... | reverse complement strand
AGGTAGACTGGCCCCTTCGCCGCCGGCCTCTCCGGGAAAATCGTCGGGTCCCTCAGGTACCCCTTCGGTATGAAGGAGAGGCAGGTGTTGTAGATCATGAAGCGCCTGAACCTCTCCAGCGGCGTCCTCACGTCGATCTGGACGCTCATGTGCTTCCCTAGATCGAGGACGTCGTTCTGGCTATATATTTTCAACCTTCTTTCAACTCCCTCTCTCGGGATCACCGAGCCCTATTCCGGGATTTTCCGGCTCTCCGCGGCTTTCTGCCGCGGCACCTCTTCGCACAAATGATTTCTAAGACCACTATTTGGATATATCGTTTCGCCCCTTTATAAGGGGTTTATAAGGCAAAACTTGCTGTACTTTTGTCACCTGGTGCACTTTGTTTGTTTCCGCAAGAATTTTGCTCCAAAAATTGCGAAAGCCACGACTTTTGACAAAACCGAGAGGCGCGTCGGTGCGGGACTCTGTTACACTCACAATCAGAGGAGAGTCGCAGCGGCTCAGGGGCGGTCACGACAGATCGTGCTTCCGATGTTGGGGCATCGCCGCGCAACTTTAGATTGGCGGGCTCGACGGTCTAGCGACGTGGCGTTCAGGAAGGGAAGGCTCGAGGGCGAGGTGCCGGAAAGGGTGGCGAGGTACACTTCGTCGCTGGAGGAGGACGCGGAGATCTTGGAGGAGGTGCTTCTGGTCAACGCGGCCCACCTGAGGTCCCTGAACCGCATGAGCTTCCTCGATGACGACGCGCTGAGGAAGGCGATGGAGGCCCTGAGGTCCTTCCCGAGGGACGCTCTCCGCTCTGCAGACCCGAGGCTCGAGGACGTCCACATGGTCGTCGAGGAGCACCTGAAGGCTGCGGTCCCTGAGGCAGGTGAGAACCTCGCACTGGGGAAGAGCAGGAACGACGCGGTCTCAGCGGCGATCAGGATGAGGTTGAGGAGGTACATGGTGGAGGTCGTGCTATCCGGTTCAAAGCTCGCCGAGGCTCTGATCTCTAAAGCTGAGGAGAACGCCGCTACCCTCTTCCCCCTCTTCACCCACGAGCAGCCCGCCGCTCCAGGGACCCTCGGGTTCGTGCTGGCAGCCCACGCATCCCGATTGCTGAAGGCCCTCAGGCAGCTGGTCCACGCCTACAGAGACGTCAACGAGTCGCCTTTGGGAGCAGGGCCGGTGGGTGGGACCTCAGTTCCCCACGACCGCCGCGCCATCGCCGAGGACCTGGGCTTCGAGGGGTTGGTCGAGAACGCGCTCGAGGCCAGCTCTTCGAGGGACTTCGGCGTGACCTTCCTCGCCGCGCTGCTGAGGGTTGCGGTCGTGCTGACCGATCTTGCAGAGGAGCTGGTGAGGTACGCCTCCCACGACCCTCCGCTGCTCGACATGGACGACGTCTACTTCTCCACCAGCAGCATAATGCCCCACAAGAGGAACCCGGTCGTCGCAGAAATCGCCCGCACATCGCTCTCCAAGGTCCTCGGGGAGCTGGTCAGGTTCTCCGTCAACATAGGCAGGCGCTTCGGCGGGTACGTGCTGGACCTCCAGGAGTCGACAGAGCCCATCTGGAGGGGCGTGCGGTGGGTAAAGGAGACGATGGAGGTCATGGAGGCGATGGTCAGGTCGATCAGACCTGGCAAGGCTACGGGCACCTCGATACCTCCTGTGACTGGACTCACCGAGTACGCCGCGTGGCTGACGATGACCGGGAGGACCTCCTTCAGGAGGGCCCACTACCTCTGCGGCAAGGTGGCCTCCATGCTCGTTTCAGGCATGCCCCTCGAATCGGTCGAGGATTTCCTTCGGAGCAGCGGGCTCGACGAGGAGGCCGTCTCGGAGCTGAAGGGCTTCCTCAACCCGGAGAGGGTCTTGGAGTCCTACGCCGTCACCGGCTCTGCGAGGGAGGAAGAGGTGAGGAGGATGGTCGTCGGGCTGAGAGGGGAGTGCGAGGAGCTGAGGTCGTGGGCAGAGGAGCGGATGAGGGTCGAGGACGAGTGCAGGAAGAGGTTGCTGGGCTTCACGTAGATCCCTTCCCCATCAGCTGGAGCTCCTTCACCGCGTTGGCGTAGACCGATGCGGCCGTCCTCAGGTCACTCACGCTTACCTCCTCTTCGTTGGTGTGGGCGAGGAGCGAGTTCCCTGGACCGCAGGCGGCTATGCTCCGAGTTATCTTCCAGAGGACGTTCATGTCGCTGCTGCCTGTCTTCTTCACGACCCTCGGCCTCCTTCCGATTTTCAGGATCGCCCTGATCAGGGCCCGGGGGACTGGTTGGGAGAGGCTCGTCTCGAAGGGCTCCGTGACGTCCCTTATCGAGAAGGAGCAGTCGTAGAGGGAGCAGACCGTCTCTATCCGCTCGATGATCGACCTCGTCTCGTAGGAGGGCGGGAACCTCACGTTCACCACCGCCTCGGCCCTCTCCGGTAGCTTCGTAGGCCAGTCTCCGGCCGATATCATCGTGACAGCGGACGTGGGCTCGTCGTAGCTCCGGCCGTTGAAGATGGACCTGAGCGTGTTGATCGCGTCCAGAAGCCTCTCGAGCGCCGACTCGCCCATGTAGGGGGCGGAGCTGTGCCCTCCGCGCGCCGTTGCGGAGATCGAGAAGGTGAGGCTCCCCCTGTAGCTGATGGCCACGCCGGTAGTCCCGGTCGGCTCGCCGACGATCACGTGATCGGCCCTGAAGCCCGACTCGAGCAGCCACTTGGCGCCTGATCCCTCTCCCTCCTCGTCGACAAGACCTCCTACTACGAGCCTGTATCCGGGCATAACTTCGGCCTTGGAGCCTGCGAAGAGCATAGCTGCGAACGGCCCCTTCGCGTCGACCGCTCCCCTCCCCCTGATCGCGTCGCCTCTCCTCGTCACCTCGAGCTCGCCCGGTATAGTGTCGACGTGTCCCGCGAGCAGGATCACCCGGTCCCCGCTCCCCCTGACGAAGAGGTAGTTACCAGCGGAGTCGATCACCAGCTCGTCGTATCCCAGCTCGGCCCTCAGCCTCCTCATGACCGGTTCCAGCACCGCCTCCGACCCGCTCGGAGAGTAGACCCTCAGCACCTCCAGCAGAACGTCTTCAACGTCCACGCCCTTCCACCCGATCCGCCGGTAAATTACCCTCCTCGCACCCGGAACCCGCATCGGCCGAGCTCTTTGCGAGGGCGATCTCGAGCGCCTTCCTCAGCGTCTTCTCTATCCGGCGCCAGTGGCTCCCCTCCCAGTAACGTTGCCCGCACGAGCTGCACTCCCAGAGGTCGTCGCCGATCTGGACGAGCTCGCCGTTGCAGAGGGAGCACCTCGTAGCCTCGGGGCTGAGGAACCTCTCCGGGTCGATCCCCATAAGGTCTCGAACGTAGGCGGCCACCATCGCCAGCTGCACCTCTATCCCTTCCAGCGGCAGGAGGACGGACCGGACGTTCCGCTTCAGGGCTGCCCTGTGGAGCTCCACGTCAGAGGTGAGCAGTATCCTGCCGGAGTTGGAGGCGAAGTCGAGCAGGTCCTCGTCGTTACCCCTCCAGTAAACCGTGTCGTATCCGAGGATCCTGAGCCACCTCGCCAGCTTCCCGTGCATCGAGTCGGCCACGAAGCCTATCTCACTCTCCAGCCCTTCCCCTCTGGAGCTCAAGCCTGCACTCCTCGCAGAGCAGCTGGTCGTCGACGCGCCTCAGCATGTCGCTCCACTCGCCGCACGAGTCGCAGTACCCCTCGAAGTAGGGCTCCTGGGTCCTGAGGGTGATGCTCCCTATCCTCACCTGCTCCCTGACGATCTCCATTATCTCGGGCGTGAACTTCAGGACGTCCTTCATGCTCAACACACCGGCGACCCTGCCCCTGTACGTCACGACGAGCCTGCTGATGTTGAGGTTCGACATCAGCCTCACTGCCTTCTCGAGCGGTTCATCGGGCTCCACCGTTATCAGGGGAGACGACATTATCTCGGAGAGCTTGACCTCGCTCGGCCTGAGGTCCTTGGCCACAACCTTCTCGACCAGGTCCCTCTTCGTCACGATCCCTACCGGTTCCCTGTTGCGGGTGACGAGGACGCTGCTGATCTTGTAGCGGGCCATCTCCTCGGCGGCCTCCTTCGCGGTCGCGGTCTCCTCGAGCTCGATGACCGGGCTCGTCATCAGGTCCCTCACCAGTATCTCCCTCGTCAGGAAACCTTCCCTCAAGCCGTTCCGAGTCGTTCCATTAGCCCTTTAAGGATTGGCCCGGAGCGCTGTGAGGCTCCGCATCGGTTTCGGTGCCCGGTCAGAGGCCTTCGCTGGGAACGTTCTTCTATCAGTGGCCAGAGGTCTGACGGGCATGGGCTGGGACGAGCTGATACCGCTGATCGTGATCGTATCAGCTAGCGGTGTCCTCTCGCCAGGTCCCCTCTTCGTGGTCACGGTCACCTCCAGCCTCAGGAACGGCCCTTGGACCGGTTTGAAGACCTCGACGGGCCATGCGCTGGTCGAGTTCCCGCTGGTGATGGCGATCGCTGCTGGTCTCTCCACCGTCCTCCAGGACAGGACCTTCCACCTCGCCATCGGCCTCATCGGCGGAGCGGCACTGGTGGCCTTCGGCCTCCTCGGAACGGTCGGAGCGCTCAAAAGGAAGGGCACCGAAGCCCAGCCGTCGCACCATCAGGCCCCCAAATACGGACCGCTGTTGGCGGGGACGCTCTTCACCGGCCTCAACCCCTTCTTCATCGCGTGGTGGCTCACCATCGGCGCCTCCCTGATCTCGAGGGCCCTCGAGCTGGCCTCCTTCGCCGGAGTGGTGCTGCTCTTCGCATCCCACATCTGGATGGACTACGCCTGGCTCACCTTCGTGGGGTACGCGGCCTACAAGGGCCTCTCGGTCATCGGTCACAGAGTGGTGAGGTACGCCGAGCTGGCCCTTTCCCTGGCGCTGGTCTTCCTGGGCTTCTGGCTCGGATACAGCACCCTCTTGACCGGCCCCTCGGCCTCCTAGAAGCTTCGAAGGGTTTTTCAGCCCGGTTCTAACCGAGATCCGGTCAGATTCGGGAGATTTCGGCGACCCGTAATCTCCTCAATCTCTTATACGGGTTGAACGGTCTTACGGTGCGGTTGGCCGAGGCCCCTGAGAGGAGGACGCTGATACTGGTGGTGGACGAGGACGACGACATAGGCAGGAAGACTGGTTGGAAGACCCCGATCCTCGGCAGGGACAAAAACTTCCTCGCCGCCAAGGACCTCCTCCTCTCTGACCCCGAGGAGGCCGATGCGAACGCGATGTTCGCGGCCGTCAAGCTCTACGACGATCTCGCCAAGTCGGGCACCGAGCAGCTGGAGCTCGCGACGGTTGCGGGCAAGCCGGGCGGAGGGCTCGACTCGGACAGGAAGCTGGCGAGGGAGATAGACGAGGTCCTCTCAGAGTTCCCTGCGGACCAGTGCATAGTGATCACCGACGGCCCCCTTACCGACTCGGTCAACGCGATCATAACGTCGAGGGTGAGGGTGGTCTCGGTGAGGAAGCTCGTCGTTAAGCAGAACCCTTCGATCGAGACGACCTGGATCCTCCTCGGCAAGTACCTCAGGACGGCCCTCTTCGAGTTCGAGTACTCGAGGGTCATCCTTGGCATACCGGGTGCGCTCGCGATCGTCGTCGGCCTTCTGTTGCAGTACAACCTGCTCTCGCCTGCAACGCTGCTGGTCCTGTTCGGCATAGTGCTGGCGGTGAGGGGATTCGGGATAGACACGGCCGTCATCTCCTTCCTCCGAAGGCTCCAGACGATACCCTACAGGCCAGCCCTCACCCAGCTCAGGATCTACATCGGCTTCTCCTCGGCTCTGCTGATCGTCGCTGCGCTCTTCGCCGGGATCAACGGTGTCAACGCCTACGTGGCCGCCAACCTCCCGGAAGCTCCGCCCTTTGTGCGGGATCCGGTCTTCTGGTTCCAGCGTACAGGGCCTCTGGTCGGGTCCTTTCTGCTCAGCTCGATCGACTTAGTGATAATAGCCGTCTCGATCTCGGTCGTCTACGACCTCTTCTACCAGCTCTACCTCAGGAGCGTCAGGGTCGTCCGCCCGGCACAGGCCGTAGCCCTGATCGTCTTCCTCTGGGCGCTCTTCAGGGCCCTCGGCTCCTACCTGCTCAGGAACGAGGAGATCTACTTGACGCAGATGGTCCTGATAGCAGTGTTGGGCGTCGCGTCGCTCGCAACCATCTACGTCCTCCTCATGACCGTTGGCCTTCCGGTCCTCCGCTTCAGGTCGAAGGGTGAAGGGGAGTGATTAGGGGGCTCCTCAAGGTGCTCGGGGCCTACGCGCTTTACGAGCGCTGGCTCCTCAACACGGTCCGGAAGGGCCCCATGCCGAGGCACGTGGCAGTCATCCTCGACGGCAACAGGAGGTGGGCCAGGAGCAACGGCCTCTCGATCGAGGAGGGTTATAGGATGGGTGTGAGGAAGGTCGAGGCTTTCCTCAGGTGGTGTGTTGACCTGGGGATAACGGCCGTCACCCTCTACGTCCTCTCCCTCGAGAACCTCAGAAGGCGGCCCAAGGAGGAGATCGATGCGATCTACAAGGTCCTCATCGAGTCGACCTCCAGGTTCCTCTCGGATCCTGAGGTGAGGAGGCGGAGGGTGAGGGTGAAGGTCATCGGGAGGACCTGGCTCCTGCCAGAGCACGTGAGGGAGGCGCTGGAACGTCTCGTCGTAGAGACGGCCGACCACGACTCCTACTTCCTCACGCTGGCGGTGGCCTACGGAGGTAGGGACGAGATCGTTCATGCGGTGAGGAGGCTAGTGGCCGACGTCCTCTCGGGCGAGGTGATCCCCGAGGCGATAGACGAGCAAATCTTCAGCAGATACCTGTACACCTCAGACCTGCCTTACCCGGAACCGGACCTCGTCATCAGGACCTCCGGTGAGGAGAGGATAAGCAACTTCCTCCTCTGGCAGATCGCCTACAGCGAGCTGGTCTTCCTCGACGTCTACTGGCCAGATTTCAGGAGGATAGACCTGCTGAGGGCGATAAGGACGTACCAGGCAAGGGAGAGGAGGTTCGGTGCGTGAGTTCCTGAACTAAACGTCGATCGATGGGTCCTGTAGGCTGAACGTCGTCAGCCTCTCCGCGCCCTTGTCCGTCACAAGGACCGTGTCCTCCAGCCTTATCCCCCACTTCCCCTTGATGTAGACGCCCGGCTCACAGGTCACCACCATGTTCGCTGCCAAGACCTCGCTGCTGGTCGGCGACATCCTAGGCTGCTCGTGGATCTCGAGGCCTATGCCGTGGCCGAGGCTGTGCATGAAGTACCGGTCGAGCCGCGCCTCCTCGAGCTTCCTCCGTGCGACGCTGTCGGGGTAGCTGCAGTGCGTGTCGGGCTTGATGTACGCCTCCGCCGCTTCCTTGGCCGCGAGGACCTGCCGGTACGCCATGAGGAACTCGTCGGTAGCCTTGCCTATGAAGAAGGTCCTCGTTATGTCCGAGTGGTACCCCTCGACGACCGCGCCCAGGTCTATCACCACGACGTCTCCCCTGTTGAGGGCCCTGTCCGACGAACCGGGCCTTTGGAGGGGACCGTGGGGCAGCGCGGACCTCGGCCCCGAGGCCACGATGACGTCGAACGCGGGTTTCTCGCCACCTGACCTGTAGATCTCAGCGAGTATCTCGGCCTTCACCTCGTTCTCCGTTATACCCGGATACAGCATCTCGTAGGCGGCCCTCATCGCCCTGTCGGCGACCTCGCAGGCCCTCCTGATCGCCTGTAATTCCTCCTCGTCCTTGACCTCCCTGAGCTCCCATATCACCGAGGAGCCCTGCCTGATCTCGCCGTTCCTCAAGAGAGTCGAGTAAAGCTTGTAGGTGTCGATGTCGACCTCGTCGACCGCCACGCTCCCCTCAAGGGAGGAGAGGGTCTCTGCAACGACCACCTCGAACCGCGCGTTCATCCCTGTGTTCCTGATCTCGAGGCCGCTGTAGGCGTACTCCTCAGCGGCGTGAAGGCTCAGAGGGGGTACGAAGAGCACAGGCCTCTCGAGGTTCAAGGAGACTAGCAGCGCCGCTGGCCCGTCGATGCCTGCGAAGTAGAGGAGGTTGGGCTTGTTGGTGATGAGGAAGTTCTCTATCCCGTGGACCCTCATCAGGGTCATCAGCTTCTCCAGCCGCGCGCCGTACCTCACAGCATGACAGCTCCTGGAGTCTTTCTTAAGCTCTTACGTCGAGCGCTCCGCCAACGGGTGCGACTGGCCCTTACACCGTCACTTCAGCGGCACGTACATGCTGCTCTTGGTGGCGCCCACACCGGGCCTTCCGTGGACCACACGCTTGTTGGTGATCGCGAACTCGCCGAGCCTGTGGCCTATCATCTCCGGGACGATCTCAACCGGCACGAACTCCTTGCCGTTGTGGACGGCGATCGTAGTCCCCACCATCTCCGGCAGGATGACCATGTCCCTCGCATGGGTCCTGATCGGCTTGTTGATCCCTAACCTCTTGTACTTCCTCACTTTCTCGAGGAGCTTCCGCTGGGGCTCGGTCAACCCCCTCTTCAGGCTCCTCCTCTGCCTGCTGGGGAGCAGCTTGATGAACTCGTCCATGCTCATCTGCTGGAGCTGCTCGAGCGTGTAGCCCCGGTACGTGAATTCCCTGACCATCCGTCGGATCGGGTCTCCATCAGCTCATAAGGTTTCGTGAGGGGTGTGGTCGACGCGTCGAGCGGATCGGATCGAGCGCCTCAGTAGACCACGACCGATGCCTCCAACCTCCTGCCTCCGGAGAGCTCGACCTCGATCCTGTAGCTCTTGGCGAGTCCGGTGACGATGCCGCAATAACCTGCCGGAATCTCCACCCTGCCCTCATCGCCCACGTTCACAAGGAGGGCCCTGCTCGGTGTGGGTACGCCCGGGGCTTCACACGTCACGCCCTCGACCAGAACCTTCGTTATGTAGGTAGGGGCGCTGCCACCGTTCCTAACCACAAGGACTACGCTCTTGCGCTCGGGGCTCCAGTAAGCCGCCGTCACCACCGGTCCGCCCACCGGTTGCTGGAACTGTCCCGGCACGAAGAGGAGCGACACGGCGAGCACGAGGCCTATCACCACGACCGCTGCCCCTCCTATGACCGCGATCAGAATTTCCGGCGACCTGGTGCCGCTCATCGGCGAAACCGGTACAGTCCCTCAGAAATCCTTTCGGTGATGGACGGAACAACGCAGATTAATGGCCCTCTCTTGGAGGTCTCTCGGGTTGGCGGACGGGCTGAGACCGGACCTGCTGTTCGCGCTGATCGCCTTCGTCGGCATAGGGCTCACCGACTTCGTCAGGAAGAAGGGGTCGCTGGAGGGAGCGCAGCCTTCTCAGTACCTCTTGGTCGAGACGCTGGTGGTCCTCGCGTTCGTCGGTGCCTTCGCGCTGCTCACATCCGGCCCCTCGCTGAGCATCGGGGGTCCTGTCCTGACCTTCGCTCCCATCTCGGCCGTCACGATAGGGATCGGTTTGCTCGCGCTGCTTTACGGCCTCCAGCACGGCCAGGGCAGCGTCGTGATACCGATATCGAGGTTGGGGCTCTCGCTGGCCACGTTCCTCAGCATCTTCCTACTCGGTGAGCCCCTAACGGTCACCAAGGCGTTGGGGATTGCGCTCGCAGTGGCGGCGGTTGTCCTCCTCTCGGTGTGAGATCATGTCGAGCGAGGGAGCGGTGAGCGGTGCTCCGGAACGCTCCGGGCGGAGCGCTGTGTTCAGGTCTGATCCGGCAACGCTGCTCTTGCCGCTCTTCCTCTCAGCCATCACGTGGTCCGCCATCACTTTCCTCTCGCCTGCCCCTCCACCTTTCAGGACGCTGCCGCCGGTTGTGACCTTCGAGGAGCCAGCCACAGCACCAGAGGTCTCGTTAGCGCCCTACCTCAACGCGGTCGTGCTTCTCATCGCAGTCGGTGTGTCAGGGGTTCTGTTTGTCATCATGTTGAGGAAGAGGCCCTCGCTCGCCTCGGTCCTCTCGGCGGCGCTCTACCTCGTCGTGACCGGATCGTCCATGTCGTATCTCCTCCTTTCGACCGACCACCTAGTAGCCGGCAGCCTGACCCTGACGCTGTTGCTGTCCTTCGGGGTCGGTGCCCTCTGCACCTACCTCGTCAGGCGTAGGACCGGCCTGCTCGCGGCGCTCTCTGGCTCCATCACCGGCGCCTTCGGAGGTCTCGTGATAGCCTCGGTGGTACCGCCCTTCACCTCGATGGTCCTGATGGGCGCTGCGGCTCTCTTCGACCTCCTGATGGTATGGAAGGGCTACCTATCGGCGATGAAGGGGATGCGGGCCGAGGACTTCAGGACGATAAGGGGGATGGTGGTGGAGATGCGCGACGCTTCGGTCGGCCTCGGCGACCTCGTCTTCTACGCCATGGCGGTGTCGGTGGCCGCGAAGCTCGCTGACGCCTTTACGGCCGTTGCCGTCAACGCCGTGATCGTCGCCGGATACTACGCGACGCTCTTGCTGTTGAGGCGTTGGGATCAGGTCCCGGGCCTCTCGATACCGCTCGGGCTATCGCTGGTCCTGTTGCTCCTGCGCTCCTATCTCACCTGAGCCCTCTGGCCCTTGACCTCCGATGCGAGCGCGTCGACGTATCTCTCAGGGTCCCTCGGAGGCGAACCCGTCTCCCTGAGGGCCCTCCGCGATAGGTAGATCGAGGCGCCGACGGCATAATGTAGGTCTGCCGATGCGGAGAGCACTGCGGCGAGGGCCACCATCGCTCCCATAGTGAACCCGCTCACGTGCTCCGGCTCCAGCCAGTTGGCCTTCCGCAGGTCGGGCGAGGCGAAGGCGTCGAACCGTCCGAGCTTCCACACAGGTGTTCCTGCACTGCGCGAGAGGTTCACGGCGCTTTCCAACTCTTCCCTCAACTCTCTTCCTCCCTCCGACCTCACCAGCAGCACTCCGCCGACTGACGTCGTGGAGAACGGAACGCCTCCCTCCGCCTCTACCCTGAACACTTCGCCCTCGGTTCGCCTGAGCGGGACCCCCAGCCTCTCGAGGAAGCTCCCAGCTCCCGATGCCAGCTCCGAGCCGTCGTCGTAGAAAAGCACCCTCACGTCTCCCTTGAAGGACGCAAGGGCCGCCTCCGCGTCGCCCGGACCGGCCACGAGCTCGGCGTCCGGCGGTGCTCCGATGGGCCTCACGGAGACGACGCCCGCATCGACGAGGTCCACGAAGGGTTTGGCAGCGTGGAGGCAGATCGTGCAGTCGGCCCTGACCCTCTCGGTGTAGTCTCCGGTGTCGGGGTCGATGCCGGAGGGGACGTCGACCGCAAAGACCAGCGCCTTCGAGGAGTTGACCAGCGAGAAGACCGTGGAGTACGGCCTCCCTACGGGTCCCCTCAAGCCCGTTCCGAAGATCCCGTCGACGATCACGTCGGCCGATGCGATCAGGGCCCTGACCTCCTCAGGCACCTCATCGCCGGAGACCAAGTGGCACCTCACCGAGAAGGCCATCCTCCTGACCGCCTCCCACGCGCTCCTCGCTTCCTCCGTCTTCGGCTCACCGGTCCTCGAGATCAGGACCACGTGGACATCGCCGGCTATGGCAGCCAGGTGCCTCGCGGCCACTAAGGCATCGCCTCCGTTGTTGCCCGACCCCGCCAGGACCACGACCCTCTTCGACCCCAGGTCCTTGACGCGCTCAGCCACCGCCGAAGCCACCTGGGCCCCTGCGTTCTCCATCAGGATCCTCCTGCTGACGCCGAGGTACTCCGAGTTCAGGTCGATGACCGCTATGTCCAGGCTCCTGAACCTCCTCCCGCTCATCTCCTCCTCAGTCCGAGGATCTCGTCGAGGTTTTTGACCACCTCCCTCACCCCACCAGACCTCAAGTGAATCAGGACCTTCTCCCAGTCGGTCCTGAGGATGAGCGCCGTGATGACCGCAAGCGCCGCGATCGCCACCACGACCCCTACCGTGTTGCCGAGCGTCGACTCGAAGAACGTGAGGTAGAGGCCTCCAGTGTAGGCCACGAAGACCGCCAGCAGCACCTTCCCCGCTGTGTTGGCCAGCATGAACCTCCAAAGGGGCATCTTGATCATCCCCGCAGGTATGTAATACACGTCGTCGGGGAGCGGCGTAAGCGCGAAGGCGAAGACCGCGAGGTCGCCGTACCTGCCCAAGAGCTCCCTCAAGGAGTCCATCTGCTTCCTCCTCGCCTCGCCGAGGAGTTTGTAGCCGGCCCTGCCTAGGGCGTAGGACGTCAGCTTCCCGACCGCGCCTCCTATCCCTGAGACCAATCCCAGCAGGACGGGGTCCAGGGACTTGCTCAGCAGCACCACGACGAAGAGGTAGGGGACGGGCAGGAAGGGGACCAGGCTGCCTATCAGGGAGACGAGGAAGACGCCTCCGTACCCGTAAGTCTCGGCGACGGCCCTCAGCGCCTCCGTCAGCTCCAACCCCTCAGGTCCCGTTCGTCCCACTACATTAGGTGAGCGCGTTCGGGGAAGAAGTGTAGGGCAGAACTCCGTGAAAGCACGGTCCTCGTCGGCCGAGGGAAAACGTGGGACGGCAGGGTGATATTCCGTCATGGAATTGCAAGGTGTGGGATTCATGGCCGGCGGCGTGACGTCGGTCGCCGTAACCGGTTCGGGCGTATCGGACGTCCTGAGAGAAGTCTGCAGGGTCCTCGAGACGGCCGGCCTGAAGGTCACAGCGCTCCATCCTCAGAGGGCGAAGGAGTTCGAGGGCGAGGTGCTCGTCGTGGTCGGCGACGACAGGGAGGTTCTGAGGTTCCTCCACTCTGTCCCTCTTCCCGATGCGAGCCTGCTGATCGTAGGTCTAGAGCCTACGAGGTCCTTCCTCACCTCGGTCGACCTCGAGGAGCTGGCCGATTCGGCCTTCCACCTCGTCGAGGGGAGCTACAGGGTGGAGGAGGTTCCACTGCTCTCCTGCAACACCGACGACGGCGACTCCTACCTCGCCATCAACGAGGGCGCTGTTGTCCCGAAGAGGCCGGCGAAGCTGATGAGCTACACGCTTGTGATCGAAGGCGAGCAGGTCTGGGGAGACAGGGCCGACGGGGTCCTCGTCTCGACGCCCATCGGTTCGAGCGCCTACGCCCTCTCGGCGGGAGGAGTCCTGATACACCACAACGCCCAGGTCTT
>Ga0081478_140873_pt1 | contig 13065 bp, 14 predicted proteins | sample OctSprmetagenome_FD_70983 | JGI IMG/M metagenome (GOLD analysis project Ga0081478, IMG submission 70983) | Hot spring and microbial mat streamer communities from Octopus Spring Streamers, Yellowstone National Park, USA - T=80-84 v2 (version 2) | ecosystem: Environmental > Aquatic > Thermal... | reverse complement strand
CAGGATCTCTGTGGGGGAGGTGGAAGTCCCTCGATGACCACAGGGATGCTATAACATCCCTGTGGATCAAGAAGCAAAACAATCCAAAACAAATTAATATCAATGACAATCAATGACCATCGGTGGACAAGCGGTTAGAAAGGAAGAGGAGTGTGATGGCAGCAACAGCAGCAAAGAGAGAAAATCCAATATCCACATCCATAGCCATACAAGAATAGCCAAAAATGTATTATTTTATTCTAAAGGTGGGTATGGCACTAGGAAGATCCTCACATAGTCTTCAACTAGGTCTTCGTAGAATCTCTCTGTTATCTCTAGAGCTTAAGCTCCAATATTTTCTTCCCTAGATCTATTGGCTTAGGCGGAAAATCGGGGAGCTGTTGGTAAAGAAGCTTAATACCTCTTGAGAGAAGCTCTAAAAGGGCTTTTTTATCCTCACTTCCTATATTCAGCGTCTTTTCTACTCTCACACGACCTTCTTTCCATCCCATCTGACCTAGGTTTATAAACTCTACAGTAGCTTCCGCCATATCAAGTAGAGCGAGCACATCCTGAGGCTTCTCTACCAGGATGAGAGTCTTCCCTAGTATCTCGGCATTTTTCAGCTTTTCGGCTGCGTCCTTTATGTTGAGAACATCAACTTGGATCCCTGGAGGTGCTAGGGTTAGTTGGAGCTGTTTTAGCACAGGGTTAGAAGCAATCTTATCGTTAACAACCCATACAGATAAACTCCCTATTTTTTTAATCCATGCTGCCGTTACCTGGCCATGTATGAATCTATCGTCGATTCTAATGAATATCCTGTCACTCAGATTCCTCCTTTGGGATTTCGTATCTATAGTGCTCAAATTTAATACCCCGAACTTTCTATCTTGTGTAGGGATTAATATGCTTAGGGCAGACTTATTGAGTGACGTCTTTGAAAGTGCTGGGGTGTCTCGTAAAATCCATATAGATGATGAACCTTGATAGAGGCGGGTTTTCACGAGGAAAAATTAGAGTTCCCAACTGGTATAGCCATGTCAGGCTACTATACGATAAGGGCTAGAAATGCTGTAGGTTACCACGATCCTCTTAAGGTGAGAGCACTATATATAGAATCAGGTGGCGAATCTCTTATCATACTATCTCTCGATCTAATAGCTGTAGATCTAAATCTCTCTAATGAATTAAGGCGTAAGATTGAGAGGATCTTAGGAATTCCAAGAACAAATATCTTAGTTACTGCGACACATACACATTCAGGTCCTGAAATTGGTTCTCTTGGAATTCTGGGCGATGCAATGGGGTTAACTCTCCCTCTTGAAATTGAGGAGCTAAGAATACACATTATAGAAAAGGCTTTCGTAGCCATTGAGAAAGCTGTAAGAAAAATCCTGCCATCAAAATTATATATCTGGGAAAGCTCTATCCAGGGTCTTTGCGCTAATAGAATAGATCCTGGAAAACCTCAAGATCCCAGAGTAATATCGCTTCTCATAGAAAATGTAAACAGGGAGAGATCGGCTCTGATAAACCTCGCGTGTCACCCTACGGTTCTAGGATCAGACAACAGGCTCTATTCCAATGATTTTCTTTTTTATTTAGAACAGGGACTAAAAGGTTTTATAGAGTCCCTAGATTCTGTGGTTTTTGTGAACGGAGCTTGCGGTAATCTAAGCACTAGATTCACTAGGAGAGAGAGCAGCTACGAAGAGGCAGATAGAATAGGCAGATCTATTGCATCAAGAATTGTTGAAGGCTATAGATTTCGGACCGAGTTGAAAGTTTTAGAACTCATGAGTCTTGGCAAGGAAATTTTTATAAAGTTGAGCAATGCTCTCGAGAAGTCATTTAACAGCAATCACAATGAGCTTAATTTAAATGCGTTATATGGATCTCCCAGTTCCATCCCATCTAAAAGAGCATTTGCTATCGCTCTAGGGATCGAAATTCGCGGTAAGCTGGCAAAGCTGCTTAAGGAAAGGGGAGCGGCATATGTTGAAGGCGAGGTCAATGTGATGAAAGCATCAATTGGCAAGAACAAATGCCTAACCTTAGTCGGTATCCCTGGTGAAACCTTTGCAGAACATGGGATCAGAATTAGATCATTAGTCAAATGTGGCCTAACTATAATAGCAGGCTACTCTAATGGCTACATAGGCTATTTACCGGCACATGGCTATGAGGGAGAGTACGAGACTTTGATTTCACTTGTAGGCGTAGAAGGTGCAGAGAAATTGATCTGGGTGATTGAGGATATGTTGAAAAATCTCTTACATTAAAAAATAACAAGATTATGAGGAAGCAAACCTCAAATAGATGTAAAAATTTTCATGTGTTGTTGTGATGACTCTAAGGCTTTTCTAAGCTCTTGCTCATCATAGGAACTATAATTTCCTGTTAGAAGCTCTAGAAGGAGAGGCATGTTAAAGCCTGTGATCACAGCTCTGACTTTTGATTCTTTAAGTAACATGAGAGAGGCTCTCGAGGGTGTTCCACCAAGTATATCTGCTAACACTATAACGTTACTACCAACTCGACTGCATATTTGAAGCATCTTCTCATAGAAATTCTCTAGGCTCTCTCCCTCCTCGAGACTTGCGCATAACACTCTCTCACTCACGATAGAACCTATTATCATCTCTAAGGATCTTATGAGGGAGCAAGCATAACCTCCATGCGATACTAGAAGAAATAAAGGTCCCCCCACAATGTTTCACCTCATATGGGATTGAGATACTCTCCTCAATGTGTGCCTAATACCCCTTATCGCAAGTGAGAGAGCCCATATGTTACCCGGTAAGGCTATTCCCATTCTATATCCGGAGTCCCCTATATGGTGAATATCGCATCCACAAGCCTTCGAGTGAAGGGCTATACTTCTCACGACAGAGTGAAAAGAACCTTCTTGAGAGGTTCCTATAGCACATACTAGCAGCGCATCATATCTCTCTACTAACTTGTGTACAAGCCTTACAACCGAGGGGTGAGAACCCTTAGAAGTATAGGGAGCCGGAACAATTATACCATCCGCTCCCGCAGATAAAACAGTCTCTATCTTCTTTAAATCATATATAGGATCTTCTTTAACCCCACCCCCATGCATCTTGCCTCCTAGTATTATGGCTCTTGAGCCTACTACTCTATGGCAGAGCTCCACACCCCACTCTATTTTGTTCCATGTAACTCCTGCTCCTGGATTGCCAGTGACTGCTATGAGTCTGGATCCTAGCTCTATGCTTCTACTCACAGTTGTCTCTGTTAGCCTCCAACCAAGGTTTGCCCCAAGACCTTCAGAAGGTTCCAGGTTATTACCTATGTATCTAAGGACGAACATGGAAAGCTTTGATAGATTATCAATATGGGAGGGTACCCCTTCAACTTTAGGATTTAAGATATCTAACATGTTAAGAAGCACTATATCTGCACCCATTGATGCAGCTATCTCCACATTAGAGATTCCATCTACTAGACTGGGAGCTGTAGCCACTACCTCGGCCATTATCGTTCTACCCTCTGAAGCCAATATAGCCCTCTTCATATCACCCGGGGTTATCCTCGCCAACTCTGATCCCGTGAGATCGAGAATCCTTTTGCTACGTGCCTGCATTAATCTCTCCATAAAGATTTAGGATATACAATATAAATAATAATGGAAAAGCGGGTTAGCTAAAGCTATATTAATATTTGCTAACAATAGTAAAATTAAGATTTATTAGGTTTGTATGGTAACTCTGGTATGAGGGTGAGATGATTGGTACTAGAGATAACAACTCAGCAAGTAGTAGTTCTAACGATAATGGCATTTATATTCGGGCTAGACTATATTTGGGTAACCCCTCTAGGGATATGGAGACCCCTTATAGCTGGCACCCTGGCAGGAGCAGTACTTGGCGATCCGATAACTGGTCTTATAATAGGTGCCCTTCTGGAATTTACCTTTGCAGGTCTCTTCACTATAGGGGGAGGCACAGTGCCCGAAGCCTCTTCTGGTGCTATAGCTGCTGTTACTGTGGCTCTAGCAACAGGATTACCGCCTACCGCTGCGGTTCCCCTAGCGATACCTTTAGCTGTACTTACCATGAATATTGAGATTTTTGTTAGATCTTTCGATGCTGTCTTCACTCACTGGGCTGATAGAGCTATAGAAAGAGGCAATCTGAACATGATACCTATCATAAACATCCTAGGTGCGGTGCCATGGGGTTTAAGCAGGGCTATTCCCGTCGCAGGGCTTACAGGTCTATTGGCTGTAAATCCACAAGCTGTTCAAGCTGCTGTGGACGCCCTTCAAGTTATTCATGTTGGGCCCTTTACTATACGTTTTTGGGATGCTATGGCAGTTGCAGGAGGTGTTCTCCCAGCGCTAGGCGCTGCTATATTGATGAGGCTTATGATAAATAGGAGAAATGTCGCTCTCTTCATACTAGGATTCGCTCTCGCAGCATATTTGAAGCTGACCCTAGTGGCTATAGCCCTTATAGCTGGGGCTCTGATTTTCTTTATATACTATAATAGATATTCACAGATATTTGAAGGAAGTTTGGCAGGGAAACAATCAGGGGGCCTAGAAAGACCGAATCACTCCAGTGATACATCTGAAGGAGGTTACGGGCTAGCCGAAACGAAACGGATCCTTACTAAAAGCGATATATATAAGGCTTTCTGGGTATCATGGTTTATCCAGTCCAGTTGGAATTATGAGAGAATGATGGGGACAGGCTTCTTACATGGCATGCTTAGCATAGAGAAGAAGCTTAGAAGAAGCTTTGAGGAGCTCAAAAGCTGGCTTAGACTTCATAATGAATTCTATAATACGGAGCCGCACCTACATAACGCGATCTATGGAATTGCCATAGCCCTTGAGGAGCGGAATGCTGACCAGGATACCGTGAGAGGTGTAAAAACAGCACTTATGGGACCATTTGCGGGCTTGGGAGATTCGATTATGTGGTTCACTATATTACCCATAGCCTTCCTATTGGGGGCTTCTCTTGGTGCTCAAGGCAATCCACTTGGCCCAGTTGTAGCTTTGGCCATATGGATTCCTGTGTCGTGGGCTGTGAAGTACTATTCTCTAGTTTATGGATATCGATACGGACTCTCCTTAGCAGAGATCCTCAGAGGCGATGTCCTAAAGGTTTTCAGAGATGCCACGGCCGATTTTGCAATGGCTATAGTGGGTGGAATAGCTGCTACCTATGTCAGAGCATCAACACCTTTGATCCTTGGAGAGTATGGTGGCCAGGCTTTGAAACTCCAACCAGTCCTAGATCAGTTAATGCCTTCACTACTATCACTTATATTTGTCCTATATGCATATTACCTTATCAAGGTCAGGGGCTATGGCTACGGTACTGCAGTAATAATACTCTTTGTCACAGCATTTATTCTGGCTCTTATAGGGTTCCTCGGGTAAAAACACTATCTAGGAATCCGATCCAGAATGTCTCTTATTTTAGAAGGCTTTCTATTTTTTCCAGAATTTCTATAAGACCTTCGCCATTTTCCTTATAGGCAACTAGATCGGCTGCTTCCTTCAATTCTTTAGAGGCGTTGCCGACGGCTCCTTTGTAATTAGAGACCCTAAAGAGGGGAAGATCGCTATTACTATCCCCTATGCTTATTATAAAGGCATCTAAAATTTTGGTATGCTTCATCCATCTAGTCAAACCTATTCCTTTGTCAACTCCAAAAGGGACAAGCGCATAGGTTGCTGAGCCTACTTTCACTATATTGTATCTACATACATTGAGATCTTTATTAAGAGCTCTTACAGCATCCAAATGTGTCTGATCGAAATAGTAGAGCACTTGTCCTTGATTAGCTGGCTCGACCTTACTCTCCAGCAACTTGATCAATGTATCCCAGCAAGGCGGCTTATATATTATTAGCTCATCTTCCTCAGCTAGATAGATGACAGCGCCCAGCTCGAGTACCAGAGCACTGAAATAAGTTCTTAGACCTCCGACTACTGAGAAACGGCTCTCAATATCCCTATAAGGCCTCGCTGTGGCTACTAGAGTTAGGATTCCTTTATCTTTTAGATATTTAATTTTATCGAGCACCCTATGATCTGGCAAACCACCTTCTTGTGTCATTGTTCCATCGTAATCCATAACTATTACTGAGGTCTTCTTCAATCCACCTCGACCCAAGATCCTCCTTGTAAATTTGATCTATAGTACGCGTCAAGAATTTTCTGGGCTCTGAGACCTTCCTCAAGCGTTGGGCTATAGCTATCTGATACATTAGCCAGAAACTCTATAAATCCCTTTAGAAGGACTAGGTACGCATATGTCCATCCTTCATAACTCTTCGAGGGAGGCCATAGTAGATCTTTGTAGATGTCGTTAAACCCTATAACTCTTTTCTCAACATTACCTGAGGATCTTGTGAATACATAGACTTCATGAGGCTGATTAAGAGAAGCTCTTAATCCTCCTTCATTTCCGTATATCTCTATTCTCATTTGCTCTTCGAAACCTGGACATACTTTAGATGCTTCTAGACTACCTGCTAGCCAGCGGCTCGTGTTTTCCATCTCCACCAGTGCTATTCCCATGTCTTCTGCATCGATCTCGACCATCTGTCCAGTAAACGGATCTTTTCTCTTGGATACTATAATATATCCTTTGCCAAGGATTCTTTTGATTCTCATGTTAGTCAAATATTCAGCTAAATCTATGAGATGGATCCCCAGATCTGTAAAAACACCACCACCTGCTAAGGCCTTGCTCATTCTCCATTCAAATGGGGTGTCTTCATAAGCATGCTTAGCGTGAGCACTAACGGCCCGAAACATTGTAAGAGATCCTAGAACACCCTTAGACATAAGACTCCTAGCATATATAAAGGCTGGCACAAACCTAGCAACAAAGCAAACTGTGCCAAATCTTCCCGAGGCTTGCGCCTTTCTAACTATCTCTTGGGCCTCCTCATAGCTTGTTGCTAGGGGTTTCTCAATAACCACATGGGAGCCTCTTTCAAGGGCTCTTATAGTATAATGTCTATGAGTATAGTTATGGGAAGCAACAATTACTAGATCTAAATTTCTTCTGAAAAAATTTTCTTCAGAATCTGTATAGTGCTCAAAACCGTAGGTTTTAGCAAAGCTCTCGCCTCTAGCTATGGAATGAGAGAGAACAGAGTCAAGTTTTATGTGGATCTTCTCAGCAAAACCTTTAGAGGTAAACTGAAGGGTTCTAAGGCACCATGCCTGCGTTGAGGCTGACCATCCAGTTCCTATAACTCCAACAGAAATAGTCTTAGGCATTTTCACCCCATAATAAAAATTATTTCCTAACCTATAAACATAAGATCTTAATCAATTATTTCGAACATAATATGCACTTGTAGCTATAAAATCTCGTGTTAATATCCAATAAAAATTTATAAGATTTTTCAATATGCGGTAAAGGTCACTCAGTACTGATACATCCTTAAAAATGTAGGTACATAATAAATCTATACAGGTTATGGAATACCTGTACTTTACATTAACAGACTTAGCCTGGATATGCTTCTCTAATTCCTTATAATATTCTAAATACTAATGATATATCGCGTTAACTGTGCTGAGAAGTCCATTAATCATTTTCAATGATATAATGAGACTGATTCCCTGTTTAGCCCCATGTCAATAAACCCTAAACATATCGGGTTATTGTAGAACATGCTGAGGCAATTTGAGATAGGGGCTTTTGAATAATGTTCATAGGATCGAAAATATCTGGAGTAAATGAGTCTATAAAATTATTCTATCCTTATGTTCATGCTCCATAGTGACAACATATGCTGCTCATTGTGACGTAAACAATTTCATTTGTTCTTACGTAGATGTAACTCATCTAAAGCATTTTAATGCTATATAGGTTAGAAACAGCTTTTTCTTTTACCTGAGGATCTTAATGCCACTAGATATCAACAGCTTGCTAGCCATTCTTATCACATCTTCGCTACTTATTGCCGATCTTGTAATCTCCTTTACTAGATCAAGCGATTTATAGTGACTTAATTTTGATATTGTATATTTAATTAGGCCTACGGCCGGTGGATTAACACTGAGTGACTCGATTCCAAGGCCTATTAGGATCGGAATTGAAATCTGCCTACTCGCAATTTCGCCACAGACACCTAGCTTTACCCTTTTATTCTTTATCTTCTCTATTGCTATGCTCATTATTCTTATTACTGAAGGATCTAGATCGTTATATAGTTCTCCCAGTTTCTCGTTGGTTCTATCAACTGCTAGTACATACTGTGCAAGATCGTTGGTTCCAAAGCTTACGAAACTAATAAGCCCCGTGTCAACCAATAGATCCAGCATCAGCGCAGCAGCAGGAGTTTCAACCATTATGCCTAAGCTTATGTCGTCGGCTCTTAGCTTAGAGGAGGTTTCTATTATTGCCATCTCTAGGGAACTATAGATTTCATAAATCTCTTTCACTCTACTCACCATAGGTATCATAAGTTTTAGGTTCTCTCCGAATCTTTCAGCAGCCCTCACGAATGCCCTTAGAAACGGCATCAGAATCTCTTTATTATACTCTAGAAGTAGTCTAATCCCTCTCAGACCCAGAAAGGGATTAGGCTCCTTAAGTCTTAGATAGGGTACAGGCTTGTCACCTCCTAGATCAGGGGCTCTTACGATTATTTCTTTTCCTTTAAAGAACTCTGCGGATCTTATTAAAGCATTAAGAAGTCTCTCCTCGCTAGGCGGTTTTTCCAATGTGTAAAGAAATTCGACTCTATAGAGACCTACACCATCACACCCCAATGAGGAAGCTAGTCTCGCTTCCTCTACATTACCTATATTACATAAAACATCGATCTTTTTTCCATCAAATGTTACAGCATTAGATCTTGCATAAGGCTTCGTAAGAACCTTTAAATCTTCATAGTTTTTTAATATCTCCATATACTTCTTCACTAAACTTTCGACAGGTTCTAGGATGAGCTGACCATTTATCGCATCAACAATTGCCCTAGAATTCGTTTTGATAGACTCAAGATCCAACATAGGTACAATTATATAGGGGATCTCGTTATTCCTAGCTATTACCGCTATATGCGAAGTAACCCCTCCTTTTCTTGTGACAAGACCTTTCAATCCTACTCTTATGAGACTTATAAGATCAGTCGGTAAAATATAGTCAGCCACTGCAATGAACCTCTGTTCAGCAGATAAGGTTTCATCTTGAGAGTCCTCCTTAATCCTTTTTAGAATTTCATAAACCACGTTCCTGAGGTCAAGTTCTCTCATTTCTATAAGCTCATTTTCACTTCTTAGGAGTGCCTCAGAATAGGACGTGAAGACCCTCTTAACTGCGAGCTCTGAGCAGATCCGCTCAGAGATAACCAAAGCAGCGGCTTCCTCGATTATAGCTCTTGCCATTATCCTATATGCCTCAAATAGTTCCCTAAACAAGGATTCTTGGGAGCCCATGAGGATCTCTAAATGTCTTTCAAATCTTTCAAGAGAGCTCCTGAGCTTCTTAACTTCGGTGTCAGGGCTATCTGCAATACAGCTATTGGGGATCTTATCTAGGATCTCATACTTTTCGTGTTTAATAACAAAACCTATTGCTATTCCGCTTGAAGCTGAGGTGCCCCTGTAGATCTTCATATGCCCTCTCCATCCTCCACTGGCAGGACTTTTTCTATGAAGTGTAGCAGAGCTGAATGTGCTTCATCTTCGTCTTCTCCATCTATAATTAACGTTACTATATCTCCATAGTCCACTCCAAGAGAGAGGATCTTTAGGAGATTCTTTGAGTCTGCACAATTATTATCCTTGCACACTTTTATTGAGGATCTAAACCTAGAGCAGAATTGTGTGAATCGAACAGCGGGTCTCGCATGGAGACCTGATCTATTTAATATCCTAACCTTAACACTTTTCATAATGGAGTATCCCATAGATACTAATACGTTTCAGAAAAATATAAATTGGCTTATCTTCTCCCGATAGGTAAATATTCTATATCTCAAGTGTTGCAGCAAAAGTCCATATGTTATTTTTACTCTAGCGGATCATAGAGTTCGAAGGTGATTCGAGAACGTAGAATTAGGATATTGTAAGCATAGTTGCTAAGCTTAAACTAATGCTTTTAGGATAGAAGATAGAAATAGCGTGAGATATTTTTCTACATTAGGTACCTGAGCTCTCTAGATCCTTTCAAAGGAAGCTTAATCGGATCTGTGAGGATACATTTAAATCTCTATGTTATCCTTGGGTTTAGGTCTGCTAGGAAAATATTTTTATACTAGGTATATATATGCAGTTAGATTAAGTAATATAAAAATTTTAAACATTTCAAGCTATCTACTCTCATAAATACTCATAATCAAGGCGGTATTTAAATCTTGATTATGAGTATTTATGAGAGTAGATAAGATCTATAGGATAAGTGTCTCGGGACACTACTATCCACACGAGTTCAGAGAAATCATTACATCGCTAAAACCAAAAAAAGCTAATCCCAATACATACAGAAACGCCAGATACAATGATAAGCATCTTTAAGAAGATAAAGACCAAACCTAAAACGTAGTGCTATTTGCTCTATTTGTGGATGAGGCGTTTTAGTATCCAGGGCAACAGTATGATTGTTGATATGATTGCTATAGCTGCTATGATCAATGTGCCATCAATGCCTATCCCAGCAATGGTTGTTGTCCTGGCTATCTCTCTGGTTATTTCCATCAGATGTGTTCTCACCTCTGTTTTCAATATGGTAGTTGTCCTCACATCTGTTAATGTGGCTGTTAATGTGGTCGCCCGTGTCTCTGTATAGGCTTTAGTTATTGCTTGTGTTACAGTCTGTGTTGTTGTTGTAACTATAGTTCTAGCCTGCGTGGTTGTTATTGTTATTGTTGTTGGCTGCTTTGCCTCATTCTCCCTTGGGAAATATACATAGAGCGTCCATGCTGATGGCTTGAACTCGTTCGGATAATCAACAACCCTTGCATATCCATTGTCCACAAGCCACTTATTAACATTCAGCAGATGTGTATCGTTATACCTTAGATAAGCCACAGCCACAACCCTGTTATATCTATCAATAACATACAGATCATCCACATCAAGATATACGGTTTTCCCCAGGATGAGTCTCTCAAGGGCGATTCTAGATGCTTCTCCCTCAGCAGTCCCGAGCTCTGGAGCATCAATATCTGCAAGCCTAACCCTTCCAACTGGGAAAGCATCAAAGGTATCTCCATCAACAACCCTTCTAACAACAGCGATAACATCGATCTCAACACCTGGGCTTGATGAAAGAGGGCTAGCAACACCAAGCACGAGAAGAGCCACGATAAGAGAAACACATAGAGCAGAGACCCTCAACCCAGAGCCCCCAAAACAATATGCCATCGGGTATATATAGATCCCAAAAAATAGAAGAAAAACTATAGAGCACAAAAACGATGAAACGGGATCGAGCATTAAGCTTAAATACTTCTTTTTCAAATTATTAATTGGTGAAAGCATGGGCAAAATAGAGTTGGAAAATTCAAAGCCTCAGGGGGTTGAAAGGGCTGGAGAGGGGGCTTTTCCCCCAACCCCCAATGAACTAGCTCAGCTAAAGAATGAATTAGAGAAAGCACTAAATAAGGTCAAAAGGAATGTGTATTACGATAGCATCTCGTTCTCGTATGCGATTGAAGATATTGCTAGAGAAACTGTGAGGAGATTCTTCAATCTCAATGATACAATAGAGGTTATGCATATATACGATGAAGATCCACGATACAATAATGTAATCGAAGCAGCAGAAGTTGCTGGTGAGGTAGAGCCATTAATAATGCGAGATCTTGAATCGAGAGACGTGATAGAGATCACGCTAAGTGATAAAAATGATAAAAAGATAGTGATAGAGGTATATCTCAAATATGAAGCTAGAGAATTAAATGTAAAACATATATATATGTTGAAACTCTTAACACCTATCATCGTGAGAGATATAATTGAGGTAAGAGAATGAGAATAGCTGTATCTGTTGAACATGTCAGCTTTATTGTTCAGAATGATGTCGCCGTTATAGTGAAAAAACCAGTAGTAATTGATGTTGGATGTGGCGCACGCCATAGGCTAGCATTCAAATCTCCATTCCTGTTGAGAGGCGGTGTAAAGCTATTCCCGATTAAGCATGAAGAGGAAAATAAAACGCATATGGAGAGAAAGCTGAAATATGCAACAATAATGCTTGTTGATGGGTGGATTTCAGCAAAAGGATATCTGGTTTTTGAAAAATTACCCGACAAGGAGAATGAGTATAAGCTTGTTAATGATGAACCAAGCCATGTTCTTTATACTTGCCATCATGCTGTCCGTAGCAGAACGCACAGCGCAAAGATCTTTACGAACCTCCCAAAGGATAGTATACTGTATAACAAATTGACCGACTGCAGGACAAGTGGTGATGCTTTATTAGTAGCAATAGTACCTATAAACACTACATTTATGTTGTGCAAAAACAATCCTCCCTATTGTCGTGAGGCTATTGAGACCTTTGAGTGCTATAGCATTTCAACATCCACAATTCCACCATCTGAAAAGTTCGTCACAGAAACAATAGATCCTGAGCCTTTGCTATCATACAAAGCTGATGAAATCCAGCCAATCTGAGGTGGTGAGGAAATTGGAAAATTGTCATGAAATTTTATCTATAGAGATAGAGAAAAAGGTAAAAGAAAACAAGGAAAAGATGTTAAATTCGCTGTATAGATACATTGATATGATAATGGTAGGTAAAGCTTTCCCTGAAAACAAATTCTATGATCTTATGCATCATTATGCTACATGTTCTGTAAGAGAATCTTTATCTTTATGTGGTTGTATGATAAAAGTTGATGTAGTGTATATCGCTGATGACGATGCATACACTAAATCATACCTAAGCGTAGATGAGAAAAAAATAAGCTGGTACAAAATATGCCCCAGGGACAAAGTCCATATTAATATCAATAATACGGTAGTCGCATCTATTATTATCAGATATAAGGCTGACGTTCTAGAGATCCAGCAAGATCGATATATAAAAATCAATGAAATAGAAGACATTTACTTTGAATATCTTG
>Ga0081478_166963_pt1 | contig 13066 bp, 9 predicted proteins | sample OctSprmetagenome_FD_70983 | JGI IMG/M metagenome (GOLD analysis project Ga0081478, IMG submission 70983) | Hot spring and microbial mat streamer communities from Octopus Spring Streamers, Yellowstone National Park, USA - T=80-84 v2 (version 2) | ecosystem: Environmental > Aquatic > Thermal springs... | reverse complement strand
TTGCATTAGAAGAAGTGAATAATGCTGAAAAGAAGGCAAAAAAACATTATGGAAAAAATGCTTTTTGTTTGAGATTTTTAAGTCATGGTGGTGAGCCAAGAGAATGCGGTGGAAATTGGGAGTTAATAAGTTTTCTTGAGGATTTAATTCGCAAATTTAAGACAGATGAAATATCAAGTGTTTTCCCTTATCAGTATCTTGAAGTAGTTGAAAAGTTATGCGAAAGAGACAAAAATAAAAATATTCAAAATATAAAAGAAATTTTAGAAAGTGAATTAAAGAGAATATTTATGAAAAAAGAAGGAGACAAAGAAAGATTAGAAGATTATTTTGAGAAAGAGATTTTATCTCGCTTTAAAAAAATTGAAGATTTTGAAGACTTTGCTAATATGCTTGTAATAGCAAGAAAAATTTCAGGGGAGGTTAGAGTATGATTAAATTTGAAGTTATAACGCCAATAATAATCTCAGGAATTGATAAAAATAAAGTAGAATTAAGAAGCTCTTCAATAAAAGGAATGTTAAGATGGTGGTTTAGATTTTATAAATCAAGTTTTTTAGATGTTGATAAATTAAGAAAATTTGAAAATGAAGTTTTTGGCTCAACTGAAAATGGTTGTTTGTTTTATATGAGAATTTTAAATTTCCCTCAGAACATTGGAGATGCTTATTTATGTATGAATGATAAAAGAAAAAAAGGACAAAATGGAGCAAGAAATGATTATTATAAAATAAAACGTCCTGCATATTTACCAAATCAAAATTTTGAAATCTCCTTTAAATTCTTTCCTCATTTTAAATATCAAAATGAACTTAAAAATTCTTTAATGTTATTATCTCTTTTTGGAGGAATAGGTGCAAGGTGGAGAAGAGGTTTTGGAAGTGTCCAAATTGAAGATTTTGAATATAAAGGAAAAAATCTTAAAGAATTAGCTAATGAATTAAAAAATAAAATAGAAGACTTAAAAGAGGTTCAAGTCAAAGACAACGAAAAACTAAACTGTTTTATGAACATAAAAAACACGAAAATTTACTTAATAAAGCCTAAAAACGAGTTTTGGAATTCTTGGGATTCTGCTATGAATGATTTAAGGGATAATTTTTATAGAAAGTTGAAAAATCAATTAAAAACTAATAGAATTGCTTATAAGCCTTATGGAGACAGAGAAATTTCACCTTTAATTATTCAAATTAAAAAATTGGAAAAAGGTAATTATTTTGGTGTAATTTTAGTTTGGGAAAAATGGAATGGATTTGGGGAATTTGAAAAATTTTTAAGAGGTCTTGAAAATTATGAGATAAAGGAGGTTAAAATATGAAGTTTATTTATCAAATCGGAAGGTTTGACAGGAATTATAATGAAGATATAAATTTCGTTATTGATGGTAAAAATTTTAAATCAAAGCTCTCATCAATCTCCTTAAAAAACTATCTCCAAGGACAAACAAAACTTATTCTTATTTATCCTGTTAGTATCGTATATAATGAAATTGCTTTAAATAATAATGATGAATTTTCCAAAATTATTTCCCAAAAAATAGGCAATTATTTAGAAAATCCAAATGAGGTTCTAAAAGAGCATCCTCATAATAAATATGCTGATGATTTTTTAGTTATTCATTCAATCGGAGAATATAAACTTTTTGATGTTAAGGAAAAATTTGAAGGAACTTATGATGATATTGTTTTGGCTGTTTTTTGTGATATGGTTGAAAGGTTATTAGAAAAGAGGAATGAAGAAAATGAATTTTATATTGATATTTCATCAGGTCATAACATATATGTTTCTGCTATGCTTGAAGCTATAAGGCACTTTTCAGTATTTTCCAAACTTTTAAATTGGCAAAATAAAAGTTTTAGACCCAAAGTTTATATTGTTTTTTCTGATCCAATTTTAGGCTCATCAGCAAAGGAATTTAAAATTTACATTAAAGAACTTAAATTTAAAGTTTTCTTTTCTTCACCTATTGGTAAATATGATATGGATATGATGGAAAAAGAAAGTGAATTATATAAGCTTCTTGAAAATTTCTTAATTTTGTATTCTGCTATAAAAAATAACACACCCTTAGTCTTGTATCACTTTGGATATGATGAATATGGCAAAATTATAGCTTCTATTAGGAAAATTATTGAAGAGATTAAAAACAAGCTTTCGGAAAATTGGAAAAAGTCACCTTCTCTTTCAAAAGACGATTATTTAAAAATTATTTTATCTTTGGGATTTTACGCAGGTATTGTTGAAGTGCTTGAAAGTAATAACATTAGAGAATATAATTTTCAAGAAGGTGTAGCATTAGACGAAATTAAGGAAAAATTTTTGTCAAAGAGTATTTATAAAATTTTTAATTTAGATTCGCTTGTTCCTATTTTGGAATATGAAATTAAAAGTCAATATGGAAAATCAAGAATAATTAAAGAAGAATGGGAAAAATTAGGAAAATACTATGACCATCCTCAAAGTAAAGGAGGGAATTTTCAAAGGCATTTTATTGCCCATTCGGGATTTGAAAGAAATATAACCGAAGTAAGAAAAAAAGACAATAAACTATATTTTAGATACCAGCTAAACGGGAAGAGAAAAGATTTAATATCCGTCCTTAAAAATTACTTATGAAGCACTTTAAAATTTTTAAAGTATGATGAGAACTTTTTCTTTAAAATGTAAAGTCATAACTCCTTTATTTATGGGGGGAGCAAATCAGCAAGCAGAGTTAAGAACTCAATCTATAAATGGGCTTTTGAGATGGTGGTTTAGAATTGCAGGTGGCTCTATTGAAGATGAAAAAAGGCTTTTCGGATGGGCTGGTGAAAAGTCAAATCAGGGATTGGTGAGGATTTTTATAAAAAATTTTGATGAACTTCAAAAGAATAAATTTTCAAAGGATTTTGACAATGAAGGAAGGGTTAGACAAGATAAAGGCATAAACTATATAGGATTTTCACTTGATCAAAGATTTAATGAAAAGCAAGACAAACCAAGAAGAGAATATATAAAAGAAAATCAAACATTTGAAATGAGCATCTCCTTTCATCCAAAAGCTAATGAAGAAGATATTAAAAAATTCTTTTGTGCTTTATGGCTTGCTTTTAATCTTGGGAATTTTGGAAGTAGAAGCAGAAGAGGTTTTGGAGCAATAAGAATAAAAGAAATAAAAATTGAGAAAATTAAGGAAGATGGTAAAGAAGATTATGAGTATATAACTAATAATTGCTATGGTTTGAGTTTTGCTCCAAGTGGAGATTTGGGGACTTGGATAAATAAAAATTTAAATGAAATAAAGAAAGTTTTGAACCAACCAAGAAAAGATATTCCTAATCTATTTGATAATTTTGAGATTTATCAAATTCAAAAAGATAATTTTAGTAATTGGAAAAATTGGATAGCACAGGTTCAGGAAGGAAGACAAGGAAAATATCTTAAAAATTCTTGGGGTGGAAATAATGTAAGTGATTGGAAAGATTTACTTGATTTTATGGGGTTTTTACTAATGGCTTATAGAAGTTATAGACCGCCTGATTATGATAATGCTAAAAAGATATTACGAGGCAATAATTTAAATACTCCAACTTTTGAAAGAGCAATTTTTGGTATTCCTTTGAATTTTTATTTTTCAAGTTTAAATAGAGGGAGTATGGTTCATCTTAAATTAGGAAACGACAATTTGAGAAGAGCATCTCCTCTTATGATAAAAATTATTCAAAGTGAAAGTGGTTATGAAGGACTTTTTATAGTTATGAAATCTACATTTATGCCTGCCAATTCAAGGCTTGTTTTTTCAAATGAGAGTATAAATCTTCCAGAAGAGAATATATGGGAAGCTCTTGATGGTTTTATAGAATCTCTTGAAAGGCATAATCTGATAGATAAAATTTACCCAAAGGAGGTATAACATGCTCAAATTCACAATAAAACCTTATGATGTTTTGTTTTTTGGAAGTGGGAAACCTTTTAATATAGGTGAAACTGCCCAATCTATATTTCCACCTCATCCTACAACATTTGCAGGTGCTATATGCTCAAAAATTTATGCTCAAAAAGGAATTAATGTTCCAGGAATTCTCAAAGCAGTTTATGGACCTTTTATTGAAAAAGATGGACAAATCTATTTTCCAAAACCACAAAATATATTTGGAGAAAGGAAAAAGGAAGATGTTGAAAATTTCTTCATTATTGAGCCTAAAATCTCATCTTTCAAATTATTTAGCTATAAAAATACAAATAAGCCAGAAGGAGTAGAAGAACTTCCCATTTATAAAGGCGATGAAGAAATTGAACCTTTCGAAGGTTTTATATCAATTAAAGGACTAAAAGCTTGGATAAATAATCAAAAGATAGAAAAAAAACATATTTTAAAAACAAAGGATATTTTTGAATATGACCGAAGAATAGGGATTAAAATAAATCCTTCTTTATATTCTGTCGGAGGAGAGGAAGATGCACTTTATAGAATAAAATTTCTTCAATTAAAAGAGAATATAAGCTTTGTTTTTTGGGTAGAATTTAACTTTTCTTGCGAGGAACTTAAAAAAGCTAATTTAACTGATGAAGATAAAATTTTTGAACTTTTCAATAATGAGCCAAAAGTTTTAAAACTTGGTGGTGAAATGAGAAATGTAAGATATAGGGTTGAAGAGAATGATTTTATAAACTATCTGAAAAGTGAGCTTAAACTACCTGAAAAAATTCAAATTAAACAAGGTGATAAAATTAAAGTTTTATTTTTAAGTTATGGCGTTTTTGATAGTAAAATTCCAAAAATAAATCAATTTAAAATTATTTCAATGTGCTTTTCAAATTATAGTATAGTTGGACTAAATTCAAAAAATCTTGGAATAAAAACGAAAAGAGCATTTCCGCCAGGAACTGTCATTTGGCTTGGATGTGAAAGTGATAAAAATATAAATTCTGTTTCATTTTTAATAAAAAACCAAAACGATTATGATTTTAAAGAACCACAAGGAAATCAGGACTTTATAGGAACAAATTTAGTTTTAGTTATTAAAAAAGGAGGATAAAGTATGGAAGAGAAAAAATACTTTGTAACTATTGCTACTTCTGATACTATTGAAAATGTTTTTCAATATAAAATTTTTGCTGATAATAACGAATATCTTAAGAGGGTAAGAAAAGGCGACAAGCTTGTACTTATTGTTAGAGAAGGGAAAGATTTTAGAATTATGGGTGTCTATGAAGCAGAAGGTGAGGGATATTTTGATGATAAAAATGCTATTTTTGGAGACTATAATAATGATAAAGATGATAAAGTTAAAAAAGTTAAATTTCCTTATAGAGTTAAATTTAGGGAAACTGATATAAAATTTGATGTTGATTTAAGTTTAATTCAAAGTAAGTATCCTCAAATTGCTTTTAAAATTAAAGATTATTATTATAACCCGGGAAAGCGAATTATTTCAGGAAAAGAATTTTATGAAATTGTAAATGCTTGTTTATTTAAACCTGATTCAGAAATAAAATTTGATGATATTGCTGGTCTTGATAATCTTAAAAATTACATTAGAAGGAAAATAAGCTTTAAAAATAGTCCAATGAATTGGGAGAAATGGAAAGAATGGAAAGTGCTTGTTGAAAAATTAAATCACAATCCAAAATATGGAATTTTACTATTTGGACCTCCTGGAACAGGTAAAACGATGTTTTCAAAAGCTCTTGCTAATGAAATTGGGGGTAAGTATTTTGAAATAAAAGCACATCACATAAGTGGTTATCCTGGAGAGGGGGAAAAAAGAATTGAAAGTATATTTGAAGAACTTTTATCATCGGAAAGAGCAGTTTTATTTATAGATGAAGCGGAATGGATTTTAAGAAGAAGAGAAGAGCAAACTTCTTCTGTAATGCAAAGAATAACTCCTACTTTGCTTTCTCAATGGAGTAGAGTTTTTGAATATGAAAGTAACAAAAATCTTATATTTGTAATTATGACAACAAATCAACCTGAAATGATAGATCCCGCATTTTTAAGACCAGGTAGATTTGATAGTGTATTTTATGTTCCCCCACCAAATAAGGAGCAAGTAAAACAAATTTTGGAAAAACAACTAAAAAATTATTGGGATGAAAAACAAAACATTGGTTTTGATGAATACATAGATGATCTATTAGGAAGGTTGTCAACACATATTTATGGTGAAAATAATTCTGAGGCTTATTATTGTGGAGCTGATATATATCAATTATGTAAGGTAGCAAAAGAAATAGCAATTCATAACGAAAGCGGAGAAATTAGAAAAGGTGATATTGAAGAAGCAAAAGAAAAAATAAAACCATCTATAAGGAGAGAGGTAATTGAGGAAATGGAAAAATTTATGAATTTATTAAAGGCAGCGAAAGCCTAAGCCTTATTCTAATGTTAAGTCATTGCCGAAAAATGGGTATTTATAAGGCGAAGCCTTATTATCAGAGTGGATGGGAAAAATAAATAGTTTCAGAATTGTTATACAATGCAATAAATCTTTACTTTGTCCAATAAATAGTGTTAAATGGTTGATAATCAATAATTTATGAAAATTTTAGGAAATTATAGATTTTTGGGGGGATTTAAGGGGGGCGAAGCCCCCCGAGGCATAAAAATGGGCATTTATAAGGCGAAGCCTTATTTTCAGGGTGGGTCGGAAAAATAAGAAATAATCTATATTTCAGAATTATTAGACAAGGCAATAAATCATAATTTTTAAACTTTAAAATTTTATAACTTATGGAAATTTTTTATGGTAAATGTGGAATTGGGAAAATAAAGTTAAAATTAGAACCTATTGGAAAATGTTCTAGATGTAGAAAAAATAGTGCTATTATTGAAATTAGATATGCGAAGCAAAAGCTATGTCAAGGATGTTTTAATGATTTCTTTATAAATAGAATCAAAAGAGTTGTTGAAGAATTTAAGATGTTCAATAAAGATGAGAGAATAGCAGTTGCTGTTTCAGGAGGCAAAGATAGTGTTGCATTACTACATGCCCTTAAAATGGCTTTTAAGGATCAAAATATATTTGCTTTTTATATAAATCTTGGAATTAAGTACTATTCTGACCATCTTGAAAAGAAAGTTATCAAACTCTGTGAAGATTTAAAAATTCCATTAGAAATATACAATCTTAAGGAGAAGGAAGGTTATACAATTGATGACTTTCTAATTACAAAATATAAAGATAAAATGTGCTCTGTTTGTGGAACAATAAAAAGAAATATATTTACATTATTATCAGTTAAAGTGAATGCTAATGCATTAGCAACAGGGCATAATTTAGATGATACAGTTTCTACAATGATGTCTCTATTTTTAAATGGTGATCTTGAAGGAATAAGAAAATTAAAACCAGTTTTAAAACCACTTTTAAATGGCTATCCAAGAAAAATAAAACCCTTAATAACTACACCAGAAATTGAAGATTTATATTATGTTAGCCTAAATGAACTTCCCGTTCAAGAATGTTCTTGCCCTCATGGAGAAATAACAACAATAAAACAAATTAAAAATTGGATTGATGAATTAGAGAAAACACAACCTGACATTAAATTTAGACTTCTTTCAATTTTTAGAAAAAAAATTATTCCACTATATGAAAAGAATTTAAATGAAGAATTAGAAGATATTAAAGCTTGCTCAATATGTTCTATGCCTTCAAATAGTGAAATATGTTCAAAATGTAAAAGAGTTTTAGAACTTAAAGAATATAAACAAAAATTAGAAGATTTAAAAATTGAGATTGATTATAAGGAACTTCAAGAAATGCTTAAAGAAAATAATGTTATTGTTATTGATGTAAGAAGCCCTGATGAAATGAATGAGTTTAAAATTGAAAACTCAATTAATATTCCATCCGAAGAAATTGAAAAACATTTAAAAAATTTACTTAAATTCAAGAAAACTCATAAAATTGTTCTATATTGTAATAGTGGTAGAAAAAGTTATGCTTTAACTATTAGATTAAGAAATATGGGATTTAAAGCTTATAATTTAAAAAATGGGGTTTTAGAGCTTTATCTTCCTTCGTATTAATGCTAATGGGAGCTTAAATTCCATAATTCCTAAACAACGCACAAAAAATTTGCTTTGTCCAATAAATAATTTTAAGTCCTTGATAACCAATAAGTTATGAAAGATTTTCTAAAACTATTGATTTCATGGGAGGACTATCAGGGGGCGAAGTTTTTAAGCCGAAGCCTTATTTTCAGGGTGAGTGGGAAAATATAATAAAATAAATAATTCCAGAATTATTGGACAATGCGCAAAAAATTTGCTTTGTCTAATAAATGGTGTTAAATGATTGATTATCAATAATTTATAAAAATTTCAAGAAATTATTGATTTTATTGGGGGTTTATTTAGGGGGCGAAAGTAAGGCGAAGCCTTATTTTTAGGATGGGTGGGAAAAATATAATAAAATATATGATTTCAGAATTATTGGACAAGGCATTTAAATTATCCTTTAAAATTTCAAAATGATTTTCCTATTTACTTTTATTCCTGAAAAAAACCTTGAAAAAATCAAAATTCTGTCCTATACCTGGCCCGATGTTGAATATAAGACTTTTAAGGTTATAAGATATGATTACTTCATATGGATAGATAGCATAAAAAATGCTCAAAATTTAAGACCAATTCTAAGTGCTTATAATAAAATTACATTTAGAGCAATTGACCCAACTGATAGTATTTATCTTCATTTCATAAAAGGTTATTATATTGTTCCATATTGGATTGATACGGTTAAAAATAACCTAATAATTGATTCAGTTAAATTCTTCCACAATTCAAATTACATTTCTGGCTTTATATACTCAACACCCGGCGATACTTTAATAATTGTAAAATTCCCATATACAATAAATCCTAACGATAGTTTTAGAGTAGAAATTTACTATCACGGAATAACGAATAGAAGTGGCTCATCATTTGGTGGAGGTCTTGACTTAAGACAAAATAACATTGTTTATGCTGATAATGAGCCATTTGGTTTAAGAAGATGGTTGCCAAGTTTTGATTTACCTTATGAAAAACCTCAGATTGTAGATGCTAAAATTAAAACAAAACTTGGATGGAAAACAATAGCAAATGGAAAACTTATTGATTCCTTAATTGAAGGTCCTTGGATAACTTATCATTATAGAGAAAGCTATCCAATAGCTCCTTATTTAATAGTTTTCGCCTCTTCAAATCAATTTACAATACAAACTCAAACGTGGAATTATAATTTTATATCTATGCCCATTTATCATTATTTAGGTCCAGGCAATAATAATCCTTCATTATATTTGCCAAACCAGCTTACAATTTTCTCTAATAAATACGGCATTTATCCATTTTATGATGAAAAATATGCGGAAGTTCAAATATTTCAAGGTTTCTTTGGTGGTGCTATGGAAAATCAAACCAACACATTTACAATAGCAACAAATTATGAACTTTTAAGTGCTCACGAGCTTGCACATCATTGGTGGGGTAATATGGTAACATGTGCTACATTTAAAGATATATTTATAAATGAAAGTTTTGCAACATATTCAGAAGCAGTTTATGATGAGGATAATTTAGGTTATGGTGATTATAATGGAAGGGGATATATGGGTCAGATACATGGCGATATAAATAGATATTTAAATTATGGGGATTATAATAAACCAATTTATAATCCTGGTCCAAGTCTTGGTGATGTATTTGATGTAAATATAACTTATAGCAAAGGTAGTGCTGTCTTGCATGCTTTAAGATTATTATTTAGAGTAATTTACAACGATAGCGCCCTTGGTGATAGTAAATTTTTTGAAGCTTTAAGGTACTACGGAAATAAGAGAAAATTTTCTTATGCAAGAATTATTGATTTTGAAAATGATATTAAGGAGTTTTTAAATAATGAAAATAGAGATACATCAATTGGCTATTTCTTTAATCAGTGGATATTTAAACCAGGTCATCCTCAATTTCAATTTTTAATTTCAAAGCATTTCAATGGCTCAACTTATGATTTTTACATTAAAGTAAATCAAAATCAACCCTCAACTTGGGCAAAATTTAGAATTCCAAAATATCCAATAAGAATAAAATTTTCAGACAATACGCAAATTGACACAACTATAAATATAGACTCACTTTTAACACAAACATTTTATTTTAATTTCACAAAAGAGCCAACCACAATAATTCCAGATTATCCGAATCACTATATTGACCAAACATCAGTAACACTTATTCCTGAAGATGAATTTATTTATGTTAAAATTAAAGATAATAAGTTAAAATTATCAATTCCAAGAGACGGAAATTATGATATAAAAATTTACAATAGCTCGGGAAGAATTGTTTTTAATAAAAATTTACAAACTAATAAAAATCAAATTGAACTTTTATTGAACTTACCAAAAGGCATATATTTTATTGAAATAAAAGGAAGCTTAAATTATAAAAGCAAAATTATAAACTTTTAGAAGTCTTATGAAAAGGTTAATTTTTTTATTTATTTTTGCTTGTCAAAGCACAAATGCTCAATCTTCAAAATTCCAAATGCCAAAGGAAGCTAATTATCCACTAGATTCCTTATATGAAAGCAAAGGAATTTATGTAGATAGGATAAATGGATTTATGGTTAGAGCATTTAGAAATTATTCATATAAGGTTAGTAATGGAATTTTTAGAATTTACGATAACTCAAAAAATTATTATTTTATTTCGGGATTTATGAAAGATAATAAAGATGGTTCAACAAAAAAGGTTTTATCAACTATTTCAAAGTACATAATTTCAGAGCCAATTTATAAAGATGAAAAAAATACAAGAATAATTATTTTAGAAATGAATTTTCCTTATGAGCTTTTGCTTGAGGAAAAAAGAGGAGTTTATAAATCAATTATAACGATAACTTCTGAAAGTAATTTATCAAAAGTTTCAATGATAATTTTTCCAAAAAATTCAAATCCTCAAAAATTAGATGAACTTGAAGAAATTGCTAAAAGTTTTAGAATTATTCCAGTTTCAGAAAGGATTGTTTATAGTTATGAAATCATAAATGATCCATCAGGTATGCCTGCTATGTTTATAGCTGTTCCTGAAAATTGGAAATTAAGTGGTAGTGCTATTAAAAGTGGAACAACATCTTGGTCTGTTCATTATCATTTAACTTCCCCTTATGGAATATTTTTAAGAATGGATAATTTAAGTGTTGAAGCAAGTGGTGTTATGAATAATACTCAAAGTGTTATAAAAATAAATGGAAATTCAAATATGGTTTTTGGAAAGGATAATGAAAAACCAAGCGGTATTCCACCTAATGTTAATGCTAATAGCTTATTTTTAAAAGCTGTAAAAAACGATACAATTAGATATGGCTTTGCATATTGTTTTGGAACATTTTATCAAGATATTTATAGCTCATTAGTAACGATGAATGTTCCTTCAAGTAGATTAAGTGATCATCATTTATTAGTTGCGATTTTAAATAGCATTTACTTTAATCCCGAATGGGTTGCTGAAATTAATATAAGACTTAACCAAATTACACAGGCAATTATTGAGGAAAAAAGAAAAGAAGCGGAAATGTTTAGAAACTATTTAAGAGAAAATGATGAATTTGTTTCAGAATTAAATACAGCTTGGTCAAATTTACTTGGTGAAAAAATTTATGTTAAAGATCCAGGAACAGGTGAAATTTTTAGACTTGATGATAAAGGTGGTGATTTTTATAAAGAACCTACATTTGGAACTATTATTGAAAATGTTCCCAAGGATTATGAATTACAAAAAACATTAAATGAAATGGGTTTTCAAAAATTACCAAGTACAATTTGGAAGATAAAATGACCTTAGATGAAATTCTTAAAATTGAAAATTTATATATAAGGGTTAAAAAAGTTGTTGAAGGTTATATTTCAGGAAAGCATAGAAGTATTTTTGAGGGATTTTCTGTTGAATTTGCAGAGCATAGAGAATATACAAAAGGTGATGATTTAAAATTTATTGATTGGAAAGTTTATGCTCGCAAAGAGCGATTATTTATAAAGAAATTTTATGAAGAGACAAATTTAAGAGCTTATCTAATTTTAGATATATCAAAATCCATGGATTATGGCAAACCCAATAAATTCATTTATGCTCAAAATTTATGTGCTATAATAAGCTATATCCTTTATTTACAAAGAGATGCTTTTGGACTTATTACATTTTCAGATAAAATTGAGCATATTTTAAATCCATCTTCTACAAAAACTCAATTATACAAAGTTTTAAAAATTTTAAATAATTTAAAGCCATCTGGAAAAACTTATATTGAAAATCCACTTTTATTATCAGCGAATAAATTGAAAAGAAGAGGAATGATTATTTTAATTTCCGATTTAATAGCTGATAAAAATTCCACAATTAAGGTTTTAAGAGCTTTAAATAATTTGGGGTTTGAAATTATTGTTTATCAGATTTTATCACCACAAGAAAGACAAATTGAGGATAAAGGCTCATTTAGATTTTTTGACCCTGAAACAAATAAATCAATTTCATTAAATACTTTATACTATTTGGAGGACTACAAAAAAGCATTAAATAAATGGCTTAATGAAATAAGAGAGAGTTTTTTAAAAAGTGGAATAAGATATAAATTGCTATTTACAGATGAGCCTCTAACTAATGCATTTTATCATGTTTAAAACAAAAAATAGGTCTAAATCCAAGGAGATTATTTATTTTATGCTTTTAAAAATTTTAAGAAATTAATGAATTTATTGGGGGTTTATTTAGGGGGCGAAAGCCTTATTATTGGATAAGTTATTTTAGGACTTTAAAATTTCCTTATGACTGAAAGAGAAAAGGAAGTAATTGCCACAAAAAGAGACATAAAAATTTTATATTACAAAATTAAATTAAAAATTACTCAATTGGAAAGTAGAACCAACGAAAGGATTAGTCAATTAGAAAATAACACAAGATTGGAAACTGAAAAGTTAAGAGCAGAAATGAATGAAAGAATTACTCAGCTTGAAAATAATACAAAATTAGAAATTGAGAAAATAAGAGCGGAAGTTGAAAAATCCAAAACAGAAACTCAATATCATATTGCCAAAT
>Ga0081478_139747_pt1 | contig 13084 bp, 10 predicted proteins | sample OctSprmetagenome_FD_70983 | JGI IMG/M metagenome (GOLD analysis project Ga0081478, IMG submission 70983) | Hot spring and microbial mat streamer communities from Octopus Spring Streamers, Yellowstone National Park, USA - T=80-84 v2 (version 2) | ecosystem: Environmental > Aquatic > Thermal... | reverse complement strand
CTTCACGCCGAGCAAACTGTTGCTGCAGCGGAAGCGGGCAAGCATGTCTTCTGTGAGAAGCCAATGGCGCTGACATTGGAAGAGTGCGACCGAATGATTGAGGCTTGCCGCAAAAATGGCGTCAACTTGATGGTCGGGCAGGTTCTCCGCTATTTCCCCATCCACGCGAAAGTGAAGGAGTTGGTGGACAGCGGTGAGTTGGGGCGATTGCTGTGTCTGACCATTCATCGGCTCGGTGGTGGCTTCACGGGCGTTTGGGCGAAAGAGTGGCGGAAGAGCAAAGCGCTGAGTGGTGGGATGCTCATGGAAGTCAACATCCACGAACTTGACTTTCTGCGATGGGTTGGCGGAGAGGTTGAAAGCGTGTTCGCTGCGGGCGAAAATTTCCTGCATCCAGATTGCGATTACCCGGATTGCGTTATCGTCACCCTCCGATTCCGCAACGGAGCGATTGGGATGCTCCATGCCAGTCAAGTTTCAACTGCTGGCGATTACGGTGGTCGCGCTGACTGCGAGGGAGGGAGTTTGCTCTTCCCGAAACTTTGGGGCGGCGAGTTGGTCGTCCAAACTGAGAAAGGGCAGCAGGTTTTCAAGGCTGAAGAGTTATCGGCTGAAAACCCTGTCCGAAGGGAGTTGAGGGAATTCGTTGAGTCAATCGTTGAGGAGAGGCAACCTGCAATCACGGGCGAGGACGGGCGTGCCGCCGTCGCTCTTGCCCTTGCCGTTTACCGTTCCATTGAAACGAACAGCGTGGTCAAATTGTGAAGGTCGCCACTCGCAAAACGCGAGGCAGGTGAAAAGCGATGGAGAAGCAAATGCCGGAGTTTTGGATTGATTGCCTCCACGAAAAGCACGAGTGTTGGACCTACGAGAGGTCCCGCAAGCCAATCCCCATAAAGTTGGGGCAAAGGCAGGTCCAACTCCACATGCCTTCCTACCTGACCAACATTGAGATTTTGGTTACCGCCGAACACGACGGGATTTTGTTCCTGCTCGCCCGCAACCTCAGCAAGTGGGCGCAGGAGTCCGAATGCGACGGCGTGGTGATGGTCGCCAAGAAACTTGACGACGAAAATTATGCCGTCGCAGTTTGGCACGAACTTTGGGGCTACGCCCTGAAATACTTGGGGCTGAGATAGCCCCATTAGAACTTTCGGGGCTATCGGTTCACGGCAAAGGCTGCAAAGTCGCAACGGTCACATCTTGAAACCTTACTTTGCCGTTGGCAGCGTAGAGACCGAGCCAACCGGCAGGTGGGTCGTAGATGCGGCAGGCAAGTGAAACTTTGTCGCCGACGAAAATTTCAACGATTGAACCGTGCACGGTCAGGTAGATTTTGAGGTGCTCATTTTCGCCCCAACTTATCGGTCGCGAAACTTTCGGCTCAACATCGCCCCACGAAGCCCAACGCATCAGCGCGATTTTGCTTTTGTCCACGACGAGTTTGTGACCTTTGCCGTCTCGCATCCTCAGCAGGAATCCAAATTCAACTGCCTCTCCCTGAGGCACAACTGTTGCGCTCAGAAAGAAATCGTCGGGAACATTGCACCGCAAAACAGAAACGCCGTTAAACGATTCAGCAACCGCTGCCGTTCCCTCAATTGCCCAAGCCTCGCACAACGGTTCGCAATCTTTCGGTTGCAGCGGTGATGCGTTCTCCAGATGCCACTTGACAAACTCTTCAGGCAGCCTTACCGAAAGGCTTCCGTCAGCCTGAGGGACTAACTCCCTCGGCAGAGCCATGTGTCCGCCCCATTGTCGGTGACCGAAGTCGCTTTCGCCTTCCAGTGTCCCAATCCAACCGAACAGGATTTGCCGCCCACCATCAAAGAGGGTTTTCGCTGCCGCAACGAACTCAGTGTCAAAGGTGTCTGGGAACGAGGCGAACCAAACGCCGTTCAATTTTTCTGACCAACGGTAACGAGTGACGCCGTGACTGTAAACGAGATACCAACGGTTTCCGAGGCGGAACATATCTGGGCATTCCGCTGCCCAGCAGATGCTCCCAGACCATAGCGGTTCGTGAACTTGCCAATTTTGCAAATCCTTTGAAGTCGCCAACGCAACGCAGCCACGCCGCTCAAAAGCAATCCTTTTGTCACGGGCGCAAATGAGCATCCAAAACTCACCTGCTTCTGGGTTGAAAAACACGAACGGGTCGCGCCAATCTTGCGGCTCATAACAGCGTTCGTCGGGGACGATGATGGGATTTGATGGGTCTTTCCGCCAGTGAATCAAGTCATCCGAAGTGGCATGGCAAATCGTTTGCGGGTAGAGATTTTGTGGGTTGAAGCCCGTGTAGAAGCAATGGAAAGTCCCTTCGTGCTCAATGACGGAACCAGTCCAACATCCAACAGCATCTGGAGCGTTTGGGTCATTGCTCGGCTCAATTGCGTCGGGCAACTCCTCCCAATCAAGCAAGTTGCGCGAAACGATGTGCCCCCAGCAATGTCGCCCCTCAGGCGCTCGCGGCAGGTAAAACAGGTGATACTCCCCACGCCAAAAGAACGGAATCAAATCGCCAATCCATCTGCCTTGAGGGCGGAAGTGAAACACCATCTCCGCTCACTCCCTTGTTCAGGATTCCTGCGATGCATTGTGAAACTCACGGGCGTTTGATGCAGTAAATGTGGACATCGTAGGGCTTAAAGTCGTCCTCAAAGCGACCGTTGACGACGAGAATTCTCCGGTTCTCGTCAATGACTTCCGCCACCGCTTTTCCGCTCAGACCATTCACGCGGAAGATTGCCTTTGTCGGGGCATTGCGCATCCCTACGGCGAAGATGTAAACATTGCCACCGTAGTGCTTGACCATTATGTGCACTGGCACTTCAGGGTTGGTGGAAGTGACCTCGGCACCGTCGGGAACTGTCGGGCTATTGAGGGCGGGGGCGAGTTTGTGAATCTGGAGGTTGATTTGAGTGACAGCGGCGAGCATTTCTGGGTCTTCCAGCAGAGCCGCTTCAATGAATTTCGGCTGGAACTGGTGGACGAAGTAAATCAGACCTTGCGAGCCATGAACGATTCCCATCCAGACTTCTGCTCGGACATGGTGAGGCGTCGGTTTCCTTTCAAGGTTACTGATGCGGGTGCACTCAACGCAGTGCCAGACAATTTTTTCGCCGTCGGTGGACTTGTTCCAATTGACCCAAAAGACGAGCCTTGCGCCTCCCTTCGCAACATACCAGAGCAGATTCTCGTCATTGAGCCCAGCGACGGGATAGACATCAAACGAGACGATATCGCAACCCTTGACATAAGTGAAGTAGTCGTCTGGGTGCGCCCCGACACCTCGCCCTTTCCAAAGGTCGTTGGCGACTCCTTGCCCTAAGTTGAGCAGCACGGGTCGGTCGTGGTCGTTGGCTTTCATTCGTTTGTATCGCTCCACAATTTCTCGTGGCAGGACAGGACCGCCGTAAATTTTTCGTCCCGTCGCAGGGTCTTCGCCGATGAGTTGTGCGTTGTCAGGTTCATCTTGGTGCATCCAACCGACGATGATTGTGTCGTTGCGATGTTTCAAACCAACCTCGTTTTGCTCGCAGATGACGGGCATTCCCGCTTCCCTGAGCAACTCCAATTGCTCTTCCGTCGGACCTTTCCACAAGCCGACATACAAGTTGATGCCTGCTTCCTTAAAGCGTTTGGCGTTTCTGGGGTTCTGAAGCCACACGGCGATGGGAAAGAAGTTTGGGTCTTTTGGCGGACCAAATTTCCAACGAGCGTACGGGGTTGACAAAGTAGCGGATTGACCCGCATAAGTTGATGCGATGCTTGCACCCAAAACCAACGCTGCAGCCAAGACGACAGCACACCACCACTGCATTCCTGTCATCACCTTTCCGAGTTTCAAAATGTTTGCGGACGCCCTATAAACTTTGCCATTCAGACTCGCCTTCATCCATCTTTGCACCGGGACGGCAGGATTTTGAAAAGAGCCGAGATTGTGGCATCATAGAAGCGGGCTTCAAAAGACTGGACGGGGCAGGTGATTGGATATGCAGCGCGAAACGGCGTTGGTGTTATTTGGCGTTGGGCTTGTCCTTTTGTTGTTGATAGTGGGCGCAGCCCTTTACATGGCTTCACCGCCTCAACAGCAACCTGTTTCTGAGACTGGGAGGACACCGACAGTCACCCCTACAGTGCCTCCTGCTTTTCCGCCTCCACAAACGGTTTCGCCTATAAGCCCACCAGCGATAGTCACTCCTTCTTTGCCGCCACCAGCCCATGCTGCCACTCCAATGGTCGCTCCTGCTTCTGGGAGAGAGACCTTCACTTCACTCCCCGCGCCTCTACCGCCCGCTCCATTGCCTCAACTTCCAAGTTCTTCCCATTTGCCTCAAGCGAAGCCTACGGCTGTAACCTTCCCCGAAAATGAGGCACTTCGTTGGGCACAAGCATTGGTGGCAACCTACCGACCTCGGTGGCAGATAAACTTGACGAGAGGGGTTGCCCCAAGCCCCAGAGGCGAAAGTTATGCCGTGACCGTAGAGCCAAACAACCAAGTCACTATTGAAGCCAAAACAAATGTCGGTTGGCTCTACGGGTTGTTGGATTTGGCTGAAAGGTTGCAATGGCGCGAACCTGTCCCTGCCCAGTGGCGTTGGTCACCGCCTTTGACTGAACGAGGGTTGGTCGTTGAGAACCCAGAGTGGCTAACGAGAACACCGCGTTCACAAGAGGCTTTGAGAAACTTGCTGCGTGAACGCTTGAAAGAATTGGCTTGGTGGCGGTTCAACACTTTGGTCATCAAGTGCAATGGGAACGAAGCCAGCCTGAGCAGGGTTTTGAACCTCTTGAAGCAAATGGCTCCCGATTACGGCGTCAAAGTTGTGGTTTGGGCGAAAGTGCTGAGTCCTGCCCTTCAAACTTGGTTGCAACAAGGTGGTCAAGTGGCAACTGATGTTCCCGCCCAAGGCAACTTCATTACGGTCGCAAACGATTCCAACTTCGTTGCCGACCAAATTGCGCAGGGCAGAATCGCTGGACTTAGGTTTCAACTGGTTGCCCCTAACATTCCGTCAACAGTGCTCCAATTCAGGCGCAACCGTGAGAAGTTGTTGCTGGTCATTGGACTTGACGAGGCATATCGTGAGGTCTTTTGGTTTGACCCTGCTTGGGCTCACCAAATCGTCAGGTCGGTTGCTGATGCTGGTTTAGGCGGGCTTTGGTTGACCGTCGCATCCGTTCCGCCCACATGGGCTATCGCTGCCTTCGCTCAAGCCTTCAAAAACCCCAACGCCGATGGCGAAGCGATATGGGTAAGCAAGTGGGCAAAGCAAGGTCATCAGGCGGACAAATGGCTTGTCCTATTCCGAGAGGCAAGTCGCATCGTGGCTGAAATTTCGTGGTTGGGTGTTTCCCCTCAACCGCAGTATGGTGCCTCGCTCAAAAGTTTCTTCATCGCACGACCTATTGACAGTTCTTGGGGATTCACGGTCCTGAGTGTCCCTGAGACGCTGAAACTTGTGAGGCGACCCGACGACAGGACAACTTTGACTGCCGATGAAATCGCCCGCAGGCTGGAACAGCGTGCAAGTTCAGTTTGGGCGCTGGCTGCTCAATTGCCCGAACCCGCAGCATCTGACTGGAAAGCAGCGAAGCGGTTGGCTCTGCTGAATTCTTGGCTCGGTCAGTTTTACGCCAACAAAATTGACGCTGCACTCGCTTGGGGCAAATTTGAGGAAGGAGACCAAACGGCAGGACAAGAATGCTTGCTTCACCTCGCGAAGTCTGTTAAGGCATGGGAGCAAGTTGTCAACATAGCGAGCACGATTTACCGACCCAACAACCGATGGGCGCTCAGGTTGCCTGAATGGCAGCGTGAACTCGCTGAATATCAAGCCTTAGTTGCGGGTTCGTTGCCTTGAAGAGAAAGCGGGGTGAAGGCGTAAGCGAAACCCTACCGACCTCCCGGCTGATAAAAACAGGTCACGCCTTCACCCCGCCCGAATTTTAAGGTCGCACCAAGAACTCAAAGGCTTTCGGGTCTTCAAAGAAAGCCTTGTATGCTGGTATGCCTGTTGGAAGCCCTCGTTTCTCCCAATCTGAGCCTTTGGCAATTTCCGGTTGAGGCGCGTCGGGATAAGTCGGGTTTCGTTCCCACGCGTAGCCGTCCCCATCCTTGACAATGTAGTAAGCAGCGCCCCTCATCAACCTTATCGGCGTGTATTGGGAATCAAAGGCTCTCGCCACCCAGTTCGATGTTACCATTGGCTCGTTGCCTGGGATGACAGCGATGTGGGCGCAATTGGGTGGGATGACGACCAAATCACCCGCTTGGACTTCCAAGATGACAAACCGAGTCACTTTCGGCGGGATGGCAAAGACATCTTCGACGAACTGCAAAAGGAACATCCCGCGCCCGTAGACGACCTCGTAGACTTCAGGGAAAGTAACGCCCGAACGGGCGTAAGGGTGATAGTGACCTGCAGCCTTGTTCCACTCATCCCCATCTTTCGCTTTGCCGTCAACGCAAAGGACACCGGGATTAAAGACTGTCAAGTCGTAGCGCAGACCGCTTGCAGCAATTTGAGCCTCGTGCTCAGGAAGCCTGACATCGCGATACATCCAATAGAGCCAACGAGGCGTGTTGGCGTTCGGGTTTTTCATCACGGGTTTCAAATCGCTGACCAGCCTGACGGCAGGTTTTTCGTGCAAAACTCCCTCCCCAATCTCCAACTGCCAACCCTCCTCCGCTGGCACGAGTTTGACAGGCAACCCAACCCGTTCGGTCAAGTCAACCATAGTCCTTACCTCCTTTCCGATCCGCCTTCTGGCATAAGTGCCAAGGCGATTGCGCCCATTATGCCGGCGTCGTAGCCAAGTTGGGCTCGGACAACTTCCAAGCCTTCGTAAACCTGAGGCAAAGTGTAGCGCACCAAACGCTCCCGCAAAGGTTCAATCAGCAAATGCTCAGGCGCTTCGGCAACCCCACCTCCCAAGATGACTTTCTTTGGGTTGAACAAATTGGCTGCAGCGCCTATTGCGAATGCCAAAGCATCAACTGCTTCGGCAAGAATTTGCTTTGCTATAGGGTCACCTTGGTCGGCGAGTTGGAAGACTTCCTCGCTCCTCACAGGTCTCCCGAGCCGTTCCGTCCCTTCACGACCGATGGCGCTTCCCGACGCTAACGCTTCAAGACAGCCCTTCCTGCCACAAGTGCATGTGGGACCGTTGGGCTTGACTGTCATGTGCCCGATTTCACCTGCCAAATTCCTCCAACCGCGAACCATTTTTCCGCCGCTGACAATCCCACCACCAATTCCCGTCCCGATGTTGACATAAAGCAAGTCATTCACGCCCTTGCCTGCGCCGAACATCCACTCCCCAAGCGTCCCTGCATTGGCATCATTGTCAACGGTTACGGGAACACCGAGGGAGCGTTCAAGTTCTGCCTTCAAGGGAAAGTTCTCCCAGCCCGGAACATGATGCGACAAATAGACCGTGCCGCGTTCAAAGTCGACGGGACCGCCGAACCCGACCCCAATCCTTTCAACGCTTAGCCCTTGAGTTTGAGCCTCATCAAGCAAAGACTTCACCATCTCGCAAATGGCTTTGAAGCCACCTTCAGCGCCTTCTTCCCGTCTTGTCTGGATCCTCAGCAACTTGACAATTTTCCCATCACGGTTAGCCAACGCTGCGGTCATTTTCGTTCCACCGACATCAACGCCAATGACCCCAACCTTCATGCCTCGTCACCGCCATTCAGCAATTCTTTCGGCGAGTTCGCGAAAGTTTCGGTTGGGATGCGATGCGGCGAGTTCCCGCACATTTTTGTCCTCTCGCAAAATCTTAGCGAGTTCGCTCACCTTCTTGCCATAAGGGTCGTAAAAGATGACCCCAGCAACTGGGAACTTGCTAACGGTCGCTAATGCCTTCAGCACACCAACCGCTGGTGGCTCAACGGCGTAAAGTTCCACAAATACTGGGACAGGTGACAGGCGAACAAAAGCGTAGATGAGAGTGTCAAGCCAATAAGTGAGGTCGTAGGTCAGGCAGTAGAGCGGGACCATGCACCATTCCAAGTAAGGTTTCAGCGAGTTCAGGTCAATCCCGAACCGTTCCCGAAGGAAGTAAGGGTCAGGATGGATTGTCAACGAGAGATGCTTACCTGCTTCTTTTGCGACGGTCGCAACCCAGTCAGTTATGACGGAAACTCGCCATTCGTGCCAATCGCTGATGCCACTTTGCGCGAACTTAGCCTTGCAACGGGGGCAGTGACAGTAATTGGCTTCGGGGAACTGAACAGAGTCAAGGTGAAGCCCATCCCAGTTTTCTCTCGCAGCCTGTTTCACGAACTGAAGCAACTCATTGCGATATTCACCGACATTTGGGCAAATCCAACCCCAAGCGAAACCATCGCGCAAGTTACGCTTGCCCGGTAAGGCTGGCAATCCGTCCTCGGACACTGCGACCCAATTTGGGAACTTGGATGCGATAGGCGTGTGACCGAAGCAGGAAATGACCGGGCGAACTTTTTCGTTAGCGTTCGCCGGTCTCGTCTGCCCCGTCACTTGACGGACGGGAAACAAAACCAAATCAAAACGGGTGACTAACTTCTCGTCAAGTTTCCGCAGCGTTATGCCCAACTTCATGCCCCATCGCCTCTGCGAACCGAAAAATGAGCCTCGGAAAAACTTGCGAAATCAATCGCTCTCGTAACCCAAAATCTGCTAATTGCATGGCAAAGCCCGATAGCGTTTCAATGGCACTTGCGTTAAGTTTAGGTCAAGCAAGGGCGGTTCGCATCTCGGTTTTGAGGAAATTGGGCGAAAGTGAGGTGTTGTCGGATGAGTTCTGAAAGTCAGGCAAACCGCGACCTTTTAGCGGAGGTGCCTGACGAAGTTCAGCAAGAGTTGGAAGAACGCCTTAATGGTGAGCCTCTTCTCACAGTCTTGCGCGCTGACTTGACCCTTGACGGACAATTCGGCGATTCATGGGTCGCCGTCACCTCTTTCCGCCTCATCGTCTTAAGCCCAAACGGCGAGGGGCAGGAAATTTTGTTCAACGAGTTAGATGACCTGAAAGTTGAGGCTTATGTCGGCAACGCCTACCTTTATGCCCGTGTCAACGGGAGAAGGATTCCCGTCGCTCGGTTCACCCACAGCAAGCGGATGGAGTTTGAGCGTTTAGCCCAAGCGTTTCAGCGATACAAAACTCAGGGTTTGCCCGAACTGCGATTGGAAGAACCTGAGCCGACAATTCGTCGCCCCGGTTTTTTGTCGGGCAGGAAAGGGCGCTGCCCAAGATGCAACCAACCGCTCCTGCCATGGACGGATGTTTGCCCGTTCTGCTTGCAGAAGACGAAGGTTCTCAAGCGGATGCTCACCTTCGTCAAGCCCTATTGGCTTGCTGCAGTTGGTGGATTCGTTCTTTTGGTGCTCATCCAACTGACCGACCTCGTTCAACCGCTCCTCATGCGCTTCACCGTTGACGAAGCGTTGCTCAAAAAGAACTTCCACAACCTCATCGTGGTTGTTGCTGCCATATTGGGTCTGAACTTTCTCGGAGCAGTGCTTTCGAGCGGACGAAGTTACCTAATGGCTTGGTTGGGCGAAAGGATTGTCATTGACATTCGCCGCCGCCTTTATGAGCACCTGCACCTGCTCTCGCTCAGGTTCTTTGACCAAGAGCAAACGGGAAGACTTGTTTCGCGGGTCGCTAACGATACTGGACAACTTCAAGACTTCCTGACAGAAGGATTGCAGGACATACTGCGCGACATCTTCATGCTGTTGTTTGTCGGCATCGTCATGTTCACGATGCACTGGAAATTGGCGTTGGCGACTTTGCTTCCAGTCCCTATCCTCATCTGGCTGGCTAATCGCTTTAGCCAGAGGGTCCGCAGGCTTTGGCACATGGTTTGGCGGCGGTTCGCACGAATTCACGCGATTCTCGCCGACACTATTCCCGGTGCGAGGGTGGTCAAGGCGTTTGGGCAAGAGCGGTATGAGGTCCGACGGTTCAGCGACGCCCTTGACAGTCACTTTAGAGCCACAATGAGGGCAGCGCGATTGTGGACGGTTTTCTTCCCGTCGGTCGGCTTCACGACGAGCATCGGTTTTCTGGTCGTTTGGGGCTACGGTGGCTACTTGGTCATCAAGGGCGATTTGAGTTTAGGAAGCATGATGGCTTTCATCGGTTACTTGTGGCGCTTTTACGCTCCAATTCAAAACCTGACTCGCTTCACCCATCGCCTGCAACGGGCTGCCACTGCTGCGGAACGAGTGTTTGAAATTTTGGATACTCAACCTGAAATTCAAGACGCACCCGACGCGATTGAACTTGACGAAGTGAAGGGTCACATCGTGTTTGAAAATGTCAGTTTTAGTTACGACGGCATCAACAAGGCGCTCAAGAATGTCTCTTTTGAAGTTCAGCCGGGCGAAATGATTGGTTTGGTCGGACCGACCGGGGCAGGCAAGTCAACGCTTATCAGCCTACTTCTTCGTTTCTATGACCCGCAAGAAGGTCGCATCCTTCTCGACGGGGTTGACCTTCGGAAAATCAAACTGGCTTCCTTGCGGAAACACATCGGGGTCGTCCTTCAGGAAACCTACTTGTTCAACGGCACAATCGCTGAAAACATCGCTTACGGGAAACCAGATGCCAAACTTGAAGAGATTATCGCTGCAGCCAAGATAGCCAACGCTCATGAGTTTATCCTCAAGCAACTTGACGCTTATGACACTTACATTGGCGAACGAGGCGGCAGGCTTTCTGGAGGTGAGCGTCAGCGGATTGCTATCGCCCGTGCCATTCTCAAAGACCCTGCTGTCCTAATTTTTGACGAAGCGACATCAAATGTTGACACTGAGACAGAAGCGAAAATTCGGGAGGCAATAGATAACTTGGTCAGAAACCGCACCACCATCGCGATCGCTCATCGTTTCTCCACGCTCCAAAATGCTCGCAGGCTTCTCGTCCTTGACAAAGGCGAATTGGTTGAACAAGGGACGCCCGAAGAGTTGATGGAAAAGGATGGAGTCTTTGCCCGCCTCTGCCGAATGCAGTCAGAACTGAGCAAAGTCTGGGCATGGTAGTTTGAAGCGTGTTGAAAACTCAGTGAGATGGAAACTCTCTCAAGAGCGTGGCGTTCCTGATTGCTGGCATCCTTCCATCGCAAGTCAATTGCCTTCAACCACTTCGTCCCGCAGAAGGACAGGAAGATTGTGAGATGACAGAACTTCCTTCAGGCTCCCATCGGTCGTGATGATGGCATCCGCCTTCGCTGTTAGGTAAGCCTGAACGAGATACCAATCATCGGGCTTGACGACTTGTCGCAACGCACATGGTAGGGGACACAAATTTTCCTGCGAAAGTAGACGACACTTTTGGCTATCCCGCAAGACTTGCAGATGGAGAAATTTGCTGACTTCCCTTACCGCTGGGTCATCACTCCGCTTCATTAGGTCAAACGCCTTTCGCCACCAAGCGCTTTCTATCACTACGACGATGCCGTCGCATTGCTTCACCAGTTTGCTAAGGAATTCAACGGCTTGGCGTCGACGCTCTGCACCATTAGCGCCTCTCAAATCCTCCAGCAGCCATTCGTTGATGACCCACCACGCCACCTGACATCACTCCATGCCAAAGAACGCCTTCAAATCTTCCAACTCACCCTCCATGAAGGACGCCAATCCGCCTTCTATTTGCCCTTGCTCATTCACTTGCTGCCGTTCAAACTGCGCTTCTTTGCCCTTCTTCACTGCCCAATAGCAAGCCAGTTGCTCAGGCGCAAGTCTGCCCCTTGCCACTTCAGCCAGCAGAGCCATAAGGAAGGTTTCGCTATGGGTCGTGATGATGAAGTGTTTGTTTTCATTTTTGGCGATGTCAACCAATGTCTGTGCCAATTTCCGCTGGGCGGAAGGGTGAAGATGAATTTCAGGCTCTTCTATGCAGACGATGCGGACATCGCTGCGCAATGCTTTAGTCAGCAAAAACACCAACTGGTTCACCCCAAACCCTTCGTTGACCAGTTCGCAGGTCATGCCTGTTGCCCTGTCCACTGTGTTCAGGGTGAAAATGGCTGTGCCCAACTGCGCATGATAGTAAAGACTGTGACCAACGATACGCTCCAAGTAAACGCTCACCTTGCCGAGCAAGTAGGGGTCGGTCGCAAGCAAGGTGGCGACTTCATCTTCGGAGACAAGCAAAGGGGAAAGAGAGACCGCTCCGTAGTAAGGCTTCGAGAAGCCCCGACGCAGGGGAACGATGTCTGTTGTTCGCACCAACTCAATAGGCTGATTGAACCATCGGGCAAGAATTTCTGCTTGCTCTTTGGTTTCAGGGGTGATGTTTGTCGGTTCAACCTGAACCAATAAGCCGTTCCAGACAACCCGAAATCCGTCCCATCCTCTTTCCTCATGAGCGTTGGCAGGGTAGGGGAAGGCAACCGAGAGAGCCAGACGAAGCGAAGGTTCAATAGATAGGACTTCAGCCAAAAGTGAAGGTTCGGCAGACAGGCAGAACTCACCACTGTTTGGGCTCAACCGAACGGCGTAACGGATTTCGCCCCCGTTAACTTCGCCTTCGCTGACTTCAGTTACGCTGACCCCCAACTCAATCGGCTCTCGGTCATTGTGGTCAAAGACGACTGCCTTGAAGTTTCCCAAGCCCAGAAACCCGTAACCGAAAAAGGCATCCACAGGCTGATTGGGGTTGAGGACGATGTTTTTCAAGGTGAGCAGGGCATACAGGACACTTGATTTGCCTGTCCCGTTCATCCCGTAAAGGACGGTGATGGGAGCGATGTCCAGTTCTTGTTCACGGATGGCTCGGAAATTTTTGACCCACAGTCGCATCGTCCGTCACCTTCCTTCTGTTAGCCCTCACTCCTCCATCGGCTTGCCTAACTTCGCCCTCTCCGCCTCAGCGATTGTCTCCTCCAGTTTGGCGAAGAGTGGGGCGATGAAGCGAAAGCGTTGACCTGCGGGCAACTGGCTTAGTTGCCAACGCAAGACGACGCTTTCGGGCTTGTAAAGCAGCGCCAAGTGCGTCCGCTCCGTCTCCCGAATTTCCCGCACCTCAAACTCGCCGACCAGTTGTCCGTCGTAGCCGAGCATGTGATGCAACCGCTCGCAGG
>Ga0081478_145490_pt1 | contig 13091 bp, 17 predicted proteins | sample OctSprmetagenome_FD_70983 | JGI IMG/M metagenome (GOLD analysis project Ga0081478, IMG submission 70983) | Hot spring and microbial mat streamer communities from Octopus Spring Streamers, Yellowstone National Park, USA - T=80-84 v2 (version 2) | ecosystem: Environmental > Aquatic > Thermal... | reverse complement strand
ACCTCGTCCCAACTCCCCACATGGGAGCCCAGACGCATGAGGCCCAGAGGTCTGCAGGGATCGAGGCTGCGAGGCTCGTGATCAGGGAGCTTCTGGGGAAAGCTGTGTGAGTTTCTCCGCTTGGGACCTATAGGAACTTCGGGCTTCGCAGATCTTTTATTGATCCCGTTTCAGTAGACGTAACCCAGCAGCTTGCCGCCGAGACCCTGCTTGATGGCCTCCTTGTGCGACATGACGCCTCTGTTCGTGGTCACTACGAGAATCCCTATGTCCCTGCTCGGCAGGTACCTCTTCTCGAACTCCTCGTAGCCGTCCTTGCTGACGCTGAACCTCGGCCTTATCGGGCCTGCCTTGTTGATCCTGCCGAGGAGCTGGACGATCACCTTCCCTCCACGGCCGTCCTCAACGTACTCGATAGCTCCGACGTAGCCGTGCCTCTGCAGCGTCTTCAGGACCTCCACCACCAGCTTCGAGTACTTGTGGACGCACTCCTTGTTCCTCGCCATCTCGTTGTTGTACAGCTTCGTGAAGAGCCCCGAGACCCAGTCGAACGTCGCCATCCTGGACCCCGGAGTCCAAGGGCCGCTCATAAATCTGATTACAGCGCGGACGTTGATCGATGTCTCCGAGGTCTTAGTCTCAACACTCAACCTTCCCGATACGTGACGACCTCGAAAGGCAGGTAGACGCTCGGTCCGTAGAGCTGTGCGATCTGGAGCTGACAGGTCTCGCTGTAGGTGACGACCGGTCCCTTCAAATGAGGTATCAGGAGCTCCGCTACCCTCCTCGAGACGGCCCTGTTCCTCTCCAGAAGCCCCCAGACACCGCCCACACCGCAGCACTCCCTCCTTACAGACGTGACCTCGGCGCCCAAGTTCTCGAGGGCCTTGACCAGCTTCCCGGTCAGGTCGAGGTGCTGTGAGAAGCAGCTCGAGTGGACCGTCACCGCCCTCTCCCTCAACGAAAGAGCTTCGGGCCTCGTTTCGGAGATCTCGAGCAGCAGCTCACAAACGTCAACGACGGCCCGTGACACGTTGAATGCGTCGGGCGTCTTCAGCAGCCTGGGGTATACGGACCTGACCATCAGCGTCGAGGCCGGCGAGGTCGTCAGTATCCTTCTGCCCTTCTCCACCTCACGGATCAGGGACGAGACGTTCTCCTCCGCCAGCGACCTGAGGCGCTCGAGGTCTCCGTGCTCCCAGAGCAGTATGCCCGAGTCCCGCTGCCTGGGGAAGGAGAGCCTATACCCGAGCCGCCTGAGCGCCAGCATGAGGGGTTCGACCGAGGAGGGCCTCACGTACCTATAGTAGGTGTCGGCGAAGTAGGCGAAGTCCGCGTCTCGATCACCGAGGACGCCGGTCCTCCTCATGACGTCCAGCACTTCCCGACCCTCAGGTACCGGCAACGTCGCATCTCCGGCTAGCCCGAGGTACCTCGCGACCAGACGTTTCGGTGTCAACGAGATTAGGAGGCGCCTGAGCGGACCTGGGAGGCCGAAGAGCTTGGGCAGCGCGTCCACGTAGAAGCCCGTGATCCTATCCGTTCCCTTCCCCCTCTGGCGCAGGGCGGCCCTGTAGCTCCTTATCAGGTCAGGTATCGGGATGCCTGCTGGACAGACCGCGAGGCAGCGGTTGCAACCGTAGCATAGGTCCATGAGCTCCGCCACATCTTCCTCGAAGAGGTCGATGTCCATGCCTGTGAGGGCCGCCTGGATCATCACGATCCTCCCCCTCGAGGTCCTCGAGGGCTTGTAGGCCTCCGGTATGAGGCTGGTGGGGCAGACGGAGTTGCAGAATCCGCACCTGATGCACCTGAGGGCCTCCGCGAGCTCTGCCCTCTCCTCCGCCGTGAGCTGCCGTCTCATCCGCACGCCCCACAAACGTCCTTCGGAAAAATCCATGCCCCATGAACCCATGCCGATCGCAAAACTCTGAGGGCCGTCATGAAGCTGCACCGGGACCTCATGAAATACCGAGCGCCGTCAGCCGACCCATCACCGGCTGGACGTTGAAATAGAGCGCGCCCCAGCAACGGGGAGGAGCGAGGATGAGCGATGTCAAGTTCGAGGAGATAAGCCCAGCAGACTTCTTCTACAGGAACCGGGACCTAGCTGGCTTCTCGAACCCTGCCAGGTCGCTCTACATGTGCATCAGGGAGCTTGTGGAGAACAGCCTCGACGCCACCGAGGTCGGGAGGATACTGCCCAACGTCTGGATCGGTCTCGAGAGCGCCGACGAGAACGGAGAACGGTTCTTCACGCTGACCGTGAAGGACAACGGCATCGGCGTCGACGGCAACGTCATACCGAAGGCCTTCGGAACGGTCCTCTACGGCAGCAAGTACGGCTTCAAGCAGTCCCGTGGAACCTTCGGCGTAGGAGGGACGATGGCCCTCCTTTACGGCCAGATCACCACCAACACGCCCTTCACGGTCATCTCCAGCAGAGGAGGGAAAGAGGTCCACGAGTACAAGATGATGATAGACATCGTCGAGAACAAGCCGAGGATCATCGACCACAAGGTCCACCCCAACAAGAAGAAGTGGAGGGGGACAATAGTCAGGGTGACCCTTGAGGGAGACTACAGCACCAGCAGGCCGAAGATCCTGACGTACCTCGAGATGACGGCCGTCGTCAACCCCCACGCCAACATCGTCTTCGTCGACCCTAAGGGCAGGGTCTACGTCTTCAGGAGGGTGATCGAGAAGGCTCCGGTCCCGCCTGAGGAAGGGAAGCCTCACCCGCTGGGAGTGGACGTCGAGACCGTCAACAGGCTCATCGCCAACACCAGGAGCAGGGACGTCAAGTCTTTCCTCGTCAACGAGTTCCAGCGGATGGGCCCAAAGACCGCAGAGGAGGTCCTGAAGCTCGCAGGGATAGATCCTGAGAAGAGGGTGAGGGACCTGACGCACGACGAAGTCACGAGGCTCGTTGAGGCCTTCAAGCAGTACGGGAAGTTCAGGGCCCCCGAGACCTCGACCCTCAGCCCCGTCGGTGTCGAGTTCATCGAGGCCGGCCTGAAATCGATCTACAAGCCCGAGTTCCTCCACGTGGTCCAGAGGCCTCCGGCCAGCTACTCCGGCATACCCTTCGTGGTCGAGGCCGCCATAGCCTACGGAGGAGAGGTAGAGCCGTCGGAGGAGATACAGCTGCTCAGGTTCGCCAACAAGATCCCCCTCCTCTACGACGAGAAGGCCGACGTCTCCTGGAAGGTCATCAGCGAGCGGATCGACTGGGCTTCCTACAAGGTCCAGAAGGGGATGCCGGTCCTGGTGCTGACGAGCATATGCTCACCGAAGATACCTTACAAGACGGTGGGGAAGGAGGCTATCTCCGACAGGCCCGAGATCGAGAGGGAGCTGACGATGGCGATCAGGGAGTGCGCCAGGGCCCTGAGGCTTTACCTGAGCCAGATAGAGAAGAGGGAGTCGGCGAAGAAGAGGCTGAGCGTCTATGCGAGGTACCTTCCGATGATAGCGAAGAACGCCGCCTACGTCGCTAGCACCGAGCCTCCGGACGTGATGCCGCTACTGAAGTCCATCGGAGTCACGGCGAAGATGGTAGACGAGGAGATGAAGGCCCTCGAGCGCGAGCTCTCCGGCGAAGCAGAATGAAGGCGAGGTAAACGGCAGCGGCAGCGAGCGTCGCATAACCGACCGCGTCGATGTACTGCAACAGCGCTTCCAGGATCTGCTCGCCGTACAACGAGAGGAGGAGCGACTCCGGGACGAACCTTCCGGCCCTGCCGATCAGGGAAGCCACCACGAAGCCCCTCAGGTCCCTCAGCCCCAACGCTCCAGCTCCCACTGCGAAGGCCTTGTAGGGCAGCGGTGTGAAAGCCGCCAGACCTACGGCCAGGGCTCCGTAACGCTGGAAGTAGGCCTCGAGCGGCTCCACCCTCTTCGCTCCCACCAGCCTGATCAGCAGGGGCCTTCCTAAGCTCCGGCCTAGGAAGTAGCCGACGAGACCTCCGGCCACCGAGAAGACGACGGTCACCGTTCCGTAAAGGAGGCCGTTCTTGGGGTCGAGGAGCGTCAGGGGTATCAGAAGCACGTCGGGCGGCACCGGGAAGAACACGGCCTCTGAGAACGAGAGGAGGGCGAGGCCCAGAGGGCCGTAGTGGAGGAGGTGATTCCTTGCGAAATCGAGGGCCCACTCCATCAGCTGCGAGAACATGACGTCGATGTCCGTCCCTTCCATCCGGCTTTAAGGACATCGGAGATCGAAGCGACCGGCGACTCCCACAGCCGAGCCGTGGACCCATGTACGTCCGACGGTGATCCGTTTACGGAGATGCCGGTCAGGGAGGAGGTCGTCTCGTGGCTAGAGGAGGGGAAGGCTGACCTGAGGCACGCGAGGAGGGGCCTGGAGATCGGCGATTACAACTGGGCCTGCTTCGCCGCCCAGCAAGCAGCCGAGAAGGCGCTCAAGTCCTACATCCTGCACGTCGAGGGCGAGTTCGTCAGGGGGAATGACCTCTTGGCGCTGTACAGGAGGGCTGCAAAGGCGGGCGGGATCACGCTGAAGGAGGCGTCGCTCTCGAGGCTCTCGGTTTACTACACTGTTGCGAGGCATCCCGACGCGGGGACGGAGAGGCCGTCGATCGGGATAACGAAGGAGCAGGCTGAGGAGGCGGTCGCTACGGCGGATGGCGTGATCTTTGAGGTCGAGAAGGCTCTGGGAGATCCGTGAGAGGGTGCTTAGGGTCCTGGAGGAGCTGTCGGAGGAACTCGGCGCCGACGTTCACCTCCTCGGCAGCTACGCTCGGGGCGATCACCTGCTCGACAGCGACGTCGACGTCCTTGTCGTCTCCAAGAGGTTCGAGGGCATGGCGTACGTCGACAGGGTGGCTTTCGTTAGGAGCAAGCTCCCCTATGACATGGGGTTCGAGATCGTGGCGCTCACGCCTGGCGAGTTCGAGAAAGGCGGGCCCTTCATCCGTGAGATATCAAGGCACTGGATAAAGGTGGGAGGGAAGTCCAGAGGGGCCGTCAATAAACGCGCTCCTGGGGCTGGTACTTCGTGATCACGACGGGTTTGTAGTCGAGAGCGAAGCCGTCAGCGGTCCGGCGGGCGAGGATGTGCTTGAGCCAGTTGGCGTCGTCCCTCTTCTGAGCGTCGAGCCTGAAGTGGGCTCCCCTGCTCTCGGTCCTGTGGAGTGCAGCGGCGCCGATCATCTCCGAGACAGTCAGCATCGCGTCTATCTCCAAGACGTGGACGAGGTTCGTGTTGTATTTCTTGCTCTTGTCGACGACGCCCATCTCGAAGGTCGACTTGAGCTGCCTGATCTTCCTCAGCCCCTCCTCCATCGATCCCTGCTCCCTGAAGATGTGGAAGTGCTCCTCCATCGTCCTCTGAAGCTCGGCCTTGACGTCGTACGGGTCCACCCTCGGCGCCGGCCCGAGAAGGACGTCGTAGATCCTCTTCTCCTCCTGTTGCAGCGCGACCAGCGCAGGATCAGGGTCGTCGTGGCCCAGCGCGTACCTCGCCGCCTCCGCACCGGTTATCCTCCCCCAGACGAGGCACTCGATGGTGGAGTTGGAGCCGAGGCGGTTGGCGCCGTTAATGGTGACGCACGCCGCCTCCCCTGCCGCCCACAGGCCCGGAACCTCGGTCGCGCCCATGATGTTCACGTCTATACCGCCCATGTAGTAGTGGGCCACCGGCCTTACGGGGATCGGTTCGCTGATCGGGTCTATCCCCCTCATCTTCAGGCAGATCTCGCGGATGCTGGTGAGCCTCTTCACGATCTTCTCCGGCTCGATCACGGTCAGGTCCAGAAGGACGTAGTCGTACCCGCTCTCCTCGTCCCTGAAGCCCCTTCCTTCCTTGATCTCGGTCATGATCGCCCTCGATACGATGTCCCTCGGAGCGAGGTCCTTCATCTTCGGCGCGTACCTCTCCATGAACCTCTCTCCCTTGGCGTTCCTGAGAATCCCTCCCTCTCCCCTCGAAGCCTCCGTGATCAGGATGCCGGAGGGGACTAGGCCTGTCGGGTGGAACTGGACGAACTCCATGTCCTTCAGCGGCACTCCGGCCCTGAAGGCCATCGCGAGGCCGTCAGGTGTCGAGCTGTGCCCGAACGATGCGAACGGGTAGAGCCTTCCCGCACCGCCCGTGGCTATGACGCCTGCCTTTGCGTTGAAGTACTCGAGGTCGCCGTTCCTGATGTCGTAGGCAATAATCCCCGCGAACTTGCCGCCGTCCTCCCTGACGATAGCCGTAGCGCACCTCTCGTCGTAGAACTCGATGTTGTCGTATTTGAGGCAGGTGCTGTAGAGCGTGCTCATCTCGAAGAACCCTACCCTGTCCTCCGCGAAGCACGCCCTCGGATAGGACTGGCCGCCGAAGTAGCGCTGCGCTATCTTTCCGTCCTCCCTCCTGGCCCAGGGCATCCCCCAGTGCTCCAGCTGGATAATTTCTTTGGGCGCCTCCCTGACGAAGAGCTCGACCGCGTCCTGATCGGCGAGGAAGTCGCTGCCCTTCACCGTGTCCCACATGTGAGACTCGAAGGAGTCACCCTCCTCGGGATAGAGGACGGCCGCGGATCCTCCCTCGGCCGAGACGCTGTGGGACCTCATCGGCTGGGTCTTGGTTACCACCGCAACCCTGAGCCTGGGGCCGCCCACCCTGGCGGCCTCAATCGCGGCCCTGAGGCCTGCGAGGCCCGAACCGACGATCACGACATCGACGTCTATGACCTCCAAATCCTGTGCACCTCACAATCAATATGTGACCCCTTAATATTAAACCTCGGCTGGAAAATCGCAATCCCGCGAAGGAACTGTAGTAGAGGTGGGCCGGGTCAGGCGGAGATCCAGGGCTTCCATCCGGGCCTCGGAGCGCCTGCGGTCACGACTGCTTTCAGGACCGTCACCGAGAGGGCGATGCTCATGACCGTGTGGAGCGCGTTATAGATCGCGGTATGCGCGAGCACCAGCAAGAGGCCCGTCGTCAGGGGATCCAGCTTCGTGCCCATGAAGGCCGAGAGCGTGCCGACCGCGAACTCTAGGAACTCCGGGAAGAGCACGACGATGACCACGTAGTTGAACAACGTCATGACCGCAATCCTGAGCGCCGCTCCGAGCGTCCCGGCCAGCGCGAGCTTAATCCTGCCGTCCAGGTTCACGAGCTTAGCGCCTGCCCAGATCCCGAGGAATGTCGAGACGACAGCGGCGTACTTCATCAAGGGGCCTATGGGAGAGAACTGCCCCATCAGCAACAGCGCCATGAAGTAAACGGTCGCGGAGAGGAAGCCAGCCAGGGGACCGAAGCCGAGGAGCGCCAGGAAGACCGGCACCTCTGCCAAGTCGAACCTCAGGTAAGGTATCGGCGGGTACGAGAAGCTGAGCGGCATCAGCGCCATCGCGGCCGAGATCGCGGCTGTCGAGGTCCCGGCAGCCAATCCCTTGGTGTTCACACCCGCCCGCCTTCACGGCTTTTAAACAATTCTGCGTACCTACTCAGATCTGAGTAATGCGCAGATCTGAGGGATGATTTTTGCCGGCTTTGGCATTATATGGTGCTTTTGCCGCGTTATTCTGTGATAGAGAACGAGGTCATCGAACAGGTTGCAGGCGTGCTCGGTGCGCTGGGCAACAGGACGAGGCTCAGGATCGTCAAGCTCATCGCTGAGACCGACAAACCGCTCCACATCAAGGCCCTCTCGAGGGCCCTCAAGGTCAGGTACAGCGCGATCTACCGCCACGTCGTCACACTCAAGAAGGCCGGGATCGCCACGGTCCACGAGGTCGGCCGCTCCCGTGTCGTCGCCCTTAAACACCAGAAGGAGTTGAGCGACTTGCTCAGAATTGCAACACAGTTTACGAAATGAATGTCTATAACTTTGCAATTATGTGATAATACCATTACATCGGAGCTAAGCGATTGACAAGTTCTGAACACACCATTTGCGAAGTCCGCATGAGATGACCGAGCGCACCAGGATGCCCAGGTCTCTCTGGATGGCTGGCGTGGCGTCGCTGGGAGGCGCGGCAATAGCTGCGGGGATCGCGAGGCTGAGCACGCCATTCCCGTTGCTGCCGTTCCTCAGGTTCGACGAGGCCGAGATCTTCGACGTCCTTGCCTTCCTCCTCTTCGGGCCTCTGGGAGGTGTCGTGGCCTCTGTGGCCCACTGGTACGGCCTGATCCTGAACGGAGGCGCCCTGGTCCCGGGCGTCGGCGAGACGATGAAGCTGATCGCGGTCCTCTCTACGCTCCTCGGCTTCTACCTCGGCATCAAGCTCAGCAGGGGATCACTCTGGTGGGGCCTGGTAGGCGCGTTGGCCTCGAGGACGCTGGTAATGGCGCTGGTCACCTTCCTCCTGTACTACGTTCTCCTCCCCGACGTCTACCTGCCCTTCGGCAGCAGGGCCCTCCAGCGCGTCGGGATAACCGTGCAGGGCGAGCTGACGCTGGCGATGCTGATGACCACGCTCAACGGCGTCTTCAACCTCCTCCACGTCTTCGTCAGCATCGTCCCAGCTGTAGCGATCTACGGAGCGGTCCTCAGGTCGCTGCCCTTCCTGAGGAGGTACGTGACGCCAATTCCGCTGCTCAGGCGCAGCGCCTGAAACCTTCGCACGAACAGTGCCGTCCCTTCACAGCCTGATCCTGATGCCTTTTCTCAGGGCCTCTGAGACCACCGTCTTCCTCTCCGCGTACTTCCTGAGCTGTTCAGGCGTGTAGGGGAACATCTCGACCGTGAAGGAGCCGTCCCACATCCTGCTCAGCAGCTCCATGTTCTCGATGAAGCTCCTCTTCCCGAACTCCTCCGAGACCACGATCATGTCGAGGTCGCTCTCGAGCAGCGGATTCCCGTACGCCCTCGAGCCGAAGATGTAGACCTCCACTACCCCGAGCTCCCGCTTCAACCTCTTCAGGAACCTGACCAGCTCCCTCTTCCTCCTCTCGGAGAGCTTGACCCCCTTGAGCTGCTCGATCAGGGCAGGCTCCCTTTCCTCCTCACCCATTCTACCACCCTCTCAGCGGCCTCCAGGCACCTCGAAGCGATCTCCTTGCTGTAGGCCTCGCTGGGAACAGTGTTGGCCGCGTTGGGATAGCTCGCTACGGTGTAGTGCGGGTTCAGGACCTTCAGCTCGTCCACGATCTCAGAGGCCTCGAGCGCCCTTCCCAGCTTGATCAGGTCGTGACCCCTCGGTGGAAGCCTGGCCTTCGTGACGATGTACAGGGCCTTCAGCGCCTTCTCCGCCGCCTGATGGGAGAGGAAGGCCGCCACGCTGTACTCCTCGATCTCCAGGTTCCTCCTCGCCTGCCTGAGGTTGTGGAGGGACTCCTTCCACCAGTCGAGGGCTTCTTCTCTGATCTCCCCCGACAATTTGCTACCTATCTTTATGAGAGCTCGTTGTATATAGCTCACCGCGTCACGGCTCAACGGGGATGGAACGTAGGCTCAACCCCTTCGTTCCGTCTCCTCTGGACGTGGTCGTCAGGGCGCTCGGCGAGGTGGGGCTAGAGAGGGAATCGGTCCTCGTCGACCTCGGGAGCGGGGACGGCAGGGTCCCCACATCGGCCAACCGGGTCTTCGGTGCGAGGGCTGTCGGCGTCGAGCTGAACCCTGAGCTCGTCTCCTACTCGAGGCGCGTCAAGGACTCGATGGGCCTCAAGGGCGTCGAGTTCGTTTGCGCTGATGCCCGCTCGGTGGACCTGAGTGGAGCGGACCTCGTCTTCGCGTATCTGACGTCGGAGGCGCTGGAGGTCCTGAAGCCCGTCCTGCTGACGGCTGGAGAGGGAGCGACCGTCTTGACCCACGACTATCCGATCAGGGGCTGGAGGCCCAGCGAGGTCGTGGGCTTCCGCTCTTCGGAGACCCAGAGGCTCCACACGTTCTACGTCTACCGGCTGAGGGACGTCATCGCGGAACGTCGCACCTCCTCGAGACCCATCTCTTGTGCTGGGCTCAGGGTCACGGAGCTGGTCCGCCTCGACCGAGTAAGCACATAATCGCAGGCGCTGACCGAGAGAACGTGTGAGGCGAGGGAGCTCAATAAGGGATCCTGCGTCGGGGTACTTCGCCGAGGGCCTCACGCCGAGGGAGAGGGCCGCCTTCGAGGCAGGGATAGCGCTCGCGACCATCTACCACTCGCTCGTCGGCCTTCCCATGCCAAGGACCGCTAAGGGAAGGGAGGAGCTCGCGAAGGGCGTGGCATCGGCCGTCCTCTCGCAACCCTTCAGGAGGAGGGTGATCGTGAGGCTTAGGGGGAGGAGGGTTGGCAAAGGGCCCTACTCTTACGGCGAGATAGGAGAGAGGGACGTCTCCGCGGAGGTATTAGTGGAATACGGAGGATGGGTGGTGAGGGCTAGGCTGGGTTACGTGAGGAGTCTGGGGTACCCGCTGATGAGGATCGTGGAGGTGCACCGCTCGAGGAAGGGGCCTAGTCGCTGAGCACCCTTAAACTCCCTCGGAGTCGTTTGGACCCTTTGCAACGCACGGTTGATTAGGGTGAGGGGGCCTGGTTCTGCCGAATGCTCTTCCCGATCAGGTGCTTCAGCTGCGGCGCGCCGATCGGTCACCTCTGGGACAAGTACAGGGAGGGCGTCAACTCGGGGAGGAAGCCCGGAGAGGTCCTCGACGAGCTGGGCGTGAAGAGGTACTGCTGCAGGAGGATGTTCCTGACGCACGTCGAGTACATCGACGAGCTGCTCGAGTTCTACCAGCAGCGCGTCAAACAGCTCCGCAAGGCAGGAGAGGGATGAGAGGTTGGAAAGCAGAAAGGTCGAGGCGCTGAGGGCCAGGGTCGTCTTCGACAGCAGGGGCGACAAGACCGTCGAGGTCGAGGTCAGGGTCGACGGGTTCACAGCGAGGGCCGCGGCTCCTTCGGGGAAGAGCAGGGGGAAGAGGGAGGTAAGGCCGTTCGCCGAGGGAGGTCCGGAGGGTTCGGTCAGGGCGTTGAGGGAGGCATCCGGCAAAATCGTCGGCGCTACGCTCGAAAACCCGCTGGGCATCGACGTCCTTCTGAAAGAGGTCGACGGGACCGAGGACTTCTCGAGGATAGGAGGGAACGCTGCTCTCGCTACCTCGGTCGCTGCGGCCATCGCCTACGCCGGCTCAGGTGGCGAGTCCCTTTACAGGAGCCTCTCGAGACACCTCGGAGCCGATCCCGGGATACCGTTACCTCTCTCGAACGTCCTGGGAGGCGGCGCGCATGCGGGCTCCGGTGCGCCCGAGTTCCAGGAGTACCTGCTGATACCGGTGGGCGCGAGGGACGTGATGGAGGCGATAGAGACCAACGTCCTCGCATACAGGAAGCTCGGGAGGCTCCTCTCTCAGGAGGTCAGAGGTTATCCGCTGGGGAAGGGCGACGAGGGAGGTTACGCTCCTCCTATCGGGAACAGGAAGGCGCTGGAGCTCGTGGTCAGAGCTGCCGAGGAGACCTCAGATGAGACCGGAGTCAAGGTCGCGATAGGTCTCGACGTCGCGGGCAGCAACGTCTTCGACCCGAAGTCAGGAAAATACGCCCTTAGGTCCGACGGCCTCTATCTGACCGGTGAGGAGATGGTCTCGTATCTCGGCGAGCTCGTCGACGAATTCGGCATCGTTTACCTGGAGGACCCCTTCTCCGAGGACGCACCGGATCTCTTCGCTGAGCTGCAGCGCTCTGTGCCCGAGACCTTCGTCTGCGGCGACGACCTGGTCGTCACGAGGCCCGATCTGATCCGCTCGGCGATCGAGGCTGGGTCCATCAAAGCCGCGATCATCAAGCCCAACCAGGTGGGCCTCCTCTCGGTGGCCGCCGAGTCGGCGAGGGCCTGCCACGAACACCGCGCCCTTCCGGTCGCTTCGCACCGTTCCGGCGAGACGACGGACGCCTACCTCTCCCACTTCGCCGTCGGGACCTGGTGTAGATTAATAAAATGCGGGTTGATCGGTGGGGAAAGAATGGCGAAGCTCAACGAGCTGCTGCGCATCGGCGAGGAGATCGGTAGCGAGAGGCTGAGGAGGTTGAGCGCGTGATGTCCGACCTGGCGATCACCCCTGAGATGGAGGTCGCCGAGATACTGGTGAGGTGCAACGCCCACATCGGCGCCAAGATCAAGGTGGCCCACATGGCCAGATTCGTCTACCGCCAGAGGTCAGACGGAGTACACCTCTTCGAGGTGAGGAAGATCCTCGAGAGGCTCAACCTGGCAGCCAGGCTGATCGCCCTCTACCCACCCGAGAAGACGCTGGCCGTTTCGACCCACGTCTACGGAACCAAGGCGGTCCTCAGGTTCGCGGAGGTCACCGGTGCCCGTGCAGTGGCAGGCAAGATCCCAGCCGGCATGCTGACCAACAGGGTCCTGAAGTACTACGTCGAGCCGGAGGTAGTGATCGTCTCTGACCCGAGGTTCGACGCGCAGATGGTGGAGGAGGCCAGGATAGCAAAGATACCGGTCATAGCGATGTGCAGCACCGACAACACGACGTCCAACGTGGACCTCGTCATACCGATCAACAACAGGGGCAGGCACTCTCTACCCTTCGCCTTCTGGTACCTGGCCAGGAGGGTTTTGATAGAGAGGGGTCAGGCGACTCCGGAGCTCCTCTCCTCGATCACGCTCGACCAGTTCATCACCCACGGCGTCGCGGAGGAGGGCTCCGAGGAGTGAGCAGAGCGTACGGTGCCGCGAGCACCGCAAACGCGATGGCCGCCAGCGAGTAGAGACCGTCAGACGTTCTAACGGTCACCTCTTCTTCCTCCGGTCCCAGGCGAACCGATCCTCCAGGCACCTCAACCCACTTATCGACTTCGCCGACGACGCTCAGCACCGCCACGCCGTCCCAACCTGTGGTGGACCAGCCCTCTAGGTTTCCCGCTCCGTTGACGATCTTGATGCCGATGCCGGGCGCTGGCAGGCCCAACGCGTCCCTCACCACGACCTTTACGATCCTCCTGCTCAGGGAGATGCGGTAGGTGCCTTCCCCTGCTGGAACTGCGTCGGGAGGCGCCTGCGTCTGGAGCGCTCCCTTCCACACCAAGCCCACCGCCCTCCAGTCCTCCGGAAGCAGGACGACGGAACCCTGCGGGACCTCGAGCCTCGAATCGCCCGCCTCTATGACCACCGAGGCCCCCACCGCTCCCTCCCCCACGAC
>Ga0081478_167152_pt1 | contig 13100 bp, 17 predicted proteins | sample OctSprmetagenome_FD_70983 | JGI IMG/M metagenome (GOLD analysis project Ga0081478, IMG submission 70983) | Hot spring and microbial mat streamer communities from Octopus Spring Streamers, Yellowstone National Park, USA - T=80-84 v2 (version 2) | ecosystem: Environmental > Aquatic > Thermal... | reverse complement strand
CCCGAGCTTCTTCTTAGCCTCGGCGGGGTCTGCGCCAAACGCCACAGCCACGCCGATTAGGTCATATGGAGATGCCGCCAACGTTTCCTCCAGCTTAAGTACATGGGATAGAACCTCTTGCTTGTCTACCTCTGGGTTGCAGATTGAAAACTTGTCCGAGATACAGGTCGGCATGCATCTTTAGGAATACTTAGTATTAAAGTTATCCAACTTTCGAGAGGCGGCCGAACTCCAGCTCTATCACCCTGCTCAGCACCACCGCGTATTCAAACGGCAGGTCTTTCAATATGTCGCCCACGAAGCCGAGCACGATCGCGGCTTTTGCGTCGTCTTCTGTGAAGCCCCTGGCGCGGAGATACGCTATCTTCTCCTCGGAGATCGTCGAGGCGGTGGCCTCGTGCGTCACCACGGCAGTCTCCTCGAATACTTGGTCGTGGGGCACCGTCAAGGTGGCCGACTTCTTGTCTAACACGAGGGAGTCGCACTGTACGTGCGACTTGGCGTGTTTCGCGCCCTTCTGGACGTGCACCAGGCCTCTGTATACCGCCACGCCGGCCTCGGCGGATATGCTCTTGTTCACCACCCTGCTACTCGTCCTCGGGGCGAGGTGCCAGACCTTCGCGCCGTTTTCCTTCCAGTAGGGTCCCTTGGCCGCCGTTATGCCCACTATCTCTGTGGAGGCGCCCTCACCCTTCAGCACGGTGGAGGGGAACGTGTAAGTGGTCTTACTGCCGATGGACCCCTCAACCCAGTGGACCTTGGCCCCAGCCTCGGCTATGGCCCTCTTGTTGTTGAAGTTTATCACGTTGCGGGACCAGTTCTGCACCGTGGTTATCTTAAGCGTAGAGCCTTCGTGGGCATAGCCCTCCACCATTCCGTTGTGGAAGGAGTACTTAAGCAGGCGGGGCGCGGAGCAGCCCTCGATCCAGTGGACGTAGGCGCCTTTGTCCGCCACCACTATGGAGTGCTCCATCTGGCTCTCCATGGACTGGCCGATGAAGAAGAAGGTCTCGAGAGGTTGCTCTATCTTGACGCCTGGGGGCACATATATGAAGACGCCGCCGGACCACAAAGCGCCGTGGAGCGCGGCGAATTTATGCTCAGGCGGGTACACCCTCATGAAGTACCTCTGCACAAGGTCGGGGTACTTCTTGACCGCCTCCTCCATGGGCAACATGATGACGCCCTTCTCCTGGAGCTTCTTCTTGAGGTTGAAGTATATGATCTCGCTGTCGAACTGCGCGCCGAGTCCCAGAAGCGCCTTCGCCTCTATCTCCGGCAAGCCCAGCTTCTCGTAGTACTCGCGGATCTCCTTCGGCACTTGGTCCCAGCTGGACACGGCCTCGGTCTGAGGCTTCGCGTAGTGGACAAGCGTCTCTAGGTCTATCTCCTCCACGGCCCTGACCCACTTGGGCGTGGGAAGCTTCTCGAAGAGCTCAAGCATCCTAAGCCTCAGCCTCCGCATCCAGTCCGGCTCCCCCTTGAGCTTGCTGATCTCCTCTATCATGTCTCTGGTGATGCGGCCCTTAAGCGTCACTTGGTAGCTGAACTGCTTCTCAAGACCCAACACCTCCTCCACGCTCTCTACATGGCTGATAGTTGCACGGAGAGACTCCAACTCCTGCATGGATCTCTCCGCGAATGATAGATATAAGCCTTCTCTATGCACGTTTTAAAACTACAAATCGGGGAGGAGTCATGCACAGGCTTGAAACTAGAGACCTTCGCGTCGTAGTAGGCGGGAAGGAGATCCTAAAAGGCGTAACCCTCGCGGTGTCCAGCGGCGAGGTGGCGGTCTTAATGGGCCCCAACGGCAGCGGCAAGTCCACTCTGTTTCAGGCAATAGCCGGCAACCCCAAGTACGAGGTTGTAGGCGGGGACATATTGCTAGACGGCGAATCGATAAAGGACCTGCCTCCAGAGGAGCGGTTCGCCAGAGGCATCTTCGTCGGCTTCCAGTCGCCGGTCGCGGTGCCGGAGGTTAGGTTCGCCTTCTTGCTACAAGCCATGATGAACATACGCGCCGGTAAAAAACTCACGGAGCCCAGCCCGCAGGTCCTGGCGCAGGCCCAGAAAACAGCCGCAGAGCTGGGGCTCAAGCCCGAGGTGTTCAACAGGGGCGTCGGCGCGGGCTTCAGCGGCGGCGAATTCAAGAGGGCCGAGGTCCTCCAGGCCCTCCTCCTAAGGCCTAAGTTCGCGGTGCTTGACGAGCCAGACAGCGGCCTCGACATAGACGGGATAGCCGCCGTGGGCAAGGCCGTGACTCAGCTGGCGACCTCCGGCAGCGGAGTCCTCCTCTCCACCCACTACGCCAGGGTGCTGAAGTTCATAAAGCCCACCAAAGTCTACGTAATGGCGGAGGGGAGGGTCGTGCTGGAAGGAGACGAAAACGTAATCAAGCGTATTGAAGAAGTGGGCTACCAAAGCTACTTCGCCGAGATAAAGAAGGAACTCGCTCTGTAATTCTCGACATCAGTTGGCTCCTAAATCACCACCGATCTGCAACCCAGCCCTCATCACCTCGGCCCACTGCTGGCGGTGTTAAAAACGTACCGTCCTATTACAGTTATATATAGCTTACCGACGAGCTGAGCCACTTAGCTCTAATCGTGACGTGGGTGGTGGCTTAAACGAGCCGTTTGCCGTCGGCGCTTTTCCTGGCCTCCGCCTTCACCCCCGCCAGCCGGAGGAGGCGGGCGCCTAACAAAGCCTCCTCCTTGTTGCGGGAACCAAGCCGGAGCTCGATATTATCTCGTAGATAAAGCCTATACGCCTTCTCCACGCCCTCCGCCGAGATGTAGATGTTGGCCGTCGGCGTTCCCTTCTCGGTTAGGCCCACCTCACCCCGCCGCACCGTAGGGGCGGCGAGCTCCATAGTCCTCACGAATTTGTAGTTGTTAAGACTTTCGTCGGTGTTGATGTGCGGCGCATACAGCGTGGCCAGCTTAGCCGCAGGGGGTAGATGCCGCCTTTGATCTCTAGCGTTCCTACCTCAACGTCGTACTTCCTATTGAACTGGGGCCTGCACCTCCACCTCTACCTCGGGCGGGCTCTGCGTGGTGTCGATTTTTAGGTAGACCTCTCTCGTGGGGCTTCCCAAGCTCTTCCCCTCCTTGAGGGCCCAGAAGAGGAGCGTAGCGTAGGCGTTGTCTACTTTTTCGGCGCTTCCGCTGAATTTGGTGACGGCCATCGTAGCGGGGGGCAGGGCCTTATCGCCGTTGGGGTCCGGAGTGAAGATCTCGACCACCATCTCGTGACCTTCCTTGCCGTGGAAGATGAGGATCGCGTTGGGCTTGAGGTCTCTCTGTAGCGCCGCTCTGTTGGGCACCTTCTTCACCGTGCTGAACCCTCTTACTTCGGGGACTTCCTTAATCTCTATCTTGGCCATGACGTGGGGGTTTGAGGCACTATATTAACTTATTGTCTTTAAACCCCTACGGAGCTTTTGGAGGTGTATCTTGAGAGGCCCTCGGCGGAGGAGGCGGCGCCTCTGATAAACTCGGGGAGGAAGCACGGCATAGTGGCGGTCGCCGGGGTGTGCGAGGTGACATACAGCGGGAGGGCGGCGGCATCCCTCAAGCCGGGGCGCCGCCTGTTGTTGATAAAGAGAGACGGGACTCTGCTAGTGCACGAGGCCGAGAAGGCCCAGCCCAAGATTTGGCAACCGCCGGGGTCCTCCACGGCGGCGTATGTGGAGGAGGGGAGACTCGTGGTGAAGAGCGTTAGGTCTAGGCCGTTTGAGACCGTCAGGGTGGTTTTTCTCTCTGTGGATTTCGTGGGTGTTTTCGACGTAGGGACGACCGAGCTGGAGTTCGCTGGGTCTGAGAAAGACGTGGTGGAGGCCCTGGTGGCGGCCCCCTGGCTTATAGAGGAAGGCCTCGAGGTGGTCGGCGTCGAGGTGCCTATGGACGTGGGCCATGTGGACATACTTGCGAAAGATAGGGAGGGTAGGTACGTGGTTATAGAGGTTAAGCGCGACGTCGCTACACATGAGGCTGTTTTCCAGCTGGCGCGGTATGTAGAGACTTATAGAAAAAAGGGGCACGGGGTGAGGGGGGTCCTCGTGGCCGGCGACATCTCCTCGTCGGCGCTTGAATACTTGAAAAGGTACGGTTTACAGTTTGTAAAGATAAACCCAAGGGAGTTGACGGCTGTAACAAATAAAAATGCGTCAAAGCTAATCTAAGCCGTTGGCTTTGTAACACGACGAAGGGTGGATAGTCTATTTCAGATATATTATACATACTGTTACGTATAAATACTTTTCGTAAATACTAGTTTTTTAATCAGTATCTTGTCCTTTTTATTAGAGGTATTTGTGTGGTCTTTATGGTAATATGTTAAAATTCTCGGGTGGCTTTTAAATACGTATACGTATATGTACGTGTATAGAGTACTTGTGAGCAAGAGAGAAGGAAGGATCTTGGTGACGGGGAAGGAGAGGGACCTCAGACTTGTTGAGGAGGGCTGGGACGTCGTTTTCGAGTCCTTTGACTGGGAGGAGGCTTTTGACTTCGCCATGGATATGGCTGAGGAAGAGATCGTGGAGTGGTACTACGACGAGGCTGTGAAAAAGAAGTTTGTGACTGGCCTATCTGTAGCCACGTAGGACTTCTAGTATAATAAAGGCGGCTTTTAGGGCCATCTCTCTGGGTATCACAAGAGGCGGCGCCATCCTAATCGTGGAGAAACCCGCGCCTATGACGGCCACGCCGCGTTTAAACGCCTTCATGAGCACCTCATCTAAATACTTGGCAGGTTTTTTCCTCTCGTCTAGTAGCTCAATGCCTATCATAAGCCCCAAGCCCCTCACGTGGTGGCGGTCGCCCACCTCGTCGGCAAACGCCCTCTTTATCTCGTCTCCTAGCTTCGCCGCGTGCTCCAAAAGCCCCTCCTCCTCTATCACCTGGCGAGAGATGCGGCGGCCGCCACGGGGTTGCCGCCGAAGGTGTTGGCGTGCGCCCCCTTGGGGAGCGACATCACCTCTGACCTGCCTATTATTGCGCCCAGCGGCAGGCCTGAGGCTATGGCCTTGGCTGTTGCCATCAAGTCGGGCTCCACGCCGAAGTGCTCAACAGCGAACCAGCGGCCGGTCCTCCCGAAACCCGTCTGGACCTCGTCGACCGCCAGAAGTATCCCGTGTTCTTTGGTGATCTTGCGGAGACCCTGCATGAAGCCCCGCGGCGGCACCACGTAGCCACCCTCGCCTTGTATCGGCTCTATCAACACAGCGGCGACCTCGTCGGGGCTGACGAGCCTCCTGAAGACCCACTCGTCGATGAACTCCAGCGCGTACTGCCCACACTCCTCGGGGTCCTTGGCCTTAAAGGGGCAATGCACCGGGTGGGGATACGGGACGTGTATCACGTTGGGCATAACCGGCGAGAAATATTTCCTGTGCACAGGCTTGGACGCCGAGAGGGACATAGAGGCATACGTCCTGCCGTGGAAGGCCCCGTAGAACGCTATTATATAGGGTCTCTGGCCCTTGAAGTAGCCCCTAGCCTCTTTGACCAAGCCCTCTATGGATTCGGTCCCGCTGTTGGTGAAGAAGACCTTCTTCTGGCCGGAGATGGGGGGCTATCGAGACGAGCTTCTCGGCCAGCTTGACGGCGACCTCGTAGTAGAAGTCGGTGAGCGAGTAGTGGAGGAAGAGCTCCGACTGCCGCTTGACGGCCTCAACCACCTTGGGATGCGCGTGCCCCGTCGCCGTCACTGCTATGCCTGCGTTGTAGTCGACGTAGAGGTTGCCGTCGACGTCTTCAACCACAGGGCCGTAGCCCCTTGCGATCACCAGGGGATACCAACGGGCAAAAGACTGCATTATCAGCTCCTCGTCTCGTCGGACCACCTCCAGGGCCTTGGGGCCCGGCGGCTCCACTACAATTCTCGGCACCTTGTCTGGGTCTATGGGCCAGTGCCACTTAGGCATAAGTAAACTAAATTGGTCTATATATAACTGTATAGGACGGATATGCTAAGCCTCCTAAACAGCCGTCTATAAGAGAGACCCGTAGGTGAAGCCTATTTTCAAGCTTTCCGCCGCTTCTAGGTTAACAGATCTATACAGGTCGCCACCAGCGGAATCATTCCTATCGTTCCCTAGCGACTTCGCCGTCTTAGGGGCGGCCGCGCGGTCATAAACTTAAAAACCCGACATTTACAGAAAGACAGGGCCCGTAGTCTAGCGGTATGATGCCCGCCTCACGCGCGGGTGGTCCCGGGAGGGTAGCTCCCCGGGAATTCAAATCCCGGCGGGCCCATCCATGGATTCTTCTGACGTGGCTGGGGATGTAGTAACTCTATGTGTTGGCTGTGTGGTGCGCCAATACGCCGGCTAATCTCGACGCGTTCGATTTCCGCCCCCTTTCATGCCCTCCAGCCCCGCTGGAGCAACTCCCCCATGCGGAAGCTTCAACGCTCTCGGCGCTGATGCTGTGAATCGGAATATATGGCATGCATCCCTCTTCTATGTATATCTACGTCTCGTCTGGCGCATAAGCTCTCCGGTATGCAATAGGGAGGTTGGTGGAGGTGCTACACAAAGACAACGCTTTGACCAACTAGAAACAATATCGTGGCCGATATAACAACTACATAGATTTATTTAAGCTTGTATTCTCTGCGCTGTGTATCAACTTTTCTTCGATGGGGCTTGCGAGCCTGTGAACCCCGGCGGCGTCGGCGCCTACGGCTTCGCTGTCTACGAGGACGATAGGGAGGTACACGGCGAGGGCGGCGTCGTCTGTGTAGGCGGTTGGCAGTGCACAAACAACGTGGCTGAGTACACAGCTCTCATAAAGGCGATGGAGTGGGCCCTGTCGGCGGGGGCCGCAGAAGTTGAGGTCTACGGCGACAGTCAGCTGGTGGTGAGGCAGATGCTCGGGGTTTATCAAGTCAAGGCGCCGCATCTAGTCCCGCTGTATGAAAAGGCCGTGGAGCTGACGCGGCGGTTCCGGAAGTTCTCCATAGGCTGGGTCCCCCGGGAGCGGAACGCCCGCGCCGACTACTACTCAAAGAAGGCGTACTGCGACTCCCTCAAGACGCATCCCGAGGTCAGGCAGCTGTACGCCGGGCGGCTGGCCACGGAGAGGCAGGTGACGCTTTTGAAGAGACTCGGCGTAGAAGACGCCGAGTGTCTTCCGCGGAGGGATGCCTCGAGGCTTATTGAAAGGCTTCTCAGCCGCCGCGGCTCGTAGTCTAGCGGTATGATGCCCACGCGCGGGTGGTCCCGGGTTCAGGGGAGAACCCGCCTAAGAATCCCAGCGACCACATCTACCGAACTCTTCCGGTTGTCGTCGGCGCGGTCCGACCGGACACTGGTCGATTCTACATATCGGTTGCCGTTGGCTCTGTAGCTCCATATATTAGCTATACTCGACATGTCAACTCAATATCGGCTAACGCATAGCAATGTCGACTTCGAGGAGGCTATATGAGATAGAAAAAAGGGGGTACCTCCTTAGGATCTTTTCGGCGATTTCCTTCTGCCTCGGCGTGCCGTTCTTCGCCTTCTCGGCGAGGTAGAGCGCTATGGCTCTTCTGATTTCGCCGTCTCCCTCCGCCAGCTTTAGGAGATCCTCTGTGGTGATATACACGAGGTACTTGGGGCCTGATCTCACTACGTTCGGCCTAGTCCCGCCGACTCAAGCCTCTCGGCGATAGTAAATGCTTCTCCGAGAGTGCGGACGTAGCGCCTAGCCCGGAGCGAGCCGCCCGTGCCGTTGACGAGATGTAAGGACATCATGACGCCCGCCACAGCCACGGCGCCTCTCCTCGGCTCCTCAGCATGTGAAAACTGCTCCGTAGAGATCTCGCCGTTGTTTTGCCTATACGCCTCCCTAAGGACGTCAATACTCCTCTTCTCAGCCTTCAGCTTGTAGGCGACTCTAGAGCCGTCGTCTGTGGCCAGCTTTATGTAGATCCACTTGTGCGCCTTCAGCAGATCAAGCAATTCGCCGTATACGCCAGCCGCCTCTCTAGGCTTTGCAAACGCCTCTTTGCCGGAGGCAATTAAGGCCTTACATACGCCTATGCTCTTGCCCAGCCTCCAAGGCTCCTTATTTGCAATCATCAATTTGTACTCACTATATTAATACCTTCCTTCGTTCGGCTTGGCCATCGCCAAGCCACATAGTTAGCAAGGACGCCCACTCGCCGCGCCTTAGGTGGCTCGCGACGAGGTCTACGGCCTCCGCCTTGCTCCACCTCTGCCTCCAGCTATTTGCCCTGAAATGCACTGATACGCTTATCCTCTCGTGCGTCAAGTTAATCGATTCGACGTGTATGTAAAGCTCTCCGTATCTTGTTGCGGTCCAACACTTGCAGGTACTTCCCTGCAGGTTTTTCCTCACAGGAGTAATTAAACCTGTGAGCGAATTCCTGTAGGGATGTACCTGCAGGCGAATAAGCCTCTTTTTCCTCTTCCTCTTGTCTACATTATCCCTCCGGAGGAGCTCTTCGCCCCAGCCGCGGAGCACGAGGCGGCGCCGGAAGGCCCCATAAAAGATGAGGAGAAAAAAGAGGTTACTGAAGTCTCTGGTTCACCTCGCTCCTACCAAGCCCCTACCTAGGCATAATTCTGCCCACAGGCGCCGCCGCTGTGATTATACAAGACTCCGCCGCCTGATTTACTGCGCTAAGTCCTTACGTCGAGCCCCAGCGCCTGGGCTCTGCGTATTATCTTCACCACCTCATCCCACGACTTAGTCCGGTAGGCGTAGTAGCGGCCGACCCGCTCTGCGCCTTCGACTCTCAACAACTCCTGTGCGTAGAGACCTAAAACCACCACGTAGTAGCCGTCCGGCGTCTTGCGTCGGGAGGTCCATACCGCGTTGAGAGGAGGATGCATGAATCCACGTCTAAACTTCTTGAAAAACGTTCTTAAGGCGACGACCAGGCTTGATGTTAGACTTTCTTAATAAGCTATCCTACCTATGACTATGTCTAGTAGCAACAACATAGACAAAATCCTAAAAAATGATATTGTATTTATTGTTAATATAATTTGGATATCCTTTTTATGTTTTAGTATATCATTTAAGTATTATCTATAGTTGCGTGGATTTAGTTAACTGAAGAGTTGGTGTTTCCCCCATATTAGGTCTGGTCGGCGTTTATCGGCGTGTTAGTTTGGGCAAACTAACACTGCAGAATTCCACTGCGGCCTTCCCACCGTTAACGGTGTTAAAAGGGGGATGTCACAGCGAAATATTTAAAAAGTTGCAATGCTGGCTCTTTCATGTTGCTACAACTCGGAATAAATTGGGATAAGTTGCTCCAAGACATAATTACGTATGGTATTCAAGGTGTTATAGCTATATTGATAATTATTGTCGCATGGGCTATTGGCTCTGTCGTGGGACGTGCTGTAAATAGATTAATTGAGCGTACCGGTCTCGAGAGAGCTTTCGATAGAACTGACGTGGGTAAGGCCTTTAGGTCCGCCGGCATCGACTTGTCTAACCTCATCGGGATGCTGATCACCGCCTTTATCGTGGTGGTAGGCATCGTGGTTGCGCTTCAGTATCTGCAGATAGGCGGCGAGGCGGGCATGTTGGTGGCGCAGGTCGCCGAGTATCTGCCTAGGCTTATCGGCGGCATCATCTTGCTGACTGCCGGCCTCATCTTGGTGGCTCTCCTCACCGACTACACTGGCAAGCTCCTCACTGGTCTGTTCCCGAAACAGTTCACAGAGATTGGGGAGATGCTGAGGAACCTCCTCCTCATCGGCTTAATCGCCCTCGTGGTGTCTATTGCGCTTGACCTAATGCTGTTCACCGGGCCGCTTGTGTATCCGCTCATTATCGGCACGGTCATCATAGGCGCAGGCATATTCATTGGCCACACAGTGGTTAGGAACATAGTGGAGGACCACCCCGAGTTCGCCGCCGCCGCGCCTTACGCCAAGTTTCTGCTGTATACAATATTCCTGACGGTTGGGCTCGGCGCGATATTTGCCAACTTCCCCAACACCGCTCAAGTGGTGCAGAACGTGGCGTTGGGCGTCGCCATTGCGGCGGGCATCCTCCTGGCGCCCGTCGTCTACACCTTGGCGAAGCGGATGGCCAAGGAGGCAAAGGAGTAGGCTTTTTTCTTGCCAAGGTCTCGTAATCTTTATATAGTTTTACATACAGTGGCGTCATGCACATTGAAGTGAGGGACCCCTCCTTAGTGGAGCGTCTGAGGCGGCTCCTGCCGCGGCCCGACGCGCCTTTTGACGAGGCTATCATAAAGCTGATGGAGCAACCGTGTAAGATGAAGATCAAGGAGATCGTGGAGGAGGTTCTGTCGGCCTCTCAGTGGGAGGAGCGGGCGGCGCGGGCTGTGGAGGAGGCGGTGTCGCAGGCCTTGAGGGATTTAGACAAGAGAATAACACACGTAGTTGAGAAGGCCGTGAAGGACGCTCTCCGCCACGTGCAACTAGGCGCCGCAGAGGCCGGCGGCGGCTGGGAGGCTGTGATTAGGGAGGCAACGAAGAGGCCGGATGGGTGCTTGACCTTCGCCGAGGTCAGGCAGTACTACGGCAAAAACCTCAACAGCGTGATGTTGAGAAAGCGGGGTTTTATCCAGCGGGAACGGGGCCTTTGGTGTTGGCCCAGGAGCTAATAAGCGTTGAGAGGGTGGGTTTAGCCCATCGTCGCCTAGTCTTCATAAACTAACGTAGCTAAATCTGTTCCCGCGGCTCCTCGGCGACTACAGTTTGGGCAGACAGCTTCTCCTTTAGTTGGTTGTTGACGTACGAGGGGGCTATAGCTCGGATTTGGGGAATGGGTTAATGTTGTTCTCAACCGTGCCGCCTATAGTCTAATGTCGCGTCTGGGGTGGCGTTGCGTCTATCGTTTTCTTCAGTGCGGTATTTCGTCGTTTACGACATTGTTGGACATTTAACCTCGCCGAGGGAGGGGGGTATCGCCCGGCTGTGTCTTGGTATTTTCGCAACGACCGGCTTAGGCCCTAGGGCGGGAAGGGTGTCAGATGGTGATGAGTTGCGTCTAGAAGGTGTCTGATGGTGCGTATGCCGCAGTAGGGTCTAGGTTCCGGGGGCTAGGAGTTGAGGAGTCTTCTCACGACTGACGGCAACGTCCTCAGCGTTGTAATTGTTGCATGAGGCGTCACCGTTGATAGGTCGATTTGCATCCTCTGGGCGTGGATCGTCGCTTCTTTTTCCCAGTGGCCGTAGAAGATGGTGTAGAGGCCGAACCGGCGGGGGTAGTAGACGTCGAAGATTGGGTTGTCTCCTATCATGACGTGGGCGTTTTGGAAGTATTGGGGGCAGGTTTTTGGGCATCTGAATCTGTCTGAGGTCCTCACGTCGTCTACGAGTCTGTCTAGGCCGAGGTGTTGTATGACCGGCATTTGGTAGTGCGCCAGGCCGTTGGTGGCTATCTCCACGCGGTGTCCCATGGCCTTCAGTTCGGCTAGAGCCTCGGCGGCTCCCTCGTTGAGTCTAAAGGTGTTGAGGTGTCTTTTCAACGTCTGGACGACGTCTGGCACTTCGTCGACGCCGAGCTCTGCGGCGGTCTCTGCGAGTATCCTCTGCCAGTCGAAGGCCCTTAGGTCTAGCGCCCGCATGAGCTCTAGGTTTCTCCGCCTGACCCTCCTCCATATCTCCTCCGGCGTCGTGCCTGCGCGTTTTGCAATGTATGTACAAATTTCGGCGAATACGGGATTCCAGGCCTCGAGGGGGATGAGGGTTCCGTCTAGGTCGATCAGAATAGTTGCCATATGGCCTCCGCGACGAGGGCCAGCAGGGTTATGCCAAACGCGAGGAGCGTCCCGTCTCGGTAGGTCTTCCACCGCCCTTTCAGCGCCAGGGCTGATAGGTAGATCAGCATGAGGCTCGTGGCCGCCGCGCCCGACGCCAGCAGGTGGAAGCCTTGGAGGGCGGAGAAGTATGCGAGGGCCCCGCCGAATGCCGTGGATGCCAGTGTAACCGCGGCGCCCAACGCCGCGGTTCTCCGCGGCCCGATGAGCACGGCTACGGTCCTCGCCCCGGCCTTCATGTCGCCTTCGTAGTCCATCGCCGTCTTCACAAATTCGCGGCCAAGGTTAGCCACCAGCGACGACAAGTAGAGCAGGACCAAGACGGTGGACGCGCTCCCCGCGGCGGCCGTGCCATATATGTAGGTCATTGAGGTGAGGAAGGCCACCACGAAGTTGCCCAAGACAGGCACCCGCTTGAGTTTGGCGTTATACAGCGTGCCGAGCACGACCGCCGTGGCGTATATGGCCAGGGGCAGGGGGCCCAAGGCGGTTGCCGCAACGGCGCCAAGCGTCAGGGATCCGTACGCCACTGCACGTGCCGTGTTTAAGCTTACGGCGCCCGTGACCAGGGGCGCGTCGGGCCGGTTTATCCTGTCCTCCTCCAAGTTGGCGACGTCGTTGTGGGCGAAGAGGCCGGCCTCGGCGAGGAAGGTGGATGCGGCCAGCAACGCCGCTACGGCTGGGTCGCGGCCTCCTGCCACTATGTAGGATGCGGTTGATGCCAGCATCGCCAACACGCCGTGTTCACCCCTGATTAGCCGCCAGAGAGACACCGGATGGGCTACATCTGTCTCTTTATATACACCACGTCGGTTTCGGGCTGGGGGAAATTTTATAAACGTCTCTCTTCGGGGCTTTGTGCCTCAGCATCAGAGCTACTCGCTAAGCGACGAACAGATAATCGATCTCGTGTTTAGAAAGTATGGGGTAAAGATAACGCCAGAGCAGATCGCCAGGACGTACGCCCCCGAGCAGAAGATGTCTTGGAAGAAGAGCGTCGAGGTGGCTAGGTTCATCAACGGCATGACCCTTAAGCAGGCCAAGACGTGGCTGGAGGACGTCGTGAAGCTGAGGAGGCCCATCCCCATCAAAACCTTCAAGAAGAAGCAGGCCCACCACGCCACGCCTTGGAGGGGGTGGCCCGTGGCTAAGTGGCCCATCAAGGTCGCCAGGCGGTACCTCGAGATCTTGGAGAATTTAGAAAACAACGCGAAGTTTAGGGGGCTGGACGTGGAGCGGGTCGTCGTAGTCCACGCCGCCGCCCACAAGGGGATCAGGATCCCCAATATACTGCCGAGGGCCTTCGGACGCGCCACCAGGTTCGACGAGCAGAC